>WBZR01001626.1_pt1 | contig 27036 bp, 21 predicted proteins | sample 5204231 | NCBI WGS metagenome assembly WBZR01 (sample SAMN12412403, study PRJNA552823) | activated sludge metagenome | isolation source: activated sludge from anammox sidestream of wastewater treatment plant... | place: USA: Virginia | collected 2017-08
CGCGACCACAAGACACTCCGCGAACTCGGCCTCGCCGGCATGTTGCACGATCTCGGCAAACTCCAGATCGACCGCGCCATCCTGAATAAGCAGACACCCCTGACAACGGAAGAACTGCGGATCATCCAGCATCACCCCATCGAGTCCGTTCGACTCATCGGCGCCAACCCCGAGGTGTCGGAAACAGTCAAGCAGATGATCCTCCAGCATCACGAGCGCTACGACGGCCGCGGTTACCCCCTGGGACTTGGCGGCAACGACCTCCTGACCGGCAGCAAGATCATCTCCATCGTCGACGCCTTCCACGCCCTGATTGGTCGCAGAAGCTATCGCCAGGGAATGTCGCCCGTCGACGCCGCCCGCGTGCTGATGTACCAGAAGGGATCGCAGTTCGACCCGGAACTTTACTCCGTCTGGATCAGACTGTTCCACAAGTGCTGGCAATCGCAGGAGACGATTGCCGATCAGCCAGCCTCAGAAGAAGACGGCGGACACTCATTCCACAGCGATCATCGTCAGGAAAAAACCTCCGACACACCCCGCTCGCAGCCCAGGCTCATGTGCCGCGGACGCGCCGAGGTGCAATGTGTCCACGTCGGCAAACTTCTCGACGGTGGAGAAGGCGCTACCAAAGTCGTCGCGCCCCTCCAGGATCTGTCGCGTGGCGGCCTTTGCATGTGGACCGATCGACCGATATATCGAGGCGAAGTCGTACACGTGAGACTGGAGGCCGGCGGCAATCTGGTCTGGGTGCGTGGTCTGGTGAGCTGGTGTCGCCGGGACAACACCAAGTCGAACTACAAGACCGGCGTGAAATTCCTGGAGCGAATCTCCGAAGACCAGGTTCACGAAAAATTACCCGTACGGCCCGTGAATGATCCCCGCCTCTTCCCCGAAACCCTGAGCCTGTCACAGAAAGAAGTCGAGGACGAGTCGGCATAGCCCATACCGCCGTCGCCCGTCGCCGCACCGCTGCAGTTCTCCCGATCACCCTTTGAAATCACCGATCGAAAGCGTCCGATCTCGCCCGCCGAGCTCGTGATAAACAGCCGCATACCCAAGCGACATCTTGGAGACCGAGAAATGCTCGCGCGCGAAGGCCCGCGCATTCTTCCCGAGACGACTTCCGACACCCGGATCACCCAAAAGCCGCGTCACGGCCGAGACGAATCCATCCTCATCGCCCTCCTCATGCAGGATAGCGGTCTCCTCGTGCACCAGACCATCATGGGGGCCGCCACGGGCCGCGACGATGGCCGTTCCCGCGCTCATCGCATGAACGGTCTCTTCGCGATATCCGCCGTCCCAGTTCGGAACGCAGAATATCTGCCCCTCGCTCAGTACATTGCGGAAATACTCAATGCGCCCCGTAAAGATGACGCTCGCCGCGACATCAAGGTCCTCCGCCGCGCCGCGAAGCGCATGCTCGGCCGGCCCCTTCCCGATGACAAAGAGCAACAGCCACGGATACGTCTCAATCAACCGGCGCAGGCCGCGCAGGAGAATCATCAGACTCGAAGCCGATCCCAATGGCCCCGCGAAGACGAGCATCGGGCGCACCTCTTCAGCGCCGGGCTCCTTCGCCGTGTTCTCGTGCGAAACGCCCAATGGGACGACCAGACTTCGACACCCTTTCGGCAGTCGACCTTCCGTCGCTTCCGCCATCGCCGTAGAAGGTAGAAACAGCGCGCGTACCTGATCGGCGCCGGGCCGAGCCCCAAACTCGGCCGCCTCCTCAATCGAAAACACGCTGACGATCATCTGCCCGTCGGCCAAGTCCGCCAGTTCTCGCGCCGTCCGAAACGTGCCCGGACCTCCGAAGCAGTGGATCAGCGGCGGGCCTTCCAGCTTGAGTGATCGGAGCTGAGCGACAATCGAATGCGCCGCGTCGGACTCGCGACTGAGACGTGGCCAGCGATCCGGCCGATAGGGGATGACCGCCGTCGGGCCCACCGCAAGGTCGGTGCACATCGGCGAATCCGGCACGGTCAAGACCGGAGTGACCTGCTCGTCAATGAGCCCGATCTGAAGCGAACGTATCGCCGAGGGTATCCGCTCCGCGACGGAGTCATCGAACATCAGACATACAACGGTGTTGTCCACCTTGCGTGGCTCCCAGTGACGGCTGCAAAACGACAGGCAGCAGGATTCCTGGACGAACTCGATATGAATCGACCAACACCCATATCATAACACGAATCGGCGTTGTTTCGCCCGAAAGACTTGACGCTCTCCCGGCAAGAGAGCCTAATAGCCCTGACGCAGGTGCGATAGGCCGCCGACACACTCCGGAACACGCATGGCTGACGCTTCATCAAGCAACCAAATCGCGCTGGGATCGGACCACGGCGGCTTCGAGCTCAAGCAGCACCTGAAGAAATGGCTGACCGATCGCGGCTACGCCGTTCATGACTGCGGCGTCCATGACAAATCCCCCGCCGATTACCCCCTGATCGCCGCCGCCGTGGCCGGACGCGTAGCCGACGGCGCTGCTTCCCGCGGAATCCTGATCGACGGCGCCGGCATCGGCTCATGCATGGTCGCCAACAAGTTTCCCGGCGTCAGGGCCGCCCTCTGTTATGATGTATCCTCGGCCAACAACAGCCGGGAGCACAACGATGCCAACGTGCTCACCCTCGGCGCAGGCCTGATCGGCGCCTCCCTCGCCGAGCAGATCGCCGAGGTCTGGCTGAGGACCGAGTGCACCGCCGAGCGACATCTTCGCCGGGTCGCCATGATCGGCGATATTGAGGAAAAGCAAAGATCGCGGCCGAGTCCCGCGACAAAGACCGCCATCGCGCCGACGATCACGCAAACACCGGAGCAGCCAAGCCGAATGACCCCCGATGAGATTCGAAACATGAGCGGCCTGACCAACCTGTCCCAAACGGACCTGGAAAAAATCGCCGAACGAATCGCCGGCATGATGTCGCAGAGCGGGTGGCCGACGAAGTCCGCCTGTTCCTGCTGTGGTGAGGATTGCCGCGGTCGCTGCGCCGAAACCGGCCCGGACACGGTCAGAGGCCTGATCGGTATGGGCGCCGGTCGAATCGGCATGGGTCTCGGCGGCGGGCCCATTCCGCGTGACGTCGCTCAATTCATCGATCACACCCTGCTGAAGCCCGAGGCGACCCGCTCGCAGATCGAGCAGCTCTGCAAAGAGGCGAAGGAGCACTCGTTTGCCTCCGTCTGCATCAATCCGAATTGGGTCAAGGTCGCAGCGGGCATTCTCAAGGGTTCGCCCGTCGCGGTCTGCACCGTCGTCGGATTTCCGCTCGGCGCACATGTTGCCGAGGTCAAGGCACTCGAGGCCCGCCGCGCCATTCGCGACGGAGCCCGGGAAATCGACATGGTCATCAACATCGGGGCCCTCAAGAGCAACGACGATGATCTCGTTCTTCAGGATATCAGGGCTGTCGTCGATGCCTGCATGGACGGACGGGCGATCTGCAAGGTCATCATCGAGTGCGCCCTGCTCACCGACGACGAGAAAGTCCGGGCCTGCCTGCTCTCGCGAAGGGCCCGCGCAGACTTCGTCAAGACCAGCACCGGATTCGCCTCCACCGGCGCCACGGCGCACGATGTGGCCCTGATGAGTGAAGCCGTCGCCGGGACGCGCATGGGCGTAAAGGCAGCAGGCGGCATCCGATCCTATGGCGACTTCAAGACCATGGTTGAAGCGGGCGCCACCCGCATTGGGGCCAGCGCCGGCATCGCGATCATCCGGGAGTCGAAGGGCGATGCTCCCGCCGCTGCGGCATCCGCGCCGACCGAGCCCGCTTCGCAGAAATATTGATCACGCTTGCTCGAGGGATTCCGACGCCGCCGACGAATTCTGCGCACAATCCGCCAGCTCCCCATCCTGCCCCGGCGCCGCCAATAGATATTGATGCTTGAACTGCTCCGACGTGCGCGATCGATTCCGACGCTGCGCCTCATTCCGCCGCGTCAGTGTGCCGGCCGGCAGCGGGCACATCTCCAACGCACCCAGCCGCAAGGTGGACCGCTTCGACGCGTACTCCCCGTTGACGCTGCAAATCGCCTGATCCAGACGATCGGCAAGTCCTTCATGCTGTCGCGCCATGCCCTGTTCCACGTACAGCCGATAGCGCGGCGGCTCTCCCCATCGCGGTGACAGCACAAACTCCACCACCCTGTCCATGGACTTTCCGCAAACCGATTGCATCGCCAGCACAACCTGGTGCTCGGTCAGCTTTTCGCCGGTCAGGGAGGACGTATGCGCATCGCGGCTGAGGAACTCGATCATCGGCGCCTGCCCAAGCCAGCCCGTGACGCGTACCCGATCGCCGATGTCGTAGCGAAACAGCCCGCTCGCATTGGTCAGCAGCAGGAAGTACTCTCGGCCCTCCTGAAGCTCGTGCATGCGCAGCACGGTCGGACTTGCGTTGCCGTATTCCTCAGCGGGGATGAACTCATAAAAGTGGCTTGTGATCGCCAGCACGCCTGACGCCGATTCATCCGCCAGCGGTATCGACATTCTCCCTTCGCTGGCGATCAGGCCAATATCGCGCACCGGCACGTCACCGAAGTAGCGCGGGATCTGCGAGCGATACAGTCCCATCGTCCCGCCCGTCCAGTGCGCGAGGAAATCCAATCGCCAATAGTCCTTTGGATAGAGCGATCCGCTTGCGGACGCCAGCCGCTCCAATCGCCGGGCCACGTCGGGCATGGCCGCCAGTCGCGGTCGGAGGGTGGCGCGTATTTCATTTGATACCGGCAACTTATCCCAGAGCGTGCCCTCGTGAATGTCGCGAATGAGCCGCTCCTTGTGCGCGTCGGCCGTCTTCGCGAGAAGCATCAGTGTGGAGGGGTTGGCCGTGACGGCCCAGGCGACGTCGCGCGGCATCGCCAGTCGCATGATCGTGTAATACTTCGCGGTCGAATCGCTGATCCCGGCCACGTCCGCGGGCGACGTGTAATACTTCCGGACGAGCCGCTTCTGCGTCGCGGCGAGCAGGCCGGTGATCGCTCCGCATGGCACACCGGATGGCGCGGTGTGATCCCGCATCGAGCTGGTCACCTGGAGAATGTGTCGCAGCAGCGATCGCGGATGATCCATGATCGCCTTCAGGCCCCAGATGTTCCATCCCCGCCGGCATTCCGCCAGGACCGAGGGCGTAATGGGAATGTACTTGGGCTGCGCCGTCGTGCCGCTGGTGAGCGCGAACATGAGCACTCGTTCGCCCGGCGGCAGGAGCGCATCGACCCGCCCGGCGCGCACCTGCTCCACATATGGCGATAGCTCTTCATAGGTGCAGATGGGGACGCGATCGCGAAACTGCTCGTATGACTGTATCGAATCCAGTCGATGATCGCGGCCGAATTGCGTGAGGGCGCCGCGCCGGATCAGCCGGTCCAGAAGTCTCTGCTGACAGCGAATCGCCGAGCCAAGCTCGGCCATGAACTTTCGCGTCGTACGAGAGGCCTGCAGGCTGGCAGCCTTGGCGAAGATCGAATCAAGAATGGACCGGTCGGACACGCCCCTGGTGACTCCATGATGCGCGGACTGCAAGACGCCCCCGAAAAAGGGACATCTGGTTTCGGAGAATCATAACGTGGTTTTCAGTTAACTTCGATCTCGTCGAGTTCTTCCGGCGATTCGGCGGGAATCCGAAGCCGTGTGACCGTCCGACCCATTTCGTCGGCGGCGGCGAGTTGATTATGTTCGGCCAGAGCGCCCAGGGCGAACTCAACAAACCGGCCCTGCTTGTACATGTTGTCCGCGTCTTCGCGCCGGGCAAGATAGCGATCGAAGAACTCGACGGTGCGCCGGGTGTATTCCTCGGGTACAACATCGACCGACTGATTGTGCTTCGCCCCGTGAACCACCCAGAGATACTTGGGCTGTGCCGACAGGGCGTACAGCAGCCGCGACTGCTCCACCGGAATGTAACTGTCCCGCTCGCCGTGAATGAAGAGCATCGGGCGGGGCAGCATGCGCATGAGCGTCTTGCGAACCGACGGATAACGGCATTTGAACTTGACGCGACATGTCAGGAAAAGGCACCAGCGAAGAAACCTCCAGAACTCCGGCGGGTGATTCTCATAGATGATCTTCACCCGGGCGTAGATCTTCGCCCAGCGTTTCATTAGATGCTCAAGCGTGCAGTCCGATGAAAATGCGCCGTCGGTAATGAGTGCCCGAACAGACGCGCACGACTCGCTCGCCAGAATCCCCGCGCAGGCCCCGCGGGAGATGCCGAAGAGTCCGATCTCAATCGGGCGACCCTGCTCCTCCAGCCATTGCTCGACCGTGGAGATGGCCCCCATCATGTCGGAGACCTCTCGGTCGCTGGCCCACTGCCGCGCTCGATAGCCCTCCTCGGACGCACTGGCCCCATGGCCGCGGAAATCGAACGAGAAGACGTCGTATCCGGCATCAATCAGCGGCCGACAATAACGAGCGCACGACAGACGCGTGCTCTTGAACTCCGGGGCAAAGATAATCGTCCCCCGTCGCTCCACCTCGGGCGGTGGATGCATCAGCACGCCCCGAAGCCGGACCCCGTCGGTCGCGTAGAAGTCTCGCTCCTCGCCGGGAATAGGGCGGAAAGACCACTGCGGCACCGAAAGCGGCGGCTCGGTATCGCTGATGATGTTCAGGCAGATTCGCAGGTATTTGACGAGAACCAGGGCCGGGATGACGACGAGGAGGATCAGCGTCAGGATGATCGAAGTCAGCGCCCAGTTGCGCGCCACGGCCGTCCAGAAAGATGCGAGCAGTTCTGTCGATTGCGAGGAAATATCCAGCACCGCGCCGGCCTCCGATCTGTTGGAATACACAGCATAGTGCTACCCCCCCATCGACGCCAGCGCCATTGTAAATAGGCCGCGGCTATCCCCCTAGACGAGGGTGGAACGGATGATTCTTTCGCCGGAATTGTCCGCTAGGTCTTTAGAAGTGAGTCCAGGTCTGACGCGAGTTCACCCAGTAGGTCCGGGCGCTTCATCTTTGGCAGTCGGGCATCGGCCAGCGCGCTTTCGATCTTCGCGGGGTCGTCCACCCAGCAAAAATCACACACCCCCTCGAGGGCCTTCACAAACTCAAGCTGGTGATTGCCCGCCTTACCCTGATTAACCACGGCGATCATCGGGCGACCGAGTGAAATGAACTCGAGCAGGCTTCCGGTGCCGGCGTGCGTGATGATCAGGTCGGCGTCTGCCGCCTTGGACAGGATGTCCTTGTCGAAAGCGACGTACTTCATGTGACGCGGCGTTCGCTTGGCCAGACCGATCTGCCCGAACACCGGTTGCACGAGCACACCGCGACCCGCGAGGTCATCGACCGCGTCGATCAGCTCGTCGAAGTACTGAGTGCCGACGGTGACGAGAATCATATCACCGCCCCCGCATATCGAAGATCGCCTTCGCCGCCTGCAAGTTCCGGCCACTGAACGTACAGCCGATGTGGAAGCCCCAGCTTCCTGAGAATCCGCCCGGTCAGCGAGAGCTCGTCCACGCGTGTCAGAGACTCGATAAAGCAGCACCGCGATCCAAACAGCCGCCCCGCCGCGAACAGCGGCACGGCCATCGACGTGCCGACGGCGAGTATCCACGCCGGACGCAGTTTCTGAACAATCGAGAACGCCTCGACGCAGCTCATCAGCATCCGCGCCGGGTTGCTCACGAATCGCACAGGATGCTTTCGCGTCGGACCGAGATAGTGCATGGGGTAGCATTCGCCCGGATGCGGCGTCGCGAGTCGCTTTGCCCCATGGACGCCCTTGCAATGGCCGTACACATAGGCGAACCGATACGCGCCCGTATCGAGTCGCTCCAGCAGGCGACACGTCTCCTGGTGCCAGCCCCCGCCGCAAAGCGCCACGAGAATCAACGGTTTTTGATTGTCAGAACTCACCCGCATCGTGCGCCCCCGTTCCTCGCCCGACCGATACTAACGCTGTGGCTATCGGTCCAGCGGATATACCGCCTGACCTATTACCGACCGGAAACGCGCATGGCCCTGCAAACCGCACCACCGCCGCCGTCCAGGCCTCGATCGCCGGAAGCGACGGCCTGCGCAATTCCTGCCGATCCGCCAAAAAAGAGTCGCATCCAGGTGACCGCCGACCACTATCTCGGCGACTATCTCAATCTCCCGCGCATGATCACCTATTGGTATCAGGCGAAGACCGTGCGCGACTGCGGCGGGCGTGACGTGCTGGAGATCGGCGTGGGAATGGGGCTGACCGCGTGGATACTTCGCCGCTGGGGGCTGTCGCTTTCAACGCTCGACTTCGACCCTGTATTGCGACCGACCGTCGCCGGCGATCTGCGCACGATGCCGCTCGCCGACAACAGCTTCGACACGATTCTCATCGCCGAAGTCCTCGAACATCTTCCCTGGGATGCCTTCGTGCCGGCACTCGTCGAGCTGCGCCGCGTCGCGCGCCGGCACGTCATCGTCACGCTGCCGTGCCCGCTCGTCGGGTTCAACCTTGGGCTCAATGTCCCGATACTCGAACCGCGCTTCTGGGCGCTGGGCTTCCGTCAGCTTTCCCGCCCGCGCTTCGACGGTCAGCACTATTGGGAACTCGATCGATTGGGATATCCGAAGCGTAGAATCCGCGCCGCCATGCGCGAGGCCGGCTTCGAGGTCGAAAAAGAATTCCGCCCCGGCCTCAGCCTCTACAACTACTTCTTCGTGCTGCGTAATTTGTAAGTCTTGTTTATTCCGCTTTACCAATCGCGGCGGCAATTGCCTTTTCAACTGACTTTCGCTTTTCAATGTTCATTCGGTCGCGAAGTCCGGTTGATTCGCACAAAGAACATGGATCTCCTCCGGATCCTTGACATGCAGTACACGGCCCACGCTGTTCCCGAGAACCAGCGCCCTTACACTTTGAACACTGAATCTTCCCGTTCTTGCAGCCTCGGCAGACGATCCGCCCCTCTCCATGACATGTCTTGCATTCGGTCTCGACTCGCCGCTTGGCGGAAGTCGCCCCTTGTCCGCCGCCGCTGACCCATCTCGCCTTAACACCTTTACCATTGCACGGTTTACATTCCTGAAAGCCGGTTCCCTTGCAGGTCGTGTGCGTCTTTTGCCCCTGCCCATCACAACTTTTACAAACCCTGCTCTCCTTAGACTTCCCAATCCCCATGCACCGAGCACACGGAACGGCTCCCTGACCCCAGCATTGCGAACACCCACGCTCGATTCTATTGATGTAGGGCTTCAGCTCGGAAGCTGATTCGCGAATGATTGCAGCTCGGCCCTTGTCCGAAGTAGATTCGGCCAATGTGCCTAGATCATCCAACGCAAGAATGAATTGGCCGTTTTTGAGCTTCGTGAGGCGAGTAATCGCACGCTGGAGTGATTTCTTGAAAGGACTCTCTGGATCCTGCGAGAAATCCATGGAATTAATATCCGCATTACATTGAGACTTTAATGCGTCTATTTTTCCCTTCTCGTCCTCGTCCTTTAACACCTGCTTGTAATAGACCTCGACGAGACGCTGTGCACAATGCCCCTGAAGCACATTCATCGCCCAAAGTGGCTCACTGGCCTCCGGCACTAAAGATACAACCTGTTCCGTAATCTCGGGAAAATTCACATGCGCGCTGAGCGACTCGGGCAAAAACCCCCTTGCTTCCACGGTGAATTCCACTAGACCTGACTTTAGGCCAGAAACGACCTCAGAAGGTCCCGCGGGCGGAAGCCCGGCAAATCGAACAATACCCTCCGGGGGCAATCCGATGATCCTCAACCTCCCGCCGATTTTCTCTCTGAGTTCGTTCCCAAATTCGTCAATTTCAGGACCTTTGTGCGGTCTATTGCGAGCTAATTCATAATTCTGAAGCGCTCCCTCAAAATCACCGGACGAGAGCGATTGCCTTGCTTTGGCGAACAAAGCCATTGCGGGTGCGTATTCCGCGGCCTCACGTGCTTCTGCCAAACGCTTTTCCAGTTTCTCGACCTGCCGTGTATCCTGAACAAACTCGTTGAGAGCCCTTGCATCCCGCAGTAACTCCTCTACCTTCTTTAGCCCTCCACTCTCTAGTTCCAGTTTCGCTTTTGCGAGTATTTCAGACCTTAGCCCCTCGGCTCCCTTGGCAATCGCAGCCTCCAATTCCGTGACTACCGAGATTTCGAGGCCCGCAAGCTGCGCCTGCCTAACTGCTTGAGCCGCTTCGCCAGGCTTGCTTTTCTGAAGCAACTCCTCAACTTTAGTTCGAGCGTCAGAAACCAGCGATGCATTCTCTCTGACTTTTTGTTCTGCAAGTGCCTTGCGTTCAGCACGACTGCTGACGACATACCAAATTGATGCACCAATGAGCACGACGACCACGATGGACGAAATTACTACCTTCGCGAGCCATTGCCGATAGAATAGCCGCTCTACCCAATCGGTTTTTTCGCGTTTACCCCCTGCCAGCGAATAGTCGCTAGCCGCATCCATCGCCACCCGAGCCCAATGCTTGTCATCCGGTCTACCAGAATTCCCCGAGCTAACCGCTACAATTTCGGAAATGTCCGCGGGAGACGGAGGAGGGCTGGCTGATGAAAAACGCTGTGAGTCAATATTCAGCCTAATCTTGGCCTTGCCGATGGTGATTGAGCCATTCTTACTCAGAAGCAGTTGGGTGATCCGCTCGTTGCCAAAAAATGTCCCGTTACGCGACGATAGATCACGAATCATGATACCATTGGGCTGCAACTTCAACTCACAGTGATGGCGCGATGCCTTTTCATCCGCCAATACCACGTCGTTGTCGCTCTCTCTCCCAATGCGGATTACCTGGCGATCCAAGACCATCGCAGTACTTTGGCCTGATTCCAAGACCTCGATCCGTACCATGACGTAGCCCTCTTGCTCATTTGAAAGTGGTTACTCACACAACGTGATCTCCAATAGCGCCGGGTACTGTCGCAGCGCAAAATCCAAAAAATTACTTCTAATCATTGCCCCAAAGCCTCGACGCGGAGGTGAAAACGAGGCAGGCTGCCCGAACGGCGGGCAACGTGACTTAGAATCAGCATAAACGAGCGTTAGACGCCAAGTCAATTATGACGACTTACTCCTTTTCTGACCCGAATTGTGAGTGTCGGTTAGTGCCCAAAATAAAAACTACCGAAACGGCCCACGGAAGTCGTCTTAAGGCAATGATCAAATCTCGATAGTGGTCGTGTATTCCACTGACTGCGATTGGCTCGCGGATACGCCATCCGCCAACCATGCAGAACTACTTCACAGCTACGGGTTCGCCGGGACGCGGATTTCCGCCGGGCGCGGGGCTGGGCGAACGATGCCGGGGCTGCCCTGGGGCGCGACGCGGGGCCCATCAGAAGAGGGCGAGGAGTTTTCGGACGGCATTGACCGTCGCGAAGCCGCTTCGGCCGCTGCCTGACCGACGATGACATTGCCGACGAAGATCGCCCCATCGTTGATCTCCAGCCGCGTCGTCCGCAGGTCGCCCTCGACCTTCGCGGTGGCGAGCAGATGAAGCTTCTCAGATACGACGAGATTCCCCTTACACTCGCCCTCCACCTTGACGTTGGAGGCCTCGACATTCGCCGAGATCTTCGCGCCTTCGGCGACGTGCAGGGTGCCCTTGGACTTGATATGGCCGTCGAAGCCGCCCTCGATCCGGACGCCCTTCTCGAATGACAGTTCGCCCTTGAACTTCGCGTCCGGCCCGATGACTGTGGGAAATTCACCGTTCATGTCGGCCATGATTCCATATCCTCCAAGACCCCGCCGCAGGGGGCAATTATCCGTTCAAGAATGCCTACCTTGGTTTTGAACCGCCCCTCCGTGGAGACGAGAAAGTATAACGACCACCCTGTAAAAAACAAACAAACCTCGTCACCGAGCGATCGCGCCATTGCCCTTGCCTGCCAATGCTCAGAACGAGGCCGGCGGCATGACTTTACGATCCATTGCTTCCTGTGATTTTTCTTTCGACTGGATCGAGAATCCGGCCCATGCACAGCAGATCGCCTCCCTTTCGAGCCACAAACCGGCAATCCAGGGATCAGCATCAGCACCTTGCCGAGGGGCTGTGAATTCTTGGGGCTCCGCGTTTCCCCTGCCTGGGCCGGCCGCCGACCGCGTCGGTTTCTCGCCGGCGTCGTGATCCGCGCCTCGCAGGTCAGCAAACGGTGCTTTCCGGCCGAACAAGAGGCGCGGGCAGCGCAAAATCGAAGGTGACATAAGGTGACACACGCAATTTTTTTCGTTTGCAACTCTTGTGGCGGGCATGTGTTGGGGCGCTTCGCGTTTTGGGTGGTTTTTGGGGACAAACGTCGAAAAGTCGAAACGTCGAAACGTCGAGATTCCGAAATTCCGAAGACCCCGGGGACCTGAGGGGCGAGGCTGTAGGCTGCAGGTTTGGGGGTTGAGGCTTGCGGTTGGGATTGTCGGTACCGGGGACATCGGGCACTACCTCGCGGGGTGTGGGTGGATTGATCTCCATGTATCAAATCTTGCTCGGTGTGCGCGCGGAATGGGGGCCGCTGGTGGATGATGAACCGCCCGGACTGAAGTCCGGGGCTCTTCGAAGTCGGGGGCTCTTCGGGATCCGGGGCTCGTCGAAGTCCGGGCGCTTCTAAGTCCGGGGATCTTTGGGGTCCGGGGATCGTTGTTGGGGGAGGGTTACGGGGTGGTTGCTGAGAGGATTGCGGCGATGAAGGCGGGTATATCGAGGGCGTTTACGGTGGTGTCCTGGTTGAGATCGGCGGATTCGACGGGGCAGCTGGGGTAGGCTTGGGCGAAGGCCTCGGCGTCGATGAGGGCCAGGACGAAGGCGGGCACGTCGTCGTCGTCACAGTCATCGTCGCAGTCGATGTCGGCATTGCACGAAGGTATCCGCTCAAAAGCACCTACGTCGGAGGCTGCGCCGGCGATTGTTCGCGTCATGCTGGATTGATGCTTCACGTATTGCCGCGTGACCGCGCCGTCGACGGCGACGGTTGGGTGGAGCGCGGTTGCGGCGTCGACGCAGGCCGAACTCGATGTCAGCGTGAAGTCCTGCCCCGCTTCGTTCGTAAAGCCCGGCGACGCGCCGAGGATCTGCGTGCCGTCGTTGTTGATGACGCCGGAAAGGCCGCCGAATGCGCCGACCCAGCCCGGCTTGATCCAATTGTGGGAGAGGTCGAGGACGCCGGTGGCGTCGAGCATGGCGAATTCGCTGCCGGGGGTGGTGACGTAGAGGATGTTGTTTCTGGCGTCGCAGTGTTCGTCGTTGGTGGAGAGGCGCACGAGCGTTGTTCGATCGGTTCGGGTGGAGACCAGCGTGTTGTGATAGAAGAAGAGATCGCCCTTGCGATAGTCGCCTGTTGTGCCGCTGTCGCCGCCGTAGTGGATGATCTGGCGGTTGCCTGCGCCGGCCGGCTCGATGAGGACGTTGCCGTAAACATCGGTGCGGCGATAAGTCGGATGGTCGCGGATGAGGGTGCTGTCTTCGGCGTCGACGAGGTCCAACTGTCGATTGCCGCCCTCGATCCAGTTGTAGCGGACGACGAGGCCGGCGGAGCGATCCTTGAGATTGTTGCCGCCGGCGCCTGAGGCGAGGGGGCCGAAGCGGTTGAACTGATAGACGATGCCGATGGCGGCGGTGTAGGTGTTGTGCTCGAAGATGCTGCCGCTGTTGCCGTTGGAATGGATGTAATTGTTTTCGATGAGGATGTCGCGGGAGATATCCTCGTCGAAGGAACTGACGAAAATGCCGTTGCCGCTGTCGCGGATGATGCAGTCACGAATGGTGATGTGCTCGCCGAGCTCGACGTGAATGGCCGCGGCGTTGAGTGAGTAGGTCTGCACCTGGCCGGTGTCGCCGGTGAAGGTGTTGGGCGGGCGGGCTCCGCGGATGTCGAGGCCTTCGATGAGAATCCACTGGGCCATATCGTTTGTCGGGGTGTTTGAACCGCCGACCTTGATGACGGAGCGGGCTTCGTTCCAGTAGTTGAGGGGCGCGGGGGTGGTTGCGTTTTGGCCGTCGATGATCGGGCGCTGGCCGGAGGGGCCTGGGACGCCGCGCACGCTGATTGGAAGAGAGGCAGTGCCCTGGCGGCCGATGACCCACTTCTCGTTGTATGGGGCGGCGCGCCAGTGGATCCAGACTGTGTCGCCGGGGGAGAGCGTGTGCCACGGAACGGCGCCGATTGATGAAAACGGCTGACTCGTGCCGACGTGAAAGTCGGCGGCGCGGGCGGCGGTGAATGTGCCGAAGAGAGCGCAGATGCAGATTGAATGCGCAATGGCGCGAACGAGTGGGAGTGATTGAATGGTGCGCACCGGCGTGGTCCTCGCGCGAGGGAGGGATGCGCGAGGATTGTACGAGGAAGACGCGGAGGCGGCGACGATTGAGCGTGAACCGGTAATGCGGTGCCCCTAATTCGCTCGACCGTCAGCAAACGCCAAAGCGCGGCTGGTCGTCGCAGTCCAAGCGGCTGTCAATTTGAGTCTGATTGTGGCTCTGCGACCGTCTCGAAGAAAGTTACTGCGATGTCTTGTCGGCCGCTGCCTCAATTGTTCAAGCACGGCCGAGGGTTCATGCGTACGGCCTGCTATCTCGATCGCCTTCTCCGCCAGACGACGACTACGACCGACGTGACAACGACCCAGATCACGCTGCCGCCCACTAGAAACTGCACCATCGTCGCCAGCGTGCCGGTCATGAAGTCCACGCCGCTGTACCAACCCGCGCTTATTCGCTCGCCGAAAGAGCCGGAGAGCCAATTCCCTCGGCTTGCGCTTGCGTCCAAAGAGCGTATCTGTACCAGAATCGTGGCCAGGTCCGTCAGTCCCGCGAGCCCCTCGCGCTGCCCCACCAGACGCTCAATCTCTCCGCGCACCTCCTTGAGCTTCTCGCGCAGTTGAATCACGTCCGAAAGGGGTGCGTCCTTTCGCTCATCGAGCAACTTGAGCAATTCTTGCTCGATACGGCGTTCGTTGCGCAGCCGGGCCTCCAGATCAATGACCTGCTCGGTCACGTCGCGACCGGTCTGCCCCTCCGTATCCACCGTGGCAAGCTCTCGAAGCCCGTTCATCGCGTCTGGCAACCGGGCGGAGGCGACGCACAGGGTCATGCTGGCGAAAGCGTCGGTGCCCGAGCCGTACAGCGATGACTCCTTGACGTACTCGCCCAGTTCAGGCTGCACCGATAGTCGGGCCTTGAGATAGACGGCGCGCACATCATTGGTCCTCAGCTCGATATTCGCATTGCGGATGACGTGCCGGTTCGTGATCGGTCTGGAAGTTTCCGCGAGCGACGATGCGGGGACTGACGGAGTACCTGCCGCCGATTGACTATCAAGCGTGGGACCGGCCATTTCCACATCTGTCGTGGACGGCGAAAAAAACTGCCGTGGCAGAGCGCTCGAAGATCCAGCGTATGGCCAAGAGCCGGACTCACCTTGCTGGTAAACATACATGGCCTGTCCAACGCCTTTGAGATCGGCGGTGAGACGCGGACTCTTTCGCGCTCGGTCACGCGCTGGAGCGGTCGAGAGTTGCGGGACGAGATTGACCACCACCGCCGACAGAATCAAGACCGCCGCCGCCGAGATTCCAACGGTCATCGGCGAGAATCTGCGTCCCCGAAGCCTGCCGAAGTTACCGCGACTCGCGCGCAGGCCGGTCGAAGCGAGCGCCCTGCGCCACTGGCCCGCTTCGCGAGCGTCCCACTTCGTAAGGTCGCGTAGAGCGGCATTCAGCTCCGTATTGTCGTTAGTCGTCATCGGTCCATCTCCAGGGACAGCATTGCTCGCAGTGCCTCAAGCGCCGCGTGGAGTCGGGACTTCACCGTGCCAATCGGAATTCCAAGGACGTCCGCCGCCTCCTCATGCGTCAGCCCTTCGTGGTAGCAAAGCAGAATCACTTCTCGCTTTTCGTCGGCGAGCCTGCCGACCGCATCTCGCAAGGTAAACGCTCGCTCGCTCCTTATGGCGTCGTCTTCGACGCTCCGCGTTGACTCAATCGAGCTCCCTTCGCATGACGCGTCCGACGTTTTTTCCCGACGCCCCGCGATGGCGGTGTGCAGGCTCCGGCATTGATTCATCACGATCTGGTACAGCCATGTCTTCGCCTGGCATTGACCGTTGAAGCCTGCGGCGAAACGAATCACGCGGACCCACGACTCCTGAACCGCGTCTCTGGCAAGGTCACGGCGGCCGCCCATCATTCCCATCGCAACGCCGAGCAGTTGTCTTTCGTAACGGCGCGCCAGCTCCTCCAGCGCCCGGCCGTGGCCCTGACCAAGCTCCCGAAGCAGTGTTTCGTCGCTCTTGTCTTGCATTGCCCGGCGGCCCTCGGCTGCGTCCCGCATGATTAGACCGATCGGAGGCCCGTTTGGTTCGCGCGATAGGGAAAAATCGCAGAATCGATCGACCGATTCGCGTGATCGGCCCGCCACGCTGCGATTGGATCGCGGAAATGCCACCCGATGGCCCAAATCCATTCCATGGATGGCTCGCTACGGACAGCCTCCAACGCTGATCGCCGCGGTGACGAAGTTGGGGACGTCGGCGGAGTTGAGGTCGAAGCTATTGTCGGTGTCGGCGCATTCGCAGCCGGGGCCGATGAAGGGGCCGGCGAGGATGCAGTCGATGAGCATCTGGATGTCGGACCCGTTGATGTTGTTGTCACCGGTGACGTCGCCGGGGCAGGTGCCGCACTCGCCGGGGATGAACTGCACTTCGTAGGCGCCGCGATCGACGACGACGAGATAGGTCGGCGGATCGGTGACGCCGGTGTCGGCGGTGGCGGGGTCGTCGGCGAAGCGCGGCTGGTCGTCGAGATCGAGCGGGTGGCGCTCGGCGAGGTCCATGTCGACATCGAGATCGGCCGCGTCGAGTGGCACGCGGGTGTTGTCGCCGGAGTCGACGGCCGGGGAGCCGGAGGCAATGCGGAGGTCGTCGTCTTCGGTGCCGGGGGTGTCGTCGCCGCCGTCGGCATCGGCGAAGATCGGGTCGGAGCCGTTGTTACCGACGCCGCCTAGGGAGCCTGTCCAGCCTTCGACGGAGGAATAGTTGATGTCGATCGAGCCGCCGAAGATCTGAATCTGCTGCGACTGGGCTGAGCCGTTGGGATCGGTGTTGCCCCAGAGGAGGCAGTTGGAGACGGACGGCGGATTTGCGGCGTCGAGGGCGAGGGCGCCGCCGGCGAAACCGGCGTGGTTGCCGCTGAAGCTGTCGTTGGCCAGGGTCGGACTGACGGCGCCGGCAATGGTGATGGCGCCGCCGTGGCTGTTTGTGGCTGTGTTGCCGCTGAAGACGCAGCCGGCGATGAGGGAGGCGCTGGCGATGTTTTCGATCGCCCCACCGCTCCAGTCGGAGAAGTTTCCGAGGAAGTAGCTGCTGGCGAGAATCGCCGGGCTGCTGTCGAGCCAGATGGCGCCGCCGGAGCCACCCGCGGAATTATTGATGAAGGTGCAGCGGCGGATGACGGGATTGCTGCCGACGACGGCGCCGATGGCTCCGCCGAGGCCGGAGGGGATGAGGCCGGCAGTGTTTCCTTCGAAGCGACAGCCGTCGACGAGGGAGCCGGCGTTGTAGAAGTACATGGCGCCGGCATCGTTGGCGGAATTGCTGAAGAACTCGCAGCCGGTGAATGCCACGTCGGTGACATCGAGGAAGTAGACCGCGCCACCGAAACCGGCGGTGTTGGAGAAGTACTGGCAGCGCACCATTGACGAATCGGCGCCGGCGCTGTGGGCCATGGCGCCGCCGCCGTTGACAGCGTCGTTCATGGTGAAGATGCAATCGAGCAGAGTGGGGCTGCACTCGGCGGTTTCCATCGCCCCGCTCCAGTCGGCGGCGTTGCCGGTGAAGGTGCAAAAGTCGAAGGTCGGCGAGGAGAGGAGTCCGTTATTGGCGACGGCGCCGCCTGTGCCGGGGATCGCCGTGTTACCGTCAAAGTCGCAGGTGGTAAGCATGGGGCTGGAGTTGAAGTTGCGAAGGGCGCCGCCGTATGCGGAGTCGTTGCCGGTGAAGTCGCAATCCAGATAGATGCTGTCACTGGTGTTGTTGTGCACGCCGCCGCCGGCAAAGAGGGCCGTGTTGCCGGGGCCGAAGGTGCAAAAGTCGAAGAACGCGCCGCTGCCGCCGTTTTCCACGGCCCCGCCGTACTCGGCAGAGTTTCCGTTGAAGCTGGTGTCGGAGACGATCGGACTGCAGAACTCGTTGTGCATGCCGCCGCCGACGGAGGCTGCGCCGTTGCTGGAGAAGGTGCAGCCGGAGACGAAGGGAGTGCTGCCGTCGTAGTTGCCCATTCCGCCGCCGCGCTCGGCGGTGTTGTTGGCGAAGGTGCAGGTCAGGACGTTGGGCGAACTGAAGGCGAGGTTGACCATTCCGCCGCCGGCGTCGACGACCGCGTTCATCGAGAAGGTGCAGTTGGCGACGGTGGGGCTGGAGCCGTCGCAGCGCATGCCGGCGCCGTCGTCGGTGAAGTAGAGGTTTGACGTGTCGGCGCTGCCCTTGGTGATTGTGAAGCCGTCCAGGCGGGCGGTCGCGCCGTTGCCGATGGACATGACGACGTTGTTGCTGTTGTCGAGGGTGGTCATGGCGGAGCCGATCTCGCCGCTGAGGATGGTGACGTTGGTGACGGGATTGCGCTGGGCGAGCATGGTCTCTGTGCCGGCGAAGCCGCCGTAGATTGCGAGATTGTCACGCAGGTAGAAGGCCATTTGCTCGAGATCGGAATTGAGATCGGGGTAGTAGGTGCCGGCGCGGACCCAGATTTCCTGCACGGCGCCGCTGGAGCGCCTGGCCTGACAGATGGCGTTTTGCAGATCGTCCATGGCGAGGGCCCAGGAGGTACCGTCGCCGCCGGGCGATGCCGCGGCGTTGACGTAGAGGCGCGTGGGCAGGCCGACCTCGGGGGCCAGGCGATAGTTGGCGACGATGAGCTTGGTCTTGTTAATCGTCGCGGCGCAGTGGCTCTCGTCGGGCATGCCGATGGGCACGCCGGTGGGCAGGCCGCCGAAGTTGATGCTGGGATTGGAAAAATGGGGAATGACGGGGGTGTTGGGCGGGACGACGGCCATGATGGTGTGCCACGCGCCGCCTGGTTCGTGGTAGCCGTAGGAGTATGAGAAGTAGTTGTCGGGGAAGGCGTTTGGCCGGTCGTGGGCGCAGCCGAGATTGTGACCGAGCTCGTGGGCCATGGTGAGCAGCGACCAATTGTCCTGGCGCATTTCGTGGAAGCCGCTTGCGCCGGTGGGCTCCATGGGGGCGAAGACGCGGCCGCCGACTTCGAGGCTGCTCACCCAGAGGATGGCGATGTCGGCGGCGTGTTGTTCGCGCAGGGCGTGGACGTTGTCGAGGAAGCCGTCGTTGGGATCGAGCAGGCGCGGGCCGTCGATGAGGCTGTCGCCGGTCTCGGTGTAGGCGACCTCCTGTCGGTGGACGAGATTGACGAAGCAACTGATGCCGCTGTTGGAGAAGGCGGAGTTGGTGTCGGAGACGGCGGAGGCGATGCGCATTTCGATGGCGGCCTGACCGCCTGCGGCGATCTTGGCGGCTTCGGTGTAGACGACCATGACGTCGATGACGAAGCCGCTGTCGCAGCCGGTGATGGGGATGCCGCGCGGGTGGGTGTCTGACGGGGAGGCGTCTTCATTGGAGGTTTGCCCGGGGGAGTTTGACGGGCGGGTGAACTTGTCGGCGCCGCGTGTGTATTGCGAGAGGTAGTCTCCGCAGGAGAAGCGCGAGGAGCGGTTCACCTCGGTGAGCTCGCGGACACCGTCGGGGGTTGTAGCGATCTCGAAGGTCTGGCCGGAGGCGGTGCGGACGACGCCGGCGATGCGGCTGTCGCGCCGGACGAGGGTGAAGTCGCCGACTGATGCGTCGTCGAGCTTGCCTTGAATGATCTCGTCGCCGAAGCGGGAGGATTGGTGGGCGATTTGCCCGGTGACGCGGTGCTGGTTGGGGAGGACTATTTCGACTCGGGCGTCGGTGATTGAAACGGACTCGGCGGGATGGACGGAGGTCATGCGCTCGGCGGCGCGGGCTTGCCGGGGCACGGAGCAGGATGTCAGGATGGCGAGGACGGCGAGCGCCGCGTGGGCATTGCCGCGAGAGATTGAACTAATGGACATTTGAATCCTCCGTGCGAATCCGCTTCTACCACACTCGCGCTGCCGGACGGACGACTTTGAATGAGACAGGGGCGAGGTTCCGGCTCCGGCAATTCCTACTCTACAGATCGGCGGAATCGAAAGTCAAGATGAAGCGGGTGTGAGGGCGTTTCGACGCTTTAATCGGCGGGCGACGCGCGATACGATTCCGGCGTGAGCCATGTGCAACATCACACGACGGCCCTTGAGCTTCGCGCTGCCGCGGCGAGTGTTTGCGTGGGCGTTGTGCTGCTTGCGCTGAAGTTTGCCGCGTATCTCTTGACGGGGTCGGCGGCGATCTTTTCCGATGCGCTGGAGTCGATCGTCAACGTGCTGGCATCGGCGTTCACGCTTTATGCCGTGCGACTGGCGCATCAGCCTGCCGACGAGGAGCATCCCTACGGGCACGGCAAGGTCGAATTCATGTCGGCGGGGTTTGAGGGCGGGCTTATTCTGATCGCCGCGCTGGTGATCGCGTTCAAGTCGCTCGACGTGCTTTTGTTCAGCCCGATGAAGGTCGAGCAGATCGGCATCGGGCTGGGGCTTGTCACTGTCGCCATGACGGCCAATGGGGCGGTCGGCGTTTATCTGATTCGGCTGGGGCGATCCAACGGCTCGATGGCCCTGGAGGCCAGCGGCAAGCACCTGCTGACCGACGCGATTACATCGGTCACGGTACTTGTCGCGCTGGTTGTCATCAAGTTCACCGGCTGGACCTACGCCGACCCCATTGTCGCTCTGGTCATGGCCGCTTACATCGCCCGAATGGGCGTCAGCCTTTTGCGCCGAGCGGCGGCGGGCATCCTTGATGAGCAGGATCCCACCGACGCGCGCAAGCTGGAACGCATAATGACCAGCCACGTCGGTCCGGCCGGGCGCGAGCCGCGAATCTGTTCGTTTCACAAGCTGCGGCATCGCCACGCGGGGCGGTATCACTGGGTGGATTTTCACGCGGTCGTGCCTGCGCGGCTGAACGTCGAGCAGGGTCACACGATTGCCAGCGCGATTGAGTACGAGATCGAGCAGAAACTCGGGCACGCCAACGCGACGGGGCATATCGAGCCGTGCGTTGATGCGGACTGCGCGAATTGCCGGCTGATTTGAGGGAAGAATCGCCCGGGACAATTGAGCCCGATCCGCGACGTGCGACATCCCACGGCGAAACCTCCGCGGCGGGAGGCTTCAACTGCGCGGCCGGGTCGGCTACATTCCCCCCCTTCCTGACTATTGGGAGTCAGAAGACCAGCAACGGGAGTTCGCCGAAGAGCATGGCCAAGTACAGCGTCAAGACCGACAAGCACATTTTGTATCAACATTCCGTCCAGTCCGCCGATGCGGAGGTGGACTTCATCGATCGACTTTACAAGAAGACCTACGGGCGGGCGGCGACGCTCTTTCGGGAGGATTTCTGCGGGACGCAGCTTATCTCCTGCGAGTGGGTGAAGATGCGTCCGAAGAACGTCGCCTACGGCATCGACCTTCACAAGCCGACGCTGGCCTGGGGCATGAAGCACAATATCAGCAAGCTGCCCAAGGCGGCGGCGGCGCGGGTGCACCAGGTGAACAAGAACGTGCTGGACGTTTCGGCGCCGAAGATGCACGTGATCGGGGCGTTTAACTTCAGCTATTTCATCTTCAAGGAGCGGCGCGACCTTGTGGCGTATTTCAGCGCGGTGCGAAAGTCGCTGGCGCCCAAGGGCATGTTTGTCTGCGACGCGTACGGCGGCTGGGAGTCGCAGCAGGTGATGAAGGAAAAGACGAAGATCAAGAACTTCACGTATATCTGGGAGCAGGCGGTCTATAACCCGATCAACGATCACACGGTTTGCCATATTCATTTCAAGTTCAAGAACGGGACGATGGTCAAGCGGGCGTTTACTTATGACTGGCGGCTTTGGACGCTGGGCGGCGTAAGAGATGCGCTGCTCGATGCGGGTTTTGCGACGGCTGACGTATACTGGGAGGACGAGGACAAGAAAGGCGAGGGCACGGGCATCTATCGCAAGCGGAAGAGCGCGGATAATAGCCCGGGATGGAATGCGTACATGGTGGCGCTGCCGTAGGTAAATGCTTTGACTCTCACGGGAAACCGGCACGAATAAGCATCACTCCAAGCCCACGGATTCGAATCCGTGGGCTTTCTTTACGCGAAAGTTCCCATTTTTTTCTTTACGCGAGTTGCCATTCCTTCGTTCAGGAGTTGCCATTGATTCGTTCACGATTTGCCATTCGATCGTTCAAGCGATAAAACGACAGCCATGCGGGCATGGAACGGGTGGTACCATTGCAGCGGAACCACGTATGGAACCTGGCTGCGCGGGGATCCGCGTGGGTGGCGATCTCGTCATCATCGCGAGCATGTCGACGGTGATTACAAAAACCCTCCTCCCGCAGGAACCGACGCACACCTTCTTCGGTTTTCGCGGCTCGTCATGAAGCGCCCGGCTGTACATCCTAACGAAGAAGCACAACTCGCGGCCTGCCTTGTGATGGTTCAGGTCCTCATTCATCACCTTGTCGAAGTCGTTGCCGTTGCGATTGATCATCACCACTTTCACCTGCTGTGCAGATTCCCAACATCTGCTGTACAGGGATCACCCATCACGCCAGGCGCATTAAATCGACGGGATGGCAACCGTGAATTCGCAATCGCCCGCCATTACGTTGGCATCGCTAAGAAAGAAAGCGCTCGATACCTCTCCGAGAGAAGTCTGGTTGAGCCCGGAGGCGTGTGGGGGAAGAGATCAAAGTGCGTACCGATTGAGAGCCGCCGCCACCAGATAAATGTTTTTCATTACATCATGGCTCACGGCGACCGGGGGGCCGCTGTCTGGAGCTACAAGCAACCAGTTCCCCGGCTCGATCTGTTGCGAAATTTGAAGAGAGAGCAGTTGCATCCGCCGAAATTCAGTTCAGCGGAATCTTTGCGGCCAGGCGTCACGTCGACTTCGCCGAAGACCATGCGTCTCAAACCGCGGGCTTCGAAGAATTCATGACCTCGGAATCACCCATTACTGACGGGCCCGACGTTGCCGCCGAACCGGTGCCGGCGTCACCTCAGCGCCGGCGCATGCGGTGGTATTTTCGCGTACCGATTCATGCGGTGATCATTTACAGCGCTTGGTGCGCGACGCTTTATTTTTATCAGGACAAGCTTCTGTTCCCGGCCGACATGGCGCCGACGCCGTACCCGGGCGAGAAGTACGATCTTTCGACCATCGTCTTCAAGCGGCACATTGATGAGGGCGACGTCGTCGGCTGGCTGGTACCGGCGGCTGGCGCTCTTGCCGCCAAGCCGGCACCGCTGGTCATCTTCTGCCACGGCAATGCGGAGATCATCGACGATCAGGCGCGGATGATTGTGGGCTATCAGCAGCTTGGGTTCGCGGTTTTGCTTCCTGAGTATCGCGGGTACGGTCGATCGGCGGGGACGCCGAGCGAGCGAGGGATTGTTGAGGACGCGGTTTGGTTTTTCGATCAGGCGATCGAGCGGCCGGAGATCGACGCGGGGCGGATTGTGATTCACGGGCGATCGCTGGGGGGCGGGGTTGCGGCGGGACTGGCGGATCAGCGGCGGCCCAGCGCCCTGGTGCTCGAGTCCACCTTTACGAGTGCCGCGGCGATGGCACGAACATACTTTGCTCCGGGGTTTCTGGTCAAGAACCCGTTTCACGTGGACGACGTGCTGCGGACGCTCGACGTGCCGACGCTGGTCATGCATGGCAGCCGCGACGACATCATTCCCGTGGCGCACGGCCGGACGCTCAAGACGCTGGGCGATCACGTGACGTACATCGAGTTTGACTGCCGGCACAACGATTTTCCCGGGGATGGCAACGAGGAGAAGTACTGGAAGGACATCGGGGAGTTTCTCGTTGCCAGCGGGGTGATCAGCGAGATACCACCGGCGCGCCCCCTTCGAGGGCGAGGGCGATGACACGACGGCGAGACAGAAAAGCGCGGCGCGGCGACGGCGGCGACGGGAAGTTTCGCCTTGCGGTGATGATTTCCGGCGGCGGGACGAGTCTGCAAAACCTGATCGACCGCATTCGCGACGGACGACTGCCGGGGGTGGAGATCGCGGTCGTCATTTCGTCGCGCAGCGAGGTGGCGGGGGTGGCGCGGGCCGAGGCGGCGGGCCTGCCTGTTGATGTCATTCGCGTGAAAGATGTTCCCGACGCGGCGAAGTTCAGCGACCATATCGCCCTGACGCTGGACGTGTACGCGCCGGACCTCGTGGTGCAAGCGGGCTGGCTCTGCTATTGGGTACCGCCGGCGAAGTGGATGGGCAAGGTGATCAACATTCACCCCGCGCTGCTGCCGAAATTCGGCGGGAAGGGTTTTTACGGCAGCCACGTGCATGAGGCCGTGCTGTCGGCGGGCGAGACGGAGACGGGGGCGACGGTTCACCTGGTCGATCACGAATACGACCATGGGAAGATTCTGGCGCAGCGGAAGTGCCCGGTGGAGCCGGGGGATACGGCGGAGACGCTGGCTGCCAGGGTGATGGCATTAGAGCGGGAGCTTTTACCGGAAGTGATTCGGACTTTTGCGAGCAAGAGGTAGCTTTGCGAAACGCAACGACAGTGCTCCGACTGGAACGGAGGGATCATCGTAAGAATTCGACGGCCCTCCCATTCGCAAGCTGACCGCTTCCTTACCAAGGTTGTGCGTTTGTCAGATTGGCTCACCGTGAATTCTGTTTGTCAGGCAGCGCTCTGTCGCCCCGTTCGGGGCTTTAGAATTCCGGCATACACTTTCCACGGGCTCGCGCCCGTGGCTACGATCCGACGCCCCTATCGGGGCTGAAGTTGAATACCTCGCTCGGCGATGCTTCACACCCAAACGCAGATTGTTGTTACGGGAGAAGGCCTCGCAAGAATCCAACGGCCCTCCTATTCGCAAGCTGACCGCTTCCTATGGCAGATTGCGCGTTGATGCAGCGTTGTATATCAGGAAATGTTCCTTGCGATTCACGTCCGGCAGAGGCACCGGACGCTACGCAGATGCGCAAGCCGCTTTAACAGTCGCGGCTCTGATCAATTATTGCAATTGATCGACGAGCGCCACGAATCTCGCGATGGCTTCTTCGCGGTGGGTGTCCCAGACTTCCATGTGATCGGTTGCGTCGACCTGCCAGAGTTCCTTCGGCTCGCTAGCGGCGTCGAAGAGACGCTGCCCCATTGACGGCGGGACGATGCGGTCGTCCTTGCCGTGCATGATCAGGATCGGCGTCGGTGAGATGCGGCCGATGCAGTCGATCGGGTCGTGGCCCTTTTCGATTCCGAACGGAAACCACCATGCCACCAGCAGCATGACCGGGTTTCGCAGGATGTGGTGCCGGGCGATTTCGCGGTAATCGGTGAAGGGAGAATCCAGCACGACGGCCGCCAATTCGCCGCGGCGCTCGGCGGCGAGTGCAATGGCAATCGCACCACCGATTGACTGGCCAAATAGAATGATGCGCTTTGCGTCGACATCGGCCCGGCCACGGAGATAGTCCAGCGCTGCCCGGGCGTCGCGGATTGTTCCCTCGCGCGAGACGCTACCCTCGCTCCGCCCATAGCCGCGATAGTCGATGGTGAAGACGTTGAAGCCGGCGGCGGGCATCCAGCTTACGAAGGGGAAGTGGCCGGTGACGTTGGCGGCGTTGCCGTGCAGGTGGAGGACGGTTGCCCGGGCGGCGCCGTCGGTCGCCGGGAGGAACCAGCCGTGCAGGCGAACGCCGTCGGAGGCGGTGAAGTGGACATCCTCGAAGGCGAGGCCGTCGTCAGCGGGGCTGCCACGATCGTGCTGGTCGGGGTAGTAGAAGACTCGCTCGCAACCGAACATGGAGAGGGAGAGTACCGCGAAGACGCTCAATGCCAAGCGGGATGGTCGGTTGCCTCGGCATTCGGTTTCATTTCGAGATATCATTCAGCACTACTTGACTAGCGGAGACTACCCAGGTGAATTCTGTATCGTCCTCGACCCCATGGCAACAACGATCAGAAAAGTACTCGCGTATTTTCGCGAATCTGGCTAGGGTCGCCCTTTGCCTGTGGCTTCTTTGGGTGTGCCTATCACGCTGGGGTGGCATCCCGCAGGATATGGAATCGTTTCAAACTCGAACAGCCATTTCGAGGATTCCCATTGACCCGCGCGAAGACCGCACAAACATTCTTAAAACAGCCGTTGCCGCGATCCCTCCGGAACCTGCCTGGATTCTTCCTCCCCCTCCAGACGGAATGCGGTGGGCCTCGACTCCGGCCGGAGCGATTCAACCTTCCGAAGCGCTCGACGGCGAATGGACGCCGGCAACTCGTCCGCACTTGAGTGCCGTAATTGCGTACATGGCTACTCCTGAGGCGGCCGGAGCGATTGATATGCTGAAAGCGATTCCGCCCGGCGGCTGCCGGCTTCCAAAGTCCTATCCTAAGGAAATCCGAAGAGCGGTAAGGTTTCTGGCAGTTCATGCCCGGATTGCATTAGAAGAACATGATGATCTCGATACGGCGATTGACGATCTGATGGCCTGCCTTTGGTTGTCCCAGATCACATGCTTCTCCGGCGACGCATTGCTTATTATGACGGGACAGGCATGCGAGTTTCTGGCTCTTGATCAGCTTCGCGTAGCCAGTATGGAGAAGCCGTTTTCGCATTCGCAATTGATTCGATGCCTGTCTGCAATTGACGAGCTCTCAGAGATCGATCAGTTGTGGGCGGAGGAAGTCGGCGCCTGGACCGAGGATCTCAATCAAGCGTTGAACTTGACGTACACACTTGACGACGATGAGAACGGGTTCCTTGCCCTTCGTTGTTTCAATTCACTGGCCGTGGGGACTGTGCCGAGTAATGGTCAAATTTCGTTGATGACGCGGTAATCAGGCGGCGTTTCTCTCGGCCTTTTCTCCATTGACGAACTTCACACCGGCGATGACATCGGGAAGCAGCGTCGCGCCATTGAGCAGCCGC
>WBZR01001131.1_pt2 | contig 26996 bp, 24 predicted proteins | sample 5204231 | NCBI WGS metagenome assembly WBZR01 (sample SAMN12412403, study PRJNA552823) | activated sludge metagenome | isolation source: activated sludge from anammox sidestream of wastewater treatment plant... | place: USA: Virginia | collected 2017-08
CACAATAGTATTTCAGGCACTGCATTCATTCTTATTCAATCTCTTACGGCTTGAGTTCAGAATGTGGCTTTATACAATTCTTTCATCAATAAATATTCTGCTCAGCATTTTACTTACTGTATATTTTGTACTCTTAAAAGGAATGGGTGTTTATGGAGCATTACTGGCTCAGTTAATTTCTTACGGATTAATTTTTTTATTCACAATTTATTATGTTTTCAGCAGATATAAATTCAGGTTTTCTTATAACTGGAGTAAGAAAATACTGAGTTATGGTTTCCCGCTGATAGGTACAGGAGTTGCAGTATGGATTTTGAATTCAACTGACAGGTATTTTCTTGCACATTATTTGGATCTTTCATCGGTTGGAATTTATGCCGTAGGTGCAAAACTTTCTAATATTGTGGGAATAATTGGCGGTGCATTACAGTTATCCTGGGGACCTTATGCTATGGATATTCAATACGAAAAAAATGCAAAGGAAATTTACTCAAAGGTATTTCAGCTTTTTTTTATTTTTAATGTTATTCTTATTCTTGGTATTTCAATGTTTGCAACAGATATACTTAAAGTTTTTACACAGCCTGATTTTTATAATGCCAAAGCGGTAGTACCTTTTTTATGTGCGAGTGTATTTTTCAGCAGTGCTTATTTTATAGTTTCTATTGGTATAAATTTAACAAAAAAACTTCAGCACACAATATGGATAACTATGTCAGCTGCCGGAATTAATATTCTGCTGAATTTTATACTTACTCCCCTTTTTGGTTCAGTAGGTGCTGCTTTTAGTATAATGTTAGCTAATTTTGTTATATTTTTACTTACATTTATTTTATCACAAAAATATTATAAAATAGATTATAAATATAAGGTTATAATTTTATTATCATTACCTGCAATATTAATTATATCTATATCTTACTATTTCAATCTAATGATTTTGTACAGAATATTGCTAACAGCAATATTTTGTATAGTTTCTTTGGGATACATTTATAATAATTACAAAAACAGCGAAGAATTTAAAACACTAAAAAATATGCTGTTTAGAAAAAACAATAATGAAAAGGAACTTGATATTAAAAAAGAATAAAAATATCTGTTAACTTTTTTATATTTTCTGAACTCTTACCTGCAAAATACGGTTACCTGATTTTTTAGTGATAACAAAACTCATTCCTTTATAATCAATTCTCTCGTAAACTTCAGGGATATGTCCTGTTACTTTTTGTAAAAATCCATTTAGTGTTTGATAATCCGGATCTTCGGGAATATCAGATTTGAATTTTGAATTAAAATTCTCAATGGAAATTATAGGATTTACCAGATATACCCCTGATTTTTCGCTTACAACTTCCTGTGATTCATCAACATCATATTCATCCTGAATTTCACCAACAATTTCTTCAATAATATCTTCAATAGTAACAAGTCCTTCAACACCTCCGTATTCATCAACAACAATAGCCATGTGTACTTTATTTCGCTGCATATCTTTAAGCAAATTGCCGATTTGCTTGGTAGATGATACAAAATAAGCAGGTCTAATAATATCACGAAGGGTAATAAGCTCGCGGTGCTCTGAGGCAGAAATTAGATCTTTTGTATAAATAATTCCAACAATATTATCAATTGTTTCTTTGTAAACCGGGATTCTGGAAAAACCTTCTTCAGTAACTTTCTGAAATATCTCTTCCCTGGAATCTTCAAGATTTAGTGCAATCATATGATTTCTTGGAACCATAATTTCACTTGCCTGTTTATCATTAAATTCAAAAATTTTTTCTATAAGCTGGTGTTCGGTTTGGTCTATAGCGCCAGACTTTCTGCCCTCTGAAATCAACAGGCGAAGCTCATCTTCAGAGCTGATTCGTTCTGATTCAGATACCTGCTGAATACCAATAGCACGAAGTATCAGGTTTGCAGCATGATTAAGCAGCCAAACAACAGGTTTAAAAGCAATATAGAAAAGATTAAGGGGAATGGAAACTGAAAGTGCAACCGATTTAGGGCTTTTTATAGCTAGCATTTTGGGAGCCTGCTCGCCAAGTGAGATATGAAGAAAAGTAAGAAAAATAAAACCTATAATTATTGAAAGTGTGTGGATAGTCTGCTGATTTGAAAGTCCAATAATTGTAAAAATGGGAGTTAAAAGTTTTGTAGTAACGGGCTCGCCAACCCAGCCCAGCCCAAGCGATGTCATAGTAATTCCAACTTGTGAAGCAGAAAGATAAGCATCAAGATTTCGTAAAATTTTAGCTGTAGTTTTTGCACGCTGATTGTTTTTTTCGGCAAGAGTCTGAATTTGAGTAGAGCGTACTTTTACAATTGCAAATTCTGCAGCTACAAAAAATGCATTTGCAAAAATTATAAGCAAAACAACTATAAGCTCAAAAAGTACACTTTCTAAATGCATTTATTGAAGTTTACTTTACAAAATTTTACATGTATTTCTTCACTTTTGCTCACTTTTTTACTCTAAATTATATTATTTTTCACTATTTCATTTTATAAATATAACAATATTGTAAATAAAACTAATATACTAATTAAAATACATATTTAAGGAGAAATTAACATGGAAACCAAAGCTGCCTCAGTAAAATCAGTTGTAAGTCTTGATAAATACTCTAAAACAGTATTAACAGTAATAGCAATTTGCCTGTTATTAATTACAGTAAATATATATTTCGGTCCAAAAGATGTAAACGCATACGATACAGTACAGGATGTCAATCTGAAAGCTATAAACGGGTATTCAATAAGCGGAGGGTATTTACCGGTGGATCTTTCAAGAATTAACGGATCATCAAGCAAGAATTTAAAGGTAGATCTGCAATCAATTAACGGCAGAACAGTATTTGGAGATAAGTTACCGGTTGATATACAGGGTGTTAACGGACAGTTCTTTATTGGCAGCGAGCTGCCTGTGAAGGTAAGATGAAAATTTATCTCAGGTGTTCTTAATAACCTTAACCTGTTTAATTGTATTGCGCTGTTTGGATGATATAATAAATGTCAGTCCTCCGTAATCTATACGTTCGTATAGTTCCGGTATATGTTCTGTAACATAGTAAAGAAATCCGCCAAGAGTATTATAATTTCCGTCAATTGGAATTGCTGCAGAAAATTTTTGGTTAAAATCTTTTACAGAAATTGCAGGATTTACAATATACTCCTGATTTTTTGCTTTAACAATATCAGGGTTTTCTTCATCGTATTCGTCTAATATTTCACCGGTAATTTCTTCAATAATATCTTCCATTGTAACAAGTCCTTCAACTCCTCCATACTCATTAATAACAATACCCAAATGAACTTTTGCATTTTGAAATTCCCTTAACAGTATTCCAATATTCTTGGTTTCATTCACAAAAAATGCAGGACGTATAATATCCTCAATCATAATAAGCTCTCTATACTCAGATGCAGAGATAAGATCTTTTGTATAAATTATACCGATTATATTATCTATTGTATCTTTATAAACAGGAATTCTGGAATAACCTTCTTCGGTTACTGTTTCAAAAATCTTTTCACGGCTATCGTCAATATTCAGTACTACCATATTGCCGCGGTGTACCATTATTTCTTTAACAAGTTTATCATTGAAATCAAAAATTTTTTCAATAAGCTGGTGTTCGGTTTTATCAATTACACCGGCTTTTCTGCCCTGCAAAATAACCTGTTTAATTTCTTCCTGGCTATGCACACCGCTGTCATATTCAAGCGGTTTTAAGCCGATAAGTTTAATAATAAAATTTGCAGAAAAATTAAGCAGCCAGATAAACGGCTTAAAAATTTTATAAAATAAAATCAGCGGTGCAGAAAACCATAACGCTGCTTTGGTATATTTTCTGATTGCAATTGCTTTAGGGGCAAGCTCACCAATTGTGATAGTAAAATATGTAATAATAATGAGCCCAAGTATAACAGCCATTGTTTGGCTAAATGAATCGTTTAATCCGATATTTATAAATACAGGGTGCAGGAGATGAATAAAAATATCCTCACCTGCCCAGCCAATAAGCAGGTTTAAAAAGGTAATTCCAAGCTGTGTTGCTGAAATATATTTATCCAACTCACTAATAACTTTTTTTGTGTCCTTAGCACGCAGATTACCGCCTGCAATAAGTACATCAATTTCTGATGAACGAATGCGGATTATTGCATATTCAGTAACAACAAATAATGCGTTAACAAAAATTAATAATATTATAAATACAGCTTGGTTTAACAAAATCAGAATAATATTTAAAGTATAATTAAAGTTATCGGAAAATTATAAGAATTTCCGTGCTATAATTTTTCAGATGTATTTAAAAATTACACAAAAACAAGCTGAATAATTTTTTTTAATATAGAATACGGAATTTAATAGTATGGGGAATTTTTTTTAATTTGTTAATTACGTCCGGGTCATATTTTGTGCTGATATCTGTTATCACATAACCTGCAGTTTCGTTAGTTTTAAGATATTGACCAATAATATTAATATTATTTTCTGCAAAAACAGAATTTATCTTTGCAAGAATTCCCGGTATGTTATAGTGAATATGTATAAGTCTGTGTGCATTAACAAAAGGCGGAAGCTGAATATTGGGAAAGTTTACACTATAAAAAGAGTTTCCACTGTTAATAAATTCAATAATCTTACGGGGAACAAAATTAGCAATATCCTTCTGTGCTTCAACTGTACTACCGCCAATATGCGGAGTTAATATAACATTATTTAATCCCTGCAGAATATGAACAAATTTTTCATCATTGCTTAGCGGTTCATATTGAAAAACATCAATGGCAGCTCCTTTAACTTTACCGGAAATAATGTTATTTGCAAGTGCATCAAGATTAACAACATGTCCCCTGCTTAAATTTAAAAATATAACACCATCTTTCATTTGCCGGAATTCTTTATCGCCAATTAACCCTGAATTGCGTTTATCACCATCAACATGCACGGTAATTATATCGCATTTTTTAAGCAGTTCTTTTAATGAACTGCATTTATTTACATTACCCAAACCAAGTTTTTCCAGAATATCAAAATAATATACTTCCATACCAAGATTTTCGGCAAGAACTGAAAGCTGAGAACCAATTTTTCCATATCCAATTATTCCCAGTTTTTTTCCCCGCACTTCGTAACTTCCATTGCTTGATTTATCCCAAATGCCATTATGAAGCAAGCTGCTTTTGCTAAAAATACCTCTCATAAGTATAATAATTTCACCTAGGGCAAGCTCAACCACACTTCGTGTATTACTAAAAGGTGCATTAAAAACTATCACACCTTTTTTAAGTGAAGCATTTAGTTCAATATGATTTGTTCCGACACAAAATGATCCAATTGCAAGTAATCTTTTAGCTTTTGATAAAACTTTTTCAGTAATTATTGTTTTAGATCTGATACCTAATATAGAAACGTCCTTAATTTTTTCGCAAAGGTCATTTTCACTTAAACTTTTATTTACAACTTCAACAGAATAACCTTCTGATTTGAAAATTTTTGATGCATCATTGTGAATATTTTCAAGCAGAAGTACTTTTATCCTGTTCTTTGGATAGGATATACTCATTGGTAATTTTGAAATGTATAAAAATTCATCAAAACTCGGAGCAACATAATCTGCATTGCTAATTACAATAGGACGCTCAACATTTTCTGTGAAAGCGTAGAAGCGGTCAATTAATCCGGAGGATTTAAGTTCATAATCTGTATAACCATCTCCAATTGCAATTAGTTCACCATTTAACTTTAGAGTTTTTAGCTGTGATATTTTTCCGCCGGATTTTGCAAGGAGATTATTTATATCATATCCGGTTATTTTTCCATTTGGATCAAAAATTAAACTGTTGGCATATACATTGGATGGTTTTATTCCGTATTTTTGAACAACAGGAACAATATATTCACGGAAACCTCCTGAAATAATAATAATGTTATCAGAATATTTCCTGAAAAAATCCTTATTTGCAGATATTGAAAATGAAACAAGTTTATTAAGTTTTAATATAAGCTTTTTAATATGAGTTTTATCAGCATTAATTAATTTAAGTCTTTCAGAAAGTGATTCGGGGAACGGCATTTCACCATTCATAGCCAGTTGGGTTAATAAATTAATTCTGCTGCATAGTTTCTCTTTTTGCGGATGATTTTTTAATGAAATCTGTGCAAGCTCGTCTAAAGCTTCAACTTTTATAAAGGTACTGTCAAAATCAATAATAAAATGTCTATCTGTTTTCATAAATAAAAACTGACCAATTCTAAAAAAATTGGTCAGTTAATACATTACTCTAAAAATAATTATAAATTAATCTGTATTTGCATAAATTAAATATGAATAATATCATTATAAACAACAAACAACATAAATGCCATAAGGAGAAGAAAACCTACATTCTGCACTACAATCTGAATCTTGTGACTTACGGGCTTACGGAAAATTCCTTCATAAAGAAGGAACATAAAGTGCCCGCCATCAAGTGCCGGGAATGGCAGAATATTTATAACAGCAAGTGTAATTGAAAGCATCGCCATAAATCCAAGGAATGAAAGCAATCCGCCTTCAGCAGATTGACCTGCATATTGGGCAATTTTAACCGGTCCCCCAACGGCTTTGCTGAAAGCAATATCGCCCTTAATTATCTTCCACATTGATTTAACAAACAGAACAATTCCATAATGCCAAAGATCATTAAATCCCTGCGGAACAGCAGTTATAACATTAAACTTAATATCTTTAACTATTCCGGTATATTTACCAATTCCTATACCAATAGTGCTGTCAGCTTCGGGTTTTACATTGCCGTTCATAATAGTACCGTTACGGTTCCATTTTACATCTATATCTTTGCCGGCATTACTTTTAATTATATCAACAAACTGCTGAGAGTGTGTTATAGGTGTATTATTTGCTTCAATAATAATATCACCTTTTTGCAAACCAAGATTTCTTGCAGGACCTTTATCGGCAACCTGTTGTATCATTGGCTCCATTTTTTCAGGAAACAATCCGAATGAACGTTCATTTAAATCATGAAGAGCTGACTTAGGCAGGAAAATTTCCTTTTCTGCACCATTAGTTTTAATCTTAATATTTACATCTTCACCCATGCTTTCAATAAATACTATTCCTCTGACATCGTCCCAGTATTCAACAGGTTTCCCATTAATAGAAATTATCTGAGAGCCGGGCAAAATACCATACTTTGAAGCAACAGAACCCGGAGTAACATATCCAATAGTATTGGTTTCCATTTTCTGTTTGCCTTCGGAAAGATTGATAACATAGAATATAACAAATGCCAGAATAGTATTCATTATAACACCAGCGGTAATAACAAACATTCTCTGCCAAACGGGTTTTGAACGAAATTCCCATGGCTGCGGGGGCTGATTGATAAACTCTTTATCCATACTTTCATCAATCATACCGGCAACTTTAACATATCCGCCTAAAGGAAAAACACCAAGTCCGTACTCAGTATCACCTTTTACAAATTTAAAAATGCGCAAATTAAAGAAATCAAAAAACAGGTAGAACTTATCTACCCGCATTTTGCAGAGTTTAGCTGCTGCAAAATGACCAAACTCATGTACAAAAACCAGAATTACAATTGTAATTAGAAAATAAAGAATCGTGCTGACTACACCCATATAATTTTAGTATTTCTCCTTTTTATTAGTTAAATAACTGAATATAAATTTTTCAGCTATGCTGCCGCAAGGGCAGTATCATTTACAAATCTTTTTGACCAGCTGTCAATTTCAATAATACCATCAAGTGAAAGTTCCGAGTGATTTTCATGTTTATCAATTGCAGATTTTATCAGTGATGGAATATCGGTAAACCTTATTTTTCCATTAAGAAACAAATTAACTGCTGCTTCATTTGCACCATTCATTACTATTGGATAAGATCCTCCGGATTTTATTACATCGTAAGCAAGTTTAAGGCACTCAAACTTTTCAAGATCAGGCACTCCAAAATCAAGGTTTTTCAGCTGTTTAAAATCAATTCTTGGAAAATCTGAACCTATTCTTTGCGGATGAGTTAACGCATACTGAATAGGGAGTTTCATATCAGGAACGCCTAACTGTGCTTTCACAGAACCGTCAGAAAACTCCACCATAGAATGAATAATAGACTGCGGATGAATTAAAACATCAATATTTTCTGCTTCTATATTGAACAACCATTTAGCTTCAATAATTTCAAATCCTTTGTTCATTAAAGTTGCAGAATCTATTGTTATTTTATTACCCATTTTCCAGTTAGGATGCTTTAATGCATCAGCAACCGAGACATTTGCCATTTCATTAACCGGAAGCTCTCTAAAGGGACCGCCTGAGGCAGTGAGGAAAAGCTTTTTTATCTCTTTCATTGGCTCGCCAATTAGGCATTGCAAAATAGCACTGTGTTCACTATCAACAGGCAGCATATTTGAATTACTGCTGCCAAGCATTTGATAAATAAGTTCACCTGCTACAACTAATGATTCTTTATTGGCTAATGCAATATCTTTGCCATTTTTAATGGCTTCAATTGTTGGAATCAGTCCGCTGAAGCCAACAAGAGCATTAACAACAGCTTCAAAATCGTTTCGTTTTGCAATTTCTTTAATGCCTTCGGTACCGCAGAAAATTTCACACTTATGTTTAAAAGAACGGTTTTTTAATGCTTTAAAACTTTCATAGTTAAAAATAACCGCTGCAGAGGGTAAAAATTCTTCAATTTGCTCGGCAAGCAGCTGCCAATTTGAATTTGCTGTAATGTACTTAACTGTTACAGGAAATCCATTTTTATTAAGATTCCGAACTACTTCAAGTGTATTTCTGCCAATAGAACCTGTAGAGCCAAAAACAGCAATATTTTTCATTAAAGCTTTAAATTTTAAATATATGCATTTTTATGCATATAAAGTGTAATTTACACTTAATTTATTAAAGTTAGTATCTAAAATTTTGTGGATTTATGGCATGAAAATTATGTATTTATCAGAATAAATTAAGTTTATTAATAACAGTATTTTCTATTAAATCTGAAATTTTATACTACAAATTGACGTTTTTAATTAGGAGATTAATTAAAATAATCATTGTTTATCTGATTTTTATTAAATAGATTGTGAACTGTAATTATTTTATTCATCAAGTTACAAAAATTTTTATTACTTTATCAATAATTGGTAAAAATAAACTATCAAAATAAATAAATACTGGAATATTAATGCAATATATGATATTTTAATATACCGCTTCCTTTATTTTTATTCAATTAAATAATAATATTAAAAATTATAAAACCTCTAGAAAAGTGTTGTCATACATCAATATGACAAATTATGAAAATGAAAAGAATATATATTTTATTTTTTAGCTTCATCCTGAGTATAATGATATTTTCATGCAATGATTCAGGTGTTAGTACTTCACAAAACAGCGGAACATTAAGTTTAACAAATCTAAAAATGCTTGATAAGAATGTTGACGGCACTTATGAACTTTGGGGCAGTGTAGAAACAAGTTTAGATCATGATGAAAATTCGTTCCGCTCAATGGGAAGATTTGCTGTTAATCCTTCCGGTCAAATTACAGATACTTCAGGAGGGACATTTTCAGTCAATTTATCTAAAATTTCCAATATAAATAATATTGGTGATGTATTGATTACAATTCAGCCCCCGGGATATTTTGATACTATTCCAAGCAATATTAAAATTCTAGGCGGAGCAAAACAAATTTCAGGTAATGATCTTATATATAATCTCACAATGACATACAATGAAATACTACCTATATCTTCACAATTTTCTTCATCTGCTGCTAAATATATATTAGCAACACCAACAAAAGGAATTGCATCATCTGAATATAAAAAAGGATTATGGTTCACAACAGATACCACAGGAACCGCTGCAGGTATAACGCTTCCGGTATTACCAGATACAGCTGAATGGATTTATCAGGCATGGGTAAAAGAAAACAATACAGCTAATATTTATAATATAGGCAGGTTTGAATCTCCAAATACAGCAGATGATAATCAGCAATGTCAAATGACAGGCGGTTTAACATGGAATTTACCGGGCAACGACTGGCTTCTAGCCAACTGCCCGGGCGGCGGTTTACCGGATATAGCTGATCTTGAAAATAATTATAATGTATTTATTACATTAGAGCCAAAATTTGAACAGGGAGCAGCAATTTCAAAACCGTTTTATCTGGTAATATTCAGCGGAATTATTAATCATGCATCGTTTGGGACAGTACAAACATTATCAAACGGATTTAATAATGTTGTTCCTTCAGGTCAGCTAAAGCTTAGCGTTAATTAAATATATTTTATAAATTACGGCTGTTAAACCGGAGTAATTTATTAATTGAATAAATTATAAATCCAATTTTGGAAGTTTTGCTTTAATTAACTTATCAGCTTGTTTTAAATCAATATTTTCGGGTGAAAGTTTTTCTTTGCTAAGCTCTTCCAGAATCTCTTCCTGTATTTTACCCCGTTTAAGTGCAGTTGAATAAGGCATCCGAAGAAATGTTACCATTGAATATTTTGGAACAAATGTATCAGGGTAAATGCTGTAAAGTTTTGCTTCTATTTTTTTCTTAAGCAGGTAACTTGGTTCAGCAACAAGGTCACGCATTTCAATGAAATTTTCCTGAGCTAGCTCTGCAATTGCATCGGTATTGGGTTTTCTTAATGTTTGGAACTCACTAAAAATTTTATTCCATTCAGCAGGATGATTATCAATACATTTATTAAGCACAGAGCAGTCTTCAAATGCCGCATTCATACCCTGTCCAAAAAACGGAACAATAGCATGGCTGGCATCCCCTAACATTAACATTTTACCCTCAATACTCCATGGAAAACATTTAATAGTTATCAAAGTGCCGGTTGGATTTGCAAAAAAATCTTCTAATAATGCAGGCATTAAGCTTATAGTATCGGGGAAATTCTTTTCAAAGAATTGTTGAACTTTACTTTTATCATTTAAAAACTCAAAACTGTTTTCACCAGCAAATGATTTATCGTATGCAAGAAACAAAGTGCAGGTAAAACTGCCATCCATATTTGGAAGAGCTATAAGCATAAATGAACCGCGGGGCCATATATGAAGTGCATTAGTATCCATTTTAAAAGTGCCGTCATTGTTTGGGGGAATGTGAAGCTCTTTATAACCGTAATTTTCATATTCCTGTTTAAAATCAAATCGCGGGGTTTTCATCATTTCCATTCTTACTGCAGATGCAGCGCCATCTGCTGAGATTGTGACAGGTGAGCTAATATGATGTTCGGTATTCTGTGCTTCGTTGTAAAAATACAATTCATCTTTTGCAAGATCCATATTAATGCAGCGCATATTAAAATGTATTTTTACAGAAGGGAAGTTTTCGACAAGATCCATCAGTTTTTTATTCAGTTCACTTCGTGAAACTGAATTAATATATTCACTCAAATCTCTGCCATAAGGCTGCAGATTGGTAGAGCCATCAATTGTATGAATTCTTCTGCCATACATAGGGATTGAGATTTTTTTTATTTCATCATACAGCCCAACTTCTTTTAAAGCATTAATACCGCGGGCAGAAAGTGCTAGGTTAATAGATTTACCTGCGCTAATGCCGGTTTTCCGCATATCGGGACGGCGTTCATATACATTTACATTAAACCCTTTTTTAGCAAGATAAACCGAAAGCAGTGATCCTGCTAATCCAGCACCAACAATTGTAATATTCTGCATATTTAATATATTGTACTTTGCATGAAAATAAAAATACAGCAGATCAATTAATTATTTTGAATACAATAATTTCACAAAATTCCAAACATCAGTAAAAGTATTATATAAAGGTACCGGTGCACAGCGAATAACATCAGGTTCACGCCAATCACAAATAACCCCTGAATTATTTAATTTTTTGTGAAGGGCTTTACCATCTTTTTTTGCTCTTAATGAAAGCTGACATCCCCGTTCATATTTGTTTGGGGGTGTGATAATTTCTATATTACCATCATTATTTTCATTAATAAGATATTCCATAAATCCGGTTAACATTTCACTTTTTAAACGCAATTTATCAATTCCGGCAGAATGAAAAATATCCAGCGAAGCTCGAAGTGCCGCAAGCTGCAAAATTGGGGGATTGCTTAATTGCCAGCTTTCAGCAGTTGGTATAGGCCGGAAATCATGATCCATAAGAAATCTTGTAGCTTTATCCTGTCCCCACCATCCCCAAAATTTAGGGATTGTCATATCCAATAAATGCTTTTTGTGAACAAAAGCCCCTGCAATTGCACCGGGACCGCCATTTAAATACTTATAACTGCACCAAACGGCAAAATCGCAGCCCCATTTATTAAGCTTTAATTTTAAATTACCTGCTGCATGAGCTAAGTCAAATCCAACCATACACCCTTTTGTATGACCTGCTTTAGTTATTTTTTCCATATCAAATGCCTGACCGGAGTAATAATTAACCCCTGAAAACATTATTAATGCAATCTTATCACCATCTTCATTAATTTTTTGAAGAATATTTTCTGTTCTTATTACTTGTTCACCATTTAAAGGCTTCATTTCAATAAGACACTCTTTGGGATCATACCCATGGAATTTAATTTGTGACTGAAGTGCATAATGGTCGGAAGGAAATGCATTAGCTTCAATTAGTATCTTATTTTTATTTACAGTTGGGCGGTAGAATGAAATCATCATTAAATGAAGGTTCACAGTAAGCGAATTCATATTTATAACTTCTTCGGGCAGGGCACCTGTAAGTGCAGCAGTTTGCTCTGTTAAAAATTCGTGATAAGGAAGCCATGGGTATTTAGCATGATTGTGCCCTTCAACACCCATTTTTTCCCAGTCCAGCAGTTCCTGCTCAATATATTCCCTAACAGTTTTTGGCTGAAGTCCAAGCGAGTTACCCGCAAAATAAATTACATCTTTGCCAGTGTTTGTTTGCGGAATATAAAAACGGTTTCGGTAGTATTTTAATTCATCCTTGTTATCTAAAGAAAAAGCAAAATCAAAGGTATTATTAAATTTCATCAGATATGTTAATTTCCCTTTTTGGTTAATTCAGATTTAAGATGTGTACTTAAAACCTGATTAGAACTTGTAGCCATTTTCATTTCGTAGAACATATTACTGCCGGTTAGATTATACTCCCTAAGTGTTTTTATCATTTTGGGGTCATTACCAAAAAGCTTGGATTCAAATACAATTCTTGTATTTTGTTCTGATATTTGCAGATTATCAAGATATAAAACTTCTACCCTGCCATTATTTTGTGAATTGGAAAGCTCAATATTTCCGGATTCTGTTTGCTTAATGAAACCGGATTCATGATGAAGTGTATCATTTTCTTTACCGGGAATTTTAAACTTTGTTTGCTGTATATAAAATATAAAACCTTTAGTTTTATCATATTCAAAATTCAGAATTTCGCTGTAAGATACTTCGGAAATTAAAGGGTATTGTGCAGTTCCGCTTCCTTCCCATCTGCCTTCTAAAAATAATAGCTCTTCTATCTTCATAATTTAATTATGTGCTTTTAATATTAATTATGTTAACTTATTTATTATTCAGGGTTTCAAGCATTTTCTTGGCATTTTCATTTTCGGGGTTAAGTTTTAATGAAAGTTTATAATTTTTTATTGCATTTTTTGTATCACCGGCATTCATATAACCTTCACCCAAGCTATCATAAGTGTTAAATGAATCGGGATATTGTTCAACGTTCAGCTTAAAAATTTCTACTGCCTGCTTGTATAATCCAACCTGCAAAAGCCGGTAACCAAGCACATTAAGCTGACTTTCTTTAAAATTATAATCATCGGGTTTATCTTCGTACAAATTCCAATAAAGCTGAACAGCTTTTTCAACATTCTTATCCAGAATAACAGCCATCAAAGTATCCACAATAGATTTTTTAGGTTTGTGTACTCCTAATAATTCAACATCAAATATCAAAGTTGAATTAGGGGGAATAATTTCCCCTGCCCCGTTTTCACCATAGGCAAGCTCTGGAGGAAGTATAAGTCTGAACTTATCACCAACGTGCATTAATGCCACACCCTCATCCCAGCCTGCAATAACCTGTTTTGCACCTAAAATAAATTCCAGCGGTTCATTTCTATCAAAGGATGAATCAAATTTTTTTCCGTTAAGAAGCCAGCCTGTATAGTGAACTTCAGCAACTTTTCCTGCAACAGAAGCTTTTCCATTGCCTTTTTTAAGCACTATATATTTTAATCCGCTAGCAGTGGAAATTGTATCACCATTTTGTGAATATACAGTAAGTACAGATACTAATAATAAAATTATTATACTTTTCATTTTTATTTCTTAATTGATTTGAATTTACAAATTAACAAATATACATATAATCTAACAGTCCAAAAATTAAGATTTTATGTATTTAACTTTTCAGGATATTATCTTAATGCAAAAATTAATACCAGTAATTAATTAATTTTGAAGATAAAAAAATCCCCTCAGGTTGAGGGGATATATAAACTTTACAGTTTAGTATCAATAAAATACGGCAGCATTTTACGCCATGAAGGCCAGTCATGGGGAATATCATAACCCCATAGGTCAAGTTCATGATTAATTCCTTTAGCGTTAAGTACATTACTTAAATTCCTAGATGCCTCTGGATTTTCATAACTGCCCTGTCCGGTGGTAATGTAAATGTGTTTTCTGTTTTTTATCTGATTAATAATATTTTCATCATTAAGGTTACTTAGATAATCTACTGGTGAATTAAAATAAACATTATCATCATAGTAACCTTTGCTGTAATCCTTAAGGTCATACGAGCCGCTCATTGCAATAGTACCCGCAAAAAGATCAGGTCTGCGGAAGAACAGATTTGCTGCATGCAATGCACCAAAAGATGCACCGGTTGTTATTATCTGAACTTCATCACCGCATTGTGATTTAATAAACGGTACAACTTCATTTACAACATAATCATTAAACTGCCTGTGACGCTCTGATTTATATTCAGGGTGATTTCCATCATTCAGCCAGCTTTCATTATTAATACTGTTTATTGAATACGCTCTGATTTTTCCTTTATTAATATAGGGCATAATAGATTCAATCAAATGGAATCGTTCATATTCAAGGAAATCAGCTGCCGCAGTAGGAAACATTAACAGTGCATATTGACTGCCTGTTCCGTAAATAACAATTTCCATATCTTTATTCAGGTTTGGACTGAACCATTTTTGAATTTCTCTTTGCATACTTGTAATATTTTGTTTTAGGAGTGAACTGCAAAAATACAAATATTTATAAATACTAAAAAGTAAAATATATAACTACAAATCAAAAGATAACCGGCAATAAGTTACGAATGGTATAGTTTATAAAAGAACTTATTTTTATTATTAGAGTAAATCCACCAAAAGCTTTATTTTTAAAAGAATTTTGCCATTTTTGAGCAAAAATTAAAATATTATGGGAAAAAAAGATAAAAAATCAGCGGGCAGCAAAAACAAAATCAATAAAAAGGAAAAATCGGAAAAAAAGCTAAATAAGCTTCATGAAGAAATAATTGAACTTAGAAAAAAATATATTAAGCTCACTTCTAAAATTTCCCGAATGGATGTTGAAGATTACATTTTTAAAGATAGAGAAGGAAATGATAAAAAGCTTTCTGAAATGTTTGGAGATAAAGAGCATTTGATAATTATTCATAATATGGGTAAATCATGCTCATACTGCACATTATGGGCAGATGGGTTTAGCGGCGTAAGCTATTTTATTGAAAAGAAAACTTCTTTTGCGCTTATTTCGCCCGATGCACCAGAGGTGCAAAAGGATTTTTCTGCTTCAAGAGGGTGGAAATTCAATATGTACTCAGCAACAGCAAATACATTTATTAAAGATATGGGTTATTATAATGAAAAAGACGGTTATTTGCCGGGGGCATCTGTATTCCGTAAAAATAGCGATGGAAAAATTACAAGGGTTTCCAAAGATTACTTTGGTCCTGGTGATTTTTATGCAAGCCCATTTCATTTTTTTGATCTTGTACCGGGATTATAATGATATTACCGTATTATAAATGATGAACAATTTGCCAAATGAACTGCAAAAGTTAAGCGATGAATTCAGAAATATGAAATCAGATGCTGCATTATTTTTTGAAAAGGTTAAAGATAATGAGTTTAACAAAACACCTCCAAATAACGGCTGGTCAATTGGAGGATGTATTGATCATTTAATAGTAACCGGTTCAGATTACTGCGATATTTTAGATATTGGATTAAAGAAACTTGAAGAAAAGAATCAGCTATATTCAGGAGAGATGAAATTCAGCTTCTTAGGAAGAAAGTTCATAAAAATTTTAGAACCTCCAGTAAAAAGAAAGTTTAAAGCACCAGGCAAATGGAAACCTGATACAAAAATTAACAAATCAAAAGCTGTTGCAGCATATTTACAGCTTCAGGATAGATGGGTGAATATAATTGAAAGATCTGCGCAATGGGATTTTACTAAGCTTAAGCTGCCATCACCTGCTATAAGCTGGATAAAATTTTCGGCATTTGATATTCTTGCAGTTAATTCAGCACATCAGCGAAGGCATCTTGAACAGGCAAAAAATATTAAAAAAAATTTAAAATAATAAGGAGATAAATAAATGTCACTAGAAGCATTTAATTTTAAAAAATGGATAGACGACAACCGCCATTTGCTTAAACCTCCTGTTGGTAATAAATGTATGGTAGATGGAGATTTGATAATAATGGTAGTTGGCGGTCCTAATTCAAGAAAAGATTATCATTTTGAAGATGGTGCTGAATTTTTTTATCAGATTGAAGGGGATATTATTGTTAAAGTAATAGAAAACGGAAAGCCAAAGGATGTGCATATCAAAGAAGGAGAAATGTTTTATCTGCCTCCAAATACACCTCACTCACCGCAAAGACCGGCAAACACAATAGGGTTAGTTATAGAGCGTAAGCGTGATGAAAAAGAACTTGATGCCTTTCAGTGGTATTGCGAAAAATGCGGTGATAAGCTGTATGAGGAATTTGTAAAACTTGATAATATTGTAACACAACTTCCTCCAATATTTGAAAGATTCTGGAATGATACCGAAAAACGCACCTGTAAAAGATGCGGAACAATACTTGAACCCCCTGAAAAGAAATGAAGATAGACGTACACACACATATACTGCCTGAAAAATGGCCTGACCTAAATAAAAAATATAACAAGCAAGGTTTCCTGACAATTGAGCACCATAAACCGTGCTGTGCTAAAATGATGATTGGGGACAGGGTTTTTAGGGAAATTACTGATAACTCCTGGAGTCATACAAAACGCATTGAAGAATGTGATGAACATCAAGTTTCAATGCAGGTACTTTCAACAGTTCCGGTAATGTTTAGCTATTGGGCAAAGCCCAATGAAACGCTTGATTTGGCAAAACATTTGAATGATCATATTGCACAAACAGTAAACGATAATCCATCAAGATTTATTGGACTTGGGACACTTCCGATGCAGGATGCAAAACTAGCAGTAAAAGAACTTGAAAGGATAATGAAGGATCTTGGACTTGCAGGAATTGAAATAGGAACCCATATTCAGGGTAAAAATCTAGATGACCCGGAAATTTGTGAGGTATTAGGTGCCTGTGAAGAAATGAATGCAGCTGTGTTTGTGCACCCTTGGGATATGATGGGTAAAGAAAGGATGCCTGAGTACTGGCTGCCCTGGCTTGTTGGTATGCCCGCTGAAACAGCACTTGCAATATGCTCTATGATATTTGGCGGAGTATTTGAAAAATTTAAAAAACTGCGTGTGTGTTTTGCTCATGGAGGCGGATCATTTCCGTTTACAATTGGCAGAATAGAACATGGATTTAAAGTAAGACCTGACCTTGTTCAGACAAAAAATATGGTTAACCCCAGAAATTACCTTGGTAAGTTTTACCTTGATTCACTTGTACATGATGAATCTGCATTAAAATTTTTGATAGATCTGATTGGTGAAGATAACATAGTATTAGGGTCAGATTATCCGTTTCCATTGGGTGAACATATCCCGGGAAAACTAATTGAGGGAATGGCAGAACTGAATAATGTAGTTAAGGAAAAACTTCTTTGGAAAAACGCTGCAGAATTTCTAGGGATAACTGAGCTAATTAAGAAAATGTACAGCGAAGCTGGAAATTAATTTTATATTGACTGCCAAAATAAAACAGAAAATAATTATATCAGTTTTCAAATTCAATTAGTTTCTAATATTTTAATTAACTCCATTTCCCTTTCAGGTAACAACCCTGCTTTTGGAATATGCCAGCCAATTGATTCGTAATAATTAATACTGTGCTTTATGCTATCTTTAAATGATAAAAAACTAACAGGAAATTCTTTTAAAGCAAGTGAATTATCAACAAGCATATTAAACTCGCCGACCCAATTTGGAAAGTCAACCCAGGGAACAAGATGATTATCATTGATAAAATTCATATCAGCATTTACAAATTGAGATTTAGTGCCTAATATATTTGCTGCTATATTTACAAGTTCAAAAAGATTAGCAGGCGTATGTGTAACGGCATTAAATACTCTGCTTGTAGTATCAGTTTCAATTGCAATTTTTATCAGATTAGCAAAATCTTCACTATGCGTTGCAGTAAACTTTTCAGTACCCCCGGCAGGTAATAATATTTTATCATTAGCATAGGCACGGTATAACCAATAATAAAACCTATCAGTGTAATCATACCTGCCATAAATTAACCCGGGTCTAAAAATAACGGGATTTATCCAATTCTTTTCAAGCAGAATGCGCTCACACTCAGCTTTTTTTTCACCGTAAGTTAAATTCACATCAGGATCTGTTTTTTGTTCGGGGGTACAAGGGAGAGTTTTTGCATCTTCCGTTACCGGTTTATCCCAATATGCAGCGTCATTCATTGGATAAACACTAACGGTACTTACAAAAATGTATTTTCCTGTTTTACCTTTCATCATATCAGTAATTTCATCAAGATTCACAGGATACATACAGCTAAAATCTATGATAACATCCCAGCTTTCTTTTGAAATCTTTTCAATATCATGCATATCAAGTCTATCGCCTGAAATATGTCTTAAACCCGGAAAAATACCAGGGGAGCGTTTACCTCGGTTAAAGAGTACCGGATAAATTTCATCTTTTATAAGTTCTTCAGTTAGTATGCGGCCAACAAAACCTGTGCCGCCAAGAATCAGAATTTTTTTCATAATTAAATAACGCTTAAACTGTTTATATGTAAAACTAGTTTAGCCGGTTTGATTAATATGTTAAAAAAAATTTACAGAGGGAATAAAAAAAACGGAGCATCAGCTCCGCAGTAAATATAAAAACTTATTTAATAAATTTATATCTTAAATTTAAAATTTCAAACAAAAATTATTTATTATCATGAAAATCCAGTTCTTCCAGGTCAATAAGAATCTTTCTTGCTTTATGGATATTTTCATCGCCAGAAACCTGTATCTCGGTTGCACCATTTTTGTATATTGAATAAACAATACCTGCATCTTTTAAAAGAGATTCAGCCACAGAAATTATTGAGTTATTCCTAGACGCCAGTACGGTTTTTTGCTGATTATTTTTAGCCATATTAAACTCCACAAAATTTGCTAATTGCAATATTTCAAATAATTTATTTTATGCAAAATAACTCAAATATCGCAATGTAGGAATACCTTAAAAACGTTAGGTTTCTATGTTATGTAGTTCAATAATTATCAGGTATTTATGAAATAGTTTAGCATAAATATACTTGCAGAATGTAACAAAGGATAAAAATAACCTATTTATGCAATTATTTTAAATTTAAGAAATAATTAAACAAACAGATCAACAAATCCAAACTTTTTGCTGTCAAAGAGACCTTTATCACTTAATTTTAATAAGGGAATTACAAGTAATGCCATAAAAGAAAGTGTCATATAGGGTGCATGAAGGTTTGAACCAAGGTCTTTTGAAATTTTATCAATTGCAGTATATTTTTCAGCAATAGTGTAACAATCATCGTTACTCATAATACCGCCAACCGGAAGCGGAAGCACTTCAACAATATCATCAAATGCAGCAGAAATACCTCCTTTATAATCAATAATACTGTTTACAGCATGACAAATATCTTCATCGGTAACACCAACAGCAATAATGTTGTGGGAATCATGAGCTACACAGGAAGCTATAGCACCCTTTTTAAAACCAAACCCCCTGATAAATCCAATAGCGGGTTTAGAATTATTATATCTGCAAACAACCGCCATTTTTAATACATCATTATCGGTATTAGAAATCAATTTAGCATCAAACAGTTTGGCTGGTTCACGAAGCTCTTCGGTTAAAAGCTGTCCATCTAATGCTTTTATTACTCTTATTTTTGGGGCTCCGTCAGATAAAGCATCAAGTTCAAAATCTTTAATTGATTTTCTTGAGGTATTAAAATTATTAATAATTTCAGTTTTAACTTTTTTTACTAAAGAAACACCATTATTTGCAACAAGTTCACCATTAATATAAGTTTGCTGTACTTTAAAATCTGTGAGATTATTAACGATTATCAAATCTGCATTATCGCCGGGTTTAAGCAAACCTACATCAAGTCCATAATGTTTTACGGGATTTACACAAGCCGCAAAAAGCACATTAAAGAGGTCATACCCGTATTTTACTGCCCGCCTGACATGTTCATTAATTTGGCTGATAAGCAGATCGTTTGGATGTTTATCATCACTGCAGAACATGACCAAATCAGAATGATCTTTTAAAAGCGGATGCAAGGCTTCAAAATTCTTTGCAGCGGAGCCTTCGCGAATGATAATTTTCATTCCAAGGGCAATTTTACCCAAAGCTTCATCTAAAGTAAAACATTCATGGTCAGTTGAAATTCCGGCAGCAATGTATTTTTTAGCATCATCACCCCTTAATCCTGGTGCATGCCCATCAACCGGTCTACCAAGTGAATGTGCAATTTGAATTTTTTCCATTACTAAAGGATCGTTAAATAGCACACCGGGATAGTTCATCATTTCACTCAGATATTTAAGCCCGTCTTTTTCAATCAGCTCACGTATATCTGCAGAAGTTATTTCTGCTCCAGCAGTTTCAAAAGCAGTGGCGGGTACACAAGAAGGTGCACCGAAATAAAATTTAAACGGTCCTTTTTTTCCGTTATCAATCATATAACGTACACCATTTACTCCAAGTACATTGCCAATTTCGTGGGGGTCACTAACAGTTGCAACAGTACCATGAAGCACTGCTAAACGGGCAAACTCCGAAGGTACAAGCATTGAACTTTCTATATGCACATGAGCATCAATAAATCCGGGTAAAATGTAGTTATTATATGTGTCCTCAGTTTGGGTAACTGAAACAATTTTACCATTTTCAAAAATTACTTTACCCGGAAAAATTTTCCGGTTTAAAACATCTACAATATTTCCTAAAAGTTCCATAATAAAAATTGATTTGAATGACCCATTTGAATACAAATTTAGGAAAATTGTGCTAAGGTTAAAAGAGAAAAAAACTCATACTTTTAAAATTAATCTGTATTTTCCTTGAATTCACAACTTATATCTGATAATTTGTGTAATTTAAAGTAATAAAAATTTTATTTAACATATTTAATGCAGGTGAAACCAGAAAAACTTATATTAGGCATTCGTATAGATAAATATCTGTGGTGCATCCGTGTATTTAAGTCAAGGTCACTTGCAAGAGAAGCCTGCATAGGCGGAAAAGTTAAAATTGAGGGTAAGATTATAAAACCATGCAGATTAATAAAACCCGGGGAAATTATTTCTGTTCAGCAGGGATATATTAAAAGAATTTTCAGGGTAAATGAGATTTTGGAAAAGCGGGTATCTGCACCATTAGTTAAAAACTTTGCTGTTGAAATTACACCTAAGGAAGAACTTGAAAAAAAGGATACAGAAAGATTTGTATCATATATCAGCAAGTACAAAGGCAAGGGCAGACCTACTAAAAAAGACAGAAGGTTAATTGATAATATCGGAAAATAATAGATAAATTTCTGTTAAATTGAGAAAGTATCACAAAATTATGATTTTTATAAGATTAAAAATAAATTTGAAACATTTTTACATTAAAAGTAATTATTAATATTAGTATTTTTGTTTTAGGATTTAAAATTTTAAATAAGATTAGAAACAGTTAAGGAGCGGTAAAAATGTTATCAAACAAGCTTCAAAGTGAGCTAAATAAACAAATGAACAACGAATTTGTTTCAGAATATGAATATCTTTCAATGGCGGCATATTTTCACTGTATGAATTTAGACGGAATTGCAAACTACTTTCACGTACAAACACAGGAAGAACATTTCCATGCAATGAAGATATTTCATTTCATAATAGATAAAGGCGGAAAAGTAGAGCTGCAGCAGATTGCAAAACCTGATTATGATTTTGCTTCGCCAATAGTTGTGTTTGAAAAAGCATTAGAACATGAAAAAAAAGTAACAAGATCAATAAATGACCTGATGGATGAAGCAATCAAAGAAAATGACCATGCTGTTAATAACTTTTTAAGGTGGTATGTAGATGAACAGGTTGAAGAAGAAGCAATGGCATCAAAATCATTAGGCAGAATGCAGTTAATAGACGGCAAAGGTGAGGGATTACTTTTACTTGATCAGGAATTTGCTTCGAGATCATTCATTGCTCCAAAAGAATAATTTTAATGTAAACAATTTCCATAAAGGGAAGTCATAAGGTGTCTTCCCTTTTTTTGTATTTGTAAAACAAAAATCTACTGAAGTCATTAATAATAAAATGATATCAACTGAAACACCCGCAATGGAATTCAACAGAAAAAAATATACAGATGAAACCTTGTTAGAGCTTTATAAAGCAGTTCTGCTTCCCCGAATGATAGAAGAAAAAATGCTTTTAAACTTAAGACTTGGTAAAATAAGCAAATGGTTTTCAGGAATTGGACAAGAAGCAATATCGGTTGGCGTTACCAAAGCCATGGCTTTAGATGAATATATACTGCCAATGCACCGTAACCTTGGTGTATTTACTTCGCGAAAACTGCCTTTAGATAAACTATTTAAGCAGCTGCAGGGTTCTTACAATGGATTTTCTAAAGGACGTGAGCGTTCATTTCATTTTGGCACAAAAGAGCATCATATTGTTGGAATGATAAGTCATCTAGGACCGCAATTAGGAATTGCAGATGGAATTGCACTTGCAGAATACCTTAGAAAAATTAAAAATTCTAATTACGATCTGAAGATTACTGCAGTATTTACTGGAGATGGCGGTACAAGCGAAGGCGACTTCCACGAATCGCTTAATGTTGCTGCTGTGTGGAATCTTCCCGTAATTTTTATAATAGAAAATAATGCATACGGACTTTCAACTCCGGTCAGCGAGCAGTATAAATGCAAAGCACTTGTGGATAAAGCAATTGGCTACGGAATGGAAGCATATAAAATAGACGGGAATAACCTGCTTGAAGTATACGACAGGATATTAACACTAAGAAACAGTATGAAAAAAAAGCCGCGCCCAGTAATGATAGAATGTATGACATTCCGTATGCGGGGACATGAAGAAGCCTCCGGGGTAAAGTATGTGCCAAAAGAACTGTTTGAAAAATGGCAGGCAAAAGATCCTGTTAAAAATTATGAAACTTATTTACAGAACGAAGGGCTGCTTAAGTCCTCAACTATTCAGATAATAAGAGATAAATTTAAGATTGAAATTGAAAAAGCTTTAGAAACAGCATTTGCAGAACCCAAAATTAAACCAAACACAGCTTACGAATTGGCGGATGTTTATGCACCATTTGAACAAACAATTAGTGAACCCGGTAAAGTTGTTAAAGAAAAAAGATTAGTTGATGCTATAAGTGATGGTTTATATGAGGCTATGAAAAAACATGATAATCTGATACTTATGGGGCAGGATATTGCTGAATATGGCGGAGTATTTAAAGTTACTGAAAATTTTTATAAAGAATTCGGTAAAGAAAGAGTTCGTAACACACCGTTATGTGAATCTGCAATTGTGGGTACAGGTCTTGGGTTGGCAATAAACGGTTACAAAGCTATGGTAGAAATGCAGTTTGCTGATTTTGTTACCTGCGGATTTAATCAGATAGTGAATAATTTGGCAAAGATTAATTACCGCTGGGGACAGAATGCAGATGTAGTTATAAGAATGCCTGCAGGAGGCGGTGTTGGCGCGGGACCTTTTCATTCACAAAGCAATGAGGCGTGGTTTACGCATGTTCCCGGGCTTAAAGTAGTTTATCCTGCAACACCTTTTGATGCAAAAGGGATGCTGTTAAGTTCATTTGAAGATCCGAATCCCGTGTTGTTTTTTGAACATAAAGCACTTTACCGCAGTAAAAGTGAAAATGTACCTGAGGGATATTATACCCTTCCATTGGGGAAAGCCCGATATGCACGAAAAGGTGATGATGTAACAATTATTACTTACGGAATGGGAGTTCACTGGGCACAAGATGTATTGGACAAAATGAAAGAAATTACAGCAGATATAATTGACCTGCGAACACTTGTTCCCTTGGATTACAATACTATAGCCGAAAGCGTGAAGAAAACCGGTAAGGTTATCATTTTGCATGAAGATACTTTATTTGGAGGAATTGGGGGTGAAATTGCAGCATGGATATGCGAAAACCTGTTTGAATATTTAGATGCTCCTGTAATTCGCTCAGCTTCGCTTGATACTCCTGTACCGTTTGCAGCTGAATTAGAGAAAAATTTCTTTCCCAAAGAAAGATTTACAGAGAAGTTGAGTGAATTGATAAATTATTGAAATATTGTATAACCCTCATTAAATAAAACTATTGATTTATTTAATGAGTTGGAAAAATTTAGTTTACGGCAATTTCTCTTTCAAAAAGCTATAAGTTTTTTCTTTTGCATCCTTAGTTGCTTCAGCATCGTGTTTAGGATTGCTTGGATTTGCAAATGCATGAACTGCATCATAAATATAAATGGTTACTGGAATGTTAAGACTCTTTAAATTTTCTTCAAATTTTTCTGCTACTTCCGGAGTTATCCTCGCATCCTGTTTTGCAAAGATACCAAGTACCGGTGCTTTAAGTTTTTCAAGTCTGTTGATATTCTGCTCAGGCATTCCATAATATATAACACATGCTTTACATCTGCTGCCAAGCTCAATAGCTGCCTGATTGCTCCATGAGCCGCCAAAACACCAGCCAAGTGTAGCAAAAACAGCATCCGCTCCGGCATAATCACGTGCACCGTAAATAATATTTAAAGCCCGTTCATTATTTCCTGATTGAACATACTTTGCAGCATCATCATTGTTGGATGCAACTTTACCATCATAAAGATCAATAGCCAGCACATTTACATTTCCAAGTGTTGAGGCAACCTCCTCTGCCTCACGCTTTATATAATCATTAAGCCCATACCACTCATGAAAAATAAATACCCAGTAATCGGTTGGTTTATCTGCTTTCACTTCATAACCATTGGCATCAGTTCCGTCAGATGTTTTATATGTAATCATTGTACCTTTACCATCTGTTAATTTAAAAGGCAATGGCTGCAGATGAACATTTTTAAATGACTGTTCGTTACCAAATGCTGCCATAATGTTAGGAGCAGAAATGTCACTTCCTGTGGTGCCTTTATCTTCGCAGCAGGAATGATTTTGTGTATATGTATTTCCCATAAAAATACAAATTAAAATAACTAATTGCAGAAATGTTTTCATTTTATTATATATTAATTGTAAATAAATGATTATTTATTCAGTTTATTTTCAATTTCAGCTTTCAATTTTTCAAATCCGGGTTTATTTAAAAGTGCAAACATATTTTTTTTATACGCTTCAACGCCGGGCTGATTAAAGGGATTTACCCCAAGCAAATACCCGCTTATACCGCATGCTTTTTCAAAGAAATAAATAAGTTCACCCAGATTAAATTCATCAATTTTTTCAATAGTTACGGAAATATTAGGAACTCCGCCTTCTACATGCGCAAGCATAGTGCCAAGCTCAGCCATTTTGTTAATTTCACCCAATCTTTTGTTTGAAAGATAATTAAGCTCATCAAGATTATCTTTATCATTTGGCACTTTTAAAGTAAATTTATTACTATTAACTTTAATGACAGTTTCAAAAATATTTCTAGTACCTTCCTGCATCCACTGTCCCATTGAATGAAGATCAGTTGTGAAATTAACCCCTGCCGGAAAAATTCCTTTTTCATCTTTACCTTCTGATTCACCAAAGAGCTGTTTCCACCACTCAATAAAGTAGCTGAGATTTGGAGTAAAACTTGCAAGGATTTCAATTGCTTTACCATTTTTATACAGTGCATTTCTGGCAGCAGCATATAAGTTAGCAGGATTATCATGTATGTTTGTTTTATCAAAACATATCTGCATCATATTTTTTGCACCCGCAAGAAGATTTTCAATATTAAAACCGGCTGCTGCAATAGGCAGTAAACCAACAGGCGTTAAAACCGAATATCTGCCGCCTATGTCATCAGGTATTACAAAAGTTTTGTATCCTTCGGAATCTGCAAGGTTTTTTAAAGCTCCTTTTTGCTTATCGGTAACGGCTGCAATTCGTTTTTTTGCATCTTTTTTGCCGTATTTGGCTTCAATGTGTAATTTAAGCAAACGGAAACCTAAAGCAGGTTCTGTAGTTGTGCCTGATTTTGAGATGACAATAACAGAGTAATCAAATTTATCCAGCAGATTTACAAGCTCTGCATGATAATCTTCGCTAATATTATTTCCTGCAAATAATATTAGCGGAGCACCTCGCTCTGATCGGTTTTTCAATGAGTTAAAATTATCAGAAAGTGCATCAATAACTGCTCTGGCACCAAGATAGGAACCTCCTATTCCGATAACAATTATAATATCACTGCAGCCTGAAAGATCATCTGCG
>WBZR01001628.1_pt1 | contig 26995 bp, 20 predicted proteins | sample 5204231 | NCBI WGS metagenome assembly WBZR01 (sample SAMN12412403, study PRJNA552823) | activated sludge metagenome | isolation source: activated sludge from anammox sidestream of wastewater treatment plant... | place: USA: Virginia | collected 2017-08
GCACCGTGTTCTTGCCCAGGCCCGACCAGGTGGCGTAGGCGATGCCGACCGGGATGGTGCGCAGCGTCAGCGACAGCAGCCAGAACGCCAGCGCATAGCCGATCACCACCAGCGCCGTCGGCCCGCCGCGCGACAGGCCGTCGCTGGCCTTGAGCGCGCTGGTGGCGACGACTTCGGCGACGATGGCGCCCAGCAGGAACAGGTGGTTTTTCATGGCGCGGCGGTGGGCCGGTCGGCCCGGCTGGCGGGATGATAGCCGCGCGCGGCCAGCCGCTCGTCGAGCGCGGCGAAGAACGCTGCCGGCACCTGCAGGCGCAGCGGCACGGCCAGCGCGTCGGGGCGGTGGCGCCACAGTTTGACCGCGTCTTTTTCGGTGCAAATCAGGTTCTGGCGCCCGTCCAGCAAGCGCGAGCAACTATCAAAATCGTAGTGATCGGGCAGGGCCAGGGTGTCGGTCAGGGTCAGGCCGGCGGCGCGCAGCATGGCAAAGAAGGCCTCGGGCCGTGCGATGGCGGCCAGCGCGGTCAGCGGCTGGCCGCGCAGATCGGCCAGCGGCGGCCTACCGCCATCGGCACGCAGGGCGTGCTCGGCCAGCGCGCGGGTGGCGCCGAAGGCGGCTGGTGCGGGGGCCTGGTCGGGGGCGGGCGGCTCGGTCCACAGCACCAGCTCGGCCGGGCGCGGCCCGGGTTCGCGCGGATCGACAGGGCTGCCCGGCCAGGGCTCGCGCGCAGCGGCAGGGCTGCGCGGCCACGGCTCACGCAGGGGCCCGGCCGGCAGCAGCCAGTGGTTGCCGCAGCCGCGGGCGTCGAACACCACCACCTCCAGGTCGCGCGCCAGGGCCAGGTGCTGCAGCCCGTCGTCGCAGACCAGGACGTCGGTGTCCGGGTGCGCCGCCAGCAGGGCGCGGCCGGCCTGAGCGCGCTGGCGCGCCACGAACACCGGCACGCCGGCGCGCCGGCGCAGCAGCAGCGGCTCGTCGCCGACCTCGCGCGGGTCGCTGTCGGGCTGCACGGCGCGGCAGTCGTCGCTGGCGCGGCCGTGGCCGCGCGAGACGATGCCGGGCCGCCAGCCGCGCGCCTGCAGGTGCGCCACCAGGGCCAGCGTGGTCGGGGTCTTGCCGGCGCCGCCGACGATCACGTTGCCGACCACGATCACCGGCACCGGCAGCCGCGCCACGGGCAGGGCGCCGCTCAGGTAGCGCCGGCGCCGGTGCGCCGCCAGCGCCCCGTACAGCCGCGACAGTGGCCACAGCAGGCGCGCCAGCACCCCGCGCCGCTGCCAGGCGGCGCGCAGGCGGCGTTCGATGAGGGCGCGCAGCATCGGGTCAGCGGTTGACCACGGGCCGGCCAGGCCCGCAGGGCGCGCCGCCACGCACCCGCGCGAGGCGCCGCACGCTGCCATGGCAATGCCGGGCGACGCAGAGCGGCGATGTTCGGGTGTGCAAAGCGGGCAAGGGTGGCCTTCTTTCAAGCTCGCGGCGAGCGGCGGCTGTGCGCAGCGCGCGGCGGCAGGCGCAGCATAGCGCCCGCAGGGGCCGTCACCTGCCCCCGCTCTGGGCGGCAAAGGTGATCTGCGTCAGGCCCTCGCGGCGCGCCGCGTCCATCACCGTCACCACCGCCTGCACCGGGGCGGTGGCGTCGGCGCTGATGATGAGCACGCTGTCCTTGCCGGCCAGGGCACGCAGGGCACGCGCCACGGCGTCGACGCTGCGGGCTTCCAGCGGCTGGCGGTTGACGGCGTAGCGGCCGTCGGCGGCGACCGCCACCACGATCTCCTTGGGCCGTTCGCGCGAGGCGTCGGCGTCGGCCACCGGCAGCGTCACCTGCAGCTCGGTGAACTTGCTGTAGGTGGTGGTGAGCATCAGAAAGATCAGGATCACCAGCAGCACGTCGATGAACGGGATCAGGTTGACCTCCGGCTCCTCGGGCGGGTGCGGGCGGAACTTCATCGCCCAGCTCCGGTATCCGCAGCGCGGCCGGGGCACAGCGGCTCCAGGTGGCGCGCAAAGCGCTCGGCGGCCAGCTCCAGCTCCAGCACGTAGCCGTCCACGCGGGCGCGGAAGTAGCGCCACAGGATCAGCGCCGGGATCGCCACGATCAGGCCGAACGCGGTGTTGTACAGCGCCACCGAGATGCCGTGCGCCAGCTGCGCCGGGTTGCCACCGGACAGCGAACCGGCCGGCGCCTGCGAGCCGAAGATCTCGATCATGCCGATCACCGTGCCCAGCAGACCCAGCAGCGGCGCCGCCGAGGCGATGGTGGCCAGCGCCGGCAGGTAGCGCTCCAGCCGGTGCGCCACCTGGCGGCCGGCGGCTTCCATGGCGGCGCGCATTTCTTCCGGGCTGCAACGGGGATTGGCGTTGATGGCGCGCCAGCCGGCCGCCAGCACCTCGCCCAGGGCGCTGTGCAGCTCCAGCTGGCGCACCATGTCGGGCGGCGGCACGCTTTCGCGCGAGACGCCGATGGCTTCGTCCACCAGCTGGGCACCCAGCACGCGGCGGCTCTGCAACTGGACGAAGCGCTCGATGGCGAAGGCCAGCGCCAGGATCGAACACAGGATGAGCGGCCAGATCGGCCAGCCGGCGGCTTGTATGATCGACAGCAAGGGGTGCTTTCTCGGGCGCAGGCGCGGCCCGCAATGTCGGAAAAAAGAGTGCAGGCGATTATGGCGCAGCCCGTGTGCCCCAAGCGCCAGCCGCGCGACCAGGCCCCGGCAGCGTGGTGAACCGACGGCACGTCCGGGTAACTACCGATGTTGTGGATAACTTTGTGGAATATTCGCCCGGTCTGGCCCGTTCCAGCTGCGGCCGCCACGATTGTGACCGATTGTGCGTCGCAGCATCAAGAAAATTGTGTTTGAAATCAATGGCTTGCACCGATCTCTCGTGGTTTTCGGCGGGTGGCCCGAGGCTGATGGGGGCGGGCGCCGCGCTGTGGAGTACTGGCGCGGCCTGGGCCCCGGAATCGGCCGCCAGAGCGCATGAATACTGGGTTTGAACCGGCAGCGCCAGCATTGGCGCCGCGCGTCTGGGCGGTTGGGGCGCTGGCGCGAGCCGTGGCGGACCTGTTGCAGGCGCGCTTCAACCCGGTGGCGGTGCGCGGCGAGGTGTCGGGCTTCACGCGCGCTTCCAGCGGGCACTGTTATTTCGCGCTCAAGGACGACACCGGCCAGCTGCGCTGCGCCATGTTCCGCCGCGCCGCCGGGCTGCTGGACTTCGTGCCGCGCGAGGGTGACGCGGTCGAGCTGCGCGGGCGCCTGACGGTGTACGAGCCGCGCGGCGACCTGCAACTGGTGGTGGAAACCATGCAGCGCGCCGGTCAGGGCGCGCTGTTCGAGCAGTTCCTGCGGCTGAAGGCGCGGCTGCAGGCCGAGGGTCTGTTCGACCCCGCCCGCAAGCGCCCGCTGCCGGCGCTGCCGCGCGGCATCGGCCTGGTGACGTCGCGCGGCGCCGCCGCCCTGCACGACGTGCTCAGCACCCTGGCGCGCCGCGTGCCGCACATCCCGGTGTTGCTGGTGCCGGCGGCGGTGCAGGGCGCCGGGGCGCCGGCCGAGCTGTCCCAGGCGCTACAAAAACTGTATCTGCTGGCGCAGTCTGGACAAGCGCCGCAGGCCAATCTGACACGCAACGCGGGGGCGCCGCCGATCGACCTCATCCTGCTGGTGCGCGGCGGCGGCTCGATCGAGGACCTGTGGGCGTTCAACGACGAGCCGCTGGCGCGCACCATCGCCGCCAGCCCGGTGCCGGTGGTCAGCGGCGTCGGCCATGAAACCGACTTCACCATCGCCGACTTCGTGGCCGACCTGCGGGCGCCCACGCCCACGGCGGCGGCCGAACTGGTGGGCGCGCCGCAGGCGCAGTGGCTGGCCGAGCTGCAGGCGCGGGCCGAACGCCTGCAGCGCGGGCTGCGTCACCGGCTCGACGCCGAGGCGCAGCGCCTGGACTGGCTGAACGCCCACCTGGCGCGCCCGTCGCAGGCGGTGGCGGCCGAGCGGGTGCGACTGGCGCAACTGCAGCAGCGGCTGCAGCACGCCCAGGCGCTGCGCCTGGAGCGCGAGCGGGCCCGCTGGCAGACGCTGGCGGCGCGCCTGCCGCGCAGCCTGACGGCACCGCAGGCGGCCGAGGGCGCGCGCCTGCAGCGCCTGGCCGAACGCCTGCCCGCCGCGCTGGCGCGCCAACTGGGCAGCGCCGACGAGCGCCTGCAGCGCGCCGCCCTGCGGCTGTCGCTGCTCGATCCACGGCTGGTGCTGGAGCGCGGCTACGCCTGGCTGGAGGACGCCCAGGGCCGGCCCGTCATCCGCGCCGCCCAGACGCACGACGGCCAGGCGCTGGCCGCCACCCTGGCGGACGGCAGGGTCGATCTGACGGTGCGCGGGCGCCGATCGGGCTGACTTCCTACAATCGACCGTTGCCGCGCGCCGGCCCCTGGCCCAGGCGCCCATCCATTGCCACCCACGAACTCAAGGAGAACCCACATGGAACACACCCTGCCGCCGCTGCCCTACGCCATCGACGCCCTGGCCCCGCACTACAGCCAGGAAACGCTGGAGTACCACCACGGCAAGCACCACAACGCCTACGTGGTGAACCTGAACAACCTGCAAAAGGGCACCGAGTTCGAGAGCATGACGCTGGAAGACATCGTCAGGAAGTCCAGCGGCGGCATCTACAACAACGCCGCCCAGGTCTGGAACCACACCTTCTTCTGGAACTGCATGAAGCCCAACGGCGGCGGCGAGCCGAGCGGCGCGTTGGCCGCGGCCATGGCCGCCAAGTGGGGCAGTTACGCCGCCTTCAAGGAGGCCTTCGTCAAATCCGCCGTGGGCAACTTCGGCTCCGGCTGGACCTGGCTGGTCAAGAAGGCCGACGGCAGCGTGGACATCGTCAACACCGGCGCCGCCGGCACGCCCCTGACCACCGCCGACAAGGCCCTGCTCACGGTGGACGTGTGGGAGCACGCCTACTACATCGACTACCGCAACCTGCGCCCCAAGTTCGTCGAGACCTTCCTCGACAAGCTGGTCAACTGGGACTTCGCGGCCCGCAACTTCGGCTGATCGCGGCACCGAGCCGGCGCGGTACGCACCGGCGCCACACCCAGGCCACCACCCCGGTGGCCTTTTGTTTTTTTGACTTCGGCCAGCAGGCGCACTGTGGCCATTTGCCAGAATACGCCCCGCAACCGGCAGCGGTGCTCTGTGAGCGCCGTGTCAGGAAGGCATGCGACCATGCCGCGCGCACGCTACCCGCGTGACGGCGCGGCATGCCGACAACGACCATCGGAGATACCCTCATGAGCGACAAGTCCCCCACCATCGTCTACACCCTGACCGACGAGGCGCCGCTGCTGGCGACCGCGTCGCTGCTGCCTGTCGTGAGCGCGTTTGCGGCGCAGGCCGGCATTCAGGTCGACACCAGCGACATCTCGGTGGCCGGGCGCATCCTGGGGCAGTTTCCGGACTGCCTGAGCGAGGCCCAGCGCGTGCCCGACAACCTGAGCGAGCTGGGCAAGCTGACGCTCAAGCCCGAGGCCAACATCATCAAGCTGCCCAACATCAGCGCCTCGGTGGCGCAGCTCAAGGCGGCCATCGCCGAGCTGCAGGGCAAGGGCTACAAGATCCCCGACTTTCCGGAGAACCCCAAGGACGACAAGGAAAAGGAGATCCGGGCGCGCTACAACAAGTGCATCGGCAGCGCCGTCAACCCGGTGCTGCGCGAAGGCAATTCCGACCGCCGCGCGCCGCGCGCCGTCAAGGAATTTGCGCGCAAGAACCCGCACAGCATGGCCGAGTGGAGCCAGGCCTCGCGCTCGCACGTCTCGCACATGCACGGCGGCGACTTCTACCACGGCGAAAAGTCCATGACGCTGGACAAGGCGCGCGACGTGAAGATGGAGCTGCTCACCAAGTCCGGCAAGACCATCGTCCTGAAGCCCAAGGTCAGCCTGCAGGACCGCGAGGTGATCGACTCCATGTTCATGAGCAAGAAGGCCCTGGTGGAATTCTATGAAAAGGAGATCGAGGACGCGCGCAAGACCGGCGTGATGTTCTCGTTGCACGTCAAGGCCACCATGATGAAGGTCAGCCACCCCATCGTCTTTGGCCACTGCGTGAAGATCTTCTACAAGGATGCGTTTGCCAAGCACCAGAAGCTGTTCGACGAGCTGGGCGTGAACGTCAACAACGGCATGGTCGACCTGTACAACAAGATCGCCACCCTGCCGCAGAGCCTGCAGGACGAGATCAAGCGCGACCTGCACGCCTGCCACGAGCACCGCCCTGAGCTCGCCATGGTCGATTCGGCCAAGGGCATCACCAACTTCCACTCTCCCAACGACATCATCGTCGACGCCTCCATGCCCGCCATGATCCGCAACGGCGGCAAGATGTGGGGCGCCGACGGGCGCCTGAAGGACGTCAAGGCCGTGATGCCCGAATCGACCTTTGCCCGCATCTACCAGGAGATGATCAACTTCTGCAAGTGGCATGGCGCCTTCGATCCCAAGACCATGGGCACGGTGCCCAACGTCGGCCTGATGGCGCAGCAGGCCGAGGAATACGGCAGCCACGACAAGACCTTCGAGATCCCCGAGGACGGCGTGGCCAACATCACCGACCTGAACACCGGCGAGGTGCTGATGAGCCAGAACGTCGAGGCCGGTGACATCTGGCGCATGTGCCAGGTCAAGGACGCGCCGATCCGCGACTGGGTCAAGCTCGCCGTCACGCGCGCGCGCCAGTCGGGCATGCCGGTGGTGTTCTGGCTTGACCCGTACCGTCCGCACGAGGCGCAGCTCATCACCAAGGTCAAGATGTACCTGCACGAGCACGACACCAGCGGCCTGCAGATCGAAATCATGAGCCAGGTGCGTGCCATGCGCTACACGCTGGAGCGGGTGATCCGCGGCCTGGACACCATCAGCGCCACCGGCAACATCCTGCGCGACTACCTGACCGACCTGTTCCCCATCATGGAGCTGGGCACCAGCGCCAAGATGCTGTCCATCGTGCCGCTGATGGCCGGCGGCGGCATGTACGAAACCGGCGCCGGCGGCTCGGCGCCCAAGCACGTGCAGCAGCTGGTGGAGGAAAACCACCTGCGCTGGGACAGCCTGGGCGAGTTCCTGGCCCTGGCCGTGAGCCTGGAAGATCTGGGCATCAAAAACAACAACGCCCGCGCCAAGCTGCTGGCCAGGACACTGGACGCCGCCACCGGCAAGCTGCTGGACAACAACAAGGGCCCCAGCCCGCGCACCGGTCAGCTGGACAACCGCGGCAGCCACTTCTACCTGGCCATGTACTGGGCGCAGGCGCTGGCGGCGCAGACCGAGGACGCCGAGCTGGCGGCCAAGTTCGCGGCGCTGGCCAAGACGCTGACCGACAACGAGGCCAGGATCGTGCAGGAACTCACCGACATCCAGGGCCAGGCGGTCGACATCGGCGGCTACTACATGCCCGACACGGCCAAGCTGGCGCAGGTGATGCGCCCCAGCGCCACCTTCAACCAGGCGCTGGCGGCGCTGGTCGGCTGAGACCACCAGGTGCGCTGCGCCGCCGTGGCGGCGGCGCAGCGGACCCGGGCGCGGTGGACTCACCGCGCCCCAATTTTTTGCGCGGCAGCGGCCGCAGGCGGCGCCCAGGGTGTTCGTTGGGGTATTGGCCTTTTCTGGCCTCGGGTCAGGCGCAGCATGCGCCGCAAGCTATCGAAATGATAGCTGTGGCAACGCTGAACCAGCTTTTCGGGCGCGTCGCCTTCCTGCCTTGGGCGGCTTGCGCCTTGCTCATGCAGGGCGCGCCGCGGTGCCGGAACCGATGCGGCGTGGCCTCAGCGCGCCGCCGGTTTGCTGAACGGCCCGCCGCCCAGGCGGTGTCCGGCCTTCAGGTGGCGTTGGGCGAACCAGCCTTGGTTCATCTCCAGCACGTAGCGCACCGGCCTGGCCGAGCAATGGCTGCTTTCATCCAGCGGCTTCATGTCGGCCAGGTTGACGATGGTGCCGTCGTCGGCCACGAAGGCGGCGGTGAGAGGGATCAGCGTGTTCTTCATCCAGAAGCACTGCACGCCCGGCTCGTCGAAGGTGAACAGCATGCCCTCGTGCGCCGGCATGCTCTGGCGGTGCATCAGGCCGATCTGGCGCTGCACCGGCGTGCTGGCCAGCTGCACCTCGATGCGGTGCATGCCGGCCGTGAGCGTGGTGCGCGGCAGGTCCAGTTGCGGTTGACCGGTCGGCGCGCGCTGGGCGAGCGCGGCCGAGCAGGACAGGGCCAGCATGAGCAGGTGCAGGGGGCGGCAGGCGAGAACGGGCATGGCGACAGCGGGGATGGGAACAAGGGATCGGGCGTCGGCGGCGACCCGAAGGTGGGGCCCGCGCCGGCGTCCAGCGCGCATTGTCGCCGCCACGCGCTTTGCCCTGGCGTGCGCCGCAAGGCGGTGGTTGGTGTGGTGCGCCGCTATGGCTTGCACTTTCAGCGCGTCGCTGAGCGGCTCGATGCAAGTCGCGCACGCGCAGCAATGCGTGCGCCTTTCAAGCGGGCGCAACGCCGCAGGCAGTCGCTCAGCGGCTCGCCCAAAGGGAGCCCACGGAAGGCGCCCATGCCGCGTTGCAGCCCTTGCCAAGGGATCTGCCATGGGCTGCGGGCTGCGCCTTGCCTGGACGCCTTCTGGGGTCTCTGAAAGCACAAGCCATAGCGGCGCACCACACTAGAATCGATTCCGCCCCGAGCGCCATGCCAGCCGGCGTGCGCGCCCAGGCTGGCCCATCAACCTTGGAGAACCCATCCATGTACCAGCACATCCAGGTGCCTGCCGGCGGACAGAAGATCACCGTCAACGCCGATGGCTCGCTCAACGTTCCGGACCAGCCCATCATCCCCTTCATCGAAGGTGACGGCACGGGCGTGGACATCACGCCGGTGATGATCAAGGTGGTGGATGCCGCGGTGGCCAGGTGCTATGGCGGGCGGCGCAGGATCCACTGGATGGAGGTGTATGCGGGCGAGAAATCCACCCGTGTCTACGGCCCCGACGTCTGGCTGCCCGAAGAGACGCTGGCGGCGCTCAAGGAGTACGTGGTCTCCATCAAGGGGCCGCTGACCACCCCGGTCGGCGGCGGCATCCGCTCGCTCAACGTGGCGCTGCGCCAGGAGCTCGATCTGTACGTCTGCCTGCGCCCGGTGCGCTACTTCAAGGGCGTGCCCTCGCCGGTGAAGGAGCCGGAGAAGGTCGACATGGTGATCTTCCGCGAGAACTCGGAGGACATCTACGCCGGCATCGAGTGGGAGGCCGGGAGCGCGAAGGCGAAGAAGCTCATCAGCTTCCTCGTCGAGGAGATGGGCGTCAGCAAGATCCGCTTCCCCGAGACCTCCGGCATCGGCATCAAGCCGGTCAGCCGCGAGGGCACCGAGCGCCTGGTGCGCAAGGCCATCCAGTACGCCATCGACAACGACAAGCCCAGCGTCACCCTGGTGCACAAGGGCAACATCATGAAGCACACCGAAGGGGGCTTCCGTGACTGGGGTTACGCGCTGGCGCAGCGCGAATTCGGGGCCGAACTGCTGGACGGCGGGCCGTGGTGCCAGTTCAGGAACCCGAAGACGGGCCGCAACATCGTCGTCAAGGACGCCATCGCCGATGCCTTCCTGCAGCAGATCCTGCTGCGTCCGGCCGAGTATTCGGTGATCGCCACGCTGAACCTTAACGGCGACTACATCAGCGACGCGCTGGCGGCGCAGGTGGGTGGCATCGGCATCGCGCCGGGCGCCAACCTGAGCGACAGCGTGGCCTGCTTCGAAGCCACCCACGGCACGGCGCCCAAGTACGCCGGCAAGGACTACGTCAACCCCGGCTCCGAAATCCTCAGCGCCGAAATGATGCTGCGCCACATGGGCTGGACCGAGGCGGCCGACCTGATCATCACCAGCATGGAAGCGGCCATCCAGAGCAAGCGCGTCACCTACGACTTCGCCCGCCTGATGGAAGGCGCGGTGCAGGTCAGCTGCTCAGGCTTCGGTCAGGTGATGATCGATCACATGTGAGCGCCGCCGGCCCAAAAAAAATCCCGAGCCGGGCTCGGGATCGGGGTGAGGAGGTGACCGGCTGGCCGGTCAATGCGGCAGGGGCGCCTGGTCGGGCAGCGCGCCGGCGTTCGGCAGGGGCGTGGGCACCGCCGCCATCGGATCGGTGCGAATCCGCGTCGCCAGCAGGCCCTTGGGGCCCTGGTTGACTTCATAGCTGACGCGCGCGCCTTCCTTCAGGGTCTTGAACCCGTCCATGTCGATGGCCGAGAAATGTGCGAACACGTCGGGCCCGCCGCCGTCCGGCTCGATGAAGCCGAAACCCTTCAGGTCATTGAACCACTTGACTTTTCCTTCGGGCATGTCTTGTCTCCTGATGTCTTCCGTCCGCCGGCAAGTGTGCGGGAAGGGTTTTGCCCTTGTCAACCCGAGGCGCCGTCCGGGCGGGCGCGGAAAGCCCTGCGCCCGTCGGCGGGTAGGCGCGCTCATTAGAATCATTTTCATGGCGAGCACTCCTCCGACACGTTCCCCGGCCCTGCCGGGGCCCGTCACCCCCGTTCGGCAACCCGAAGGTGGCGGCGAGGTGGTGCTCGAGCGGGTGCCGCAGAAGGTCAAGCCGCCGCAGATGTACCAGGTGGTGATGCTCAATGACGACTACACGCCGATGGAATTCGTGGTCGTGGTGATCCAGGAATTCTTCGGCAAGGACCGCGAGAGCGCCACCCAGATCATGCTCAAGATCCACCTCGACGGCCGCGGCGTGTGCGGCGTCTATTCGCGGGATGTGGCGGCGACCAAGGTCGAGCAGGTGCTGGACGCCGCGCGCCAGGCGGGGCACCCGCTGCAGTGCGTCAGCGAGCCGGTGGAATAGGCACCTGGGGCCGGCGCCGCCTGGAAGACGAACCGAAGCAGGAGCCGGACCATGCCGTTGAATATCACCGAACTTCCCCCAACTGTCGCTGTCAAAACCTCGGGAAAGTCGTAAGCTTGAGGTGCTAGAGGAACCACACCATGATCGCCCAGGAACTGGAAGTCAGTCTGCACATGGCCTTTGTCGAGGCCCGGCAGCAGCGCCATGAGTTCATCACCGTCGAGCACCTGCTGCTGGCCCTGCTGGACAACCCGAGCGCCGCCGAGGTGCTGCGCGCCTGCGCGGCCAACATCGATGACCTGCGCAAGTCGCTGACCAACTTCATCAAGGACAACACGCCCCAGGTGGCGGGCAGCGACGAGGTGGACACCCAGCCGACGCTGGGCTTCCAGCGCGTGATCCAGCGCGCCATCATGCACGTGCAGTCCACCGGCAACGGCAAGAAGGAAGTGACCGGCGCCAACGTGCTGGTGGCCATCTTTGGCGAAAAGGATTCGCACGCCGTCTACTACCTGCACCAGCAGGGCGTCACGCGCCTGGACGTGGTCAATTTCATCGCCCACGGCATCCGCAAGACCGACACGCCGGAGGCCAGCAAGCCTGCCGAAGGCCAGCCCAGCCCCGGCGAGGCCGAAGAGGCGAGCGAAAAGAGCGAGAAGGCCTCGCCGCTGGAGCAATTCACGCAGAACCTGAATCAGCTCGCCAGGGACGGCAAGATCGATCCGCTGATCGGGCGCGACTACGAGGTCGAGCGCACCATCCAGATCCTGTGCCGGCGGCGCAAGAACAACCCGCTGCTGGTGGGCGAGGCGGGTGTCGGCAAGACCGCCATCGCCGAAGGCCTGGCCTGGCGCATCACCGAAGGCACGGTGCCCGAGATCCTTGAAGGCGCCACCGTCTACGCGCTCGACATGGGCGCGCTGCTGGCCGGCACCAAGTACCGCGGCGACTTCGAGCAGCGTCTCAAGGGCGTGCTCAAGAGCCTCAAGGACCGGCCCAACGCCATCCTGTTCATCGACGAGATCCACACCCTGATCGGTGCCGGCGCGGCCTCCGGCGGCACACTGGATGCCAGCAACCTGCTCAAGCCGGCACTGTCGAGCGGACAGCTCAAGTGCATTGGCGCCACCACCTTCACCGAGTACCGTGGCATCTTCGAGAAGGACGCGGCGCTGTCGCGGCGCTTCCAGAAGGTCGATGTGGTGGAGCCGAGCGTGGCTGAAACCATCGAAATCCTCAAGGGCCTCAAGAGCCGCTTCGAGGAGCACCATGCCGTCAAGTACGCTACCGCGGCGCTGCAGGCTGCGGCCGAGCTGTCGGCCAAGTACATCACCGACCGCCATTTGCCCGACAAGGCCATCGACGTGATCGACGAAGCCGGCGCGGCCCAGCGCATCGCGGCGGCCAGCAAACGCAAGAAAACCATCGGCAAGCACGAGATCGAAGAGATCGTCGCCAAGATCGCACGCATCCCGCCGGCCAGCGTCAGCAACGACGACCGCAGCAAGCTGCAGACGCTCGAGCGCGACCTCAAGAGCGTGGTGTTCGGCCAGGACCAGGCGCTCGACGTGCTGGCGGCTGCCGTCAAGATGGCGCGCTCCGGCCTGGGCAAGGGCGACAAGCCGATCGGCAGCTTCCTGTTCTCCGGCCCCACCGGCGTCGGCAAAACCGAGGCGGCGCGCCAGCTGGCCTTCATCATGGGGGTCGAACTGATCCGCTTCGACATGTCCGAGTACATGGAGCGCCACGCCGTCAGCCGCCTGATCGGCGCGCCGCCCGGCTATGTCGGCTTCGACCAGGGCGGCCTTCTGACCGAGGCGATCAGCAAGAAGCCGCACTGCGTGCTGCTGCTCGACGAGATTGAGAAAGCCCACCCCGACATCTTCAACGTGCTGCTGCAGGTGATGGACCACGGCACGCTGACCGACAACAACGGGCGCAAGGCCGACTTCCGCAACGTCATCATCATCATGACCACCAACGCGGGCGCCGAGACCATGAACAAGGCGACCATCGGCTTCACCACCCAGCGCCAGCAAGGCGACGAGATGGGCGACATCAAGCGCCTGTTCACGCCCGAGTTCCGCAACCGCCTGGACGCCATCGTCAGCTTCAAGCCGCTGGACGAGCAGGTCATCCTGCGCGTGGTCGACAAGTTCCTGCTGCAGCTGGAGCAGCAGCTGGCCGAGAAGAAGGTCGAAGTCACCTTCACCGACAAGCTGCGCAAATTCCTGGCCAAGAAGGGCTTCGATCCCCTCATGGGCGCGCGCCCGATGCAGCGCCTGATTCAGGACACCATCCGCAAGGCGCTGGCCGACGAGCTGTTGTTCGGCCGCCTGACCGAGGGCGGGCGCCTGACGGTGGACCTGGACGACAAGGACGAGGTGCTGCTCGACATCACGCCGCTGCCGAAGAAGGAGCGTGCCAGGGGCGCCGAGCCGGCCGAGCCGGAAGAAGAGATCGCCACCGACTGAGGTCGAGCCTGCGTTCACCCGACCAGCCCGCTGCCACGCAGCGGGCTTTTTTGTGGGTTCAGGTGCGCGCCGCGGGGCGCAGCGAGGCGATCATCGCCGTCAGCCCCTCGGCGTAGGGCGTGATGCGAAAGTCGGGGTAGCGCGCCATGAACTTCTCGCTGCTGAAGACGTAGTCCTGCTGGTTCTGGTAAAGCATTTCACCGACTTCGCGCAGCAGCGGCACGGCCAGCCCGAGCGTGCGCACCAGGGCCACCGGTAGGGCGCGCACTTCGGTGGGCGCCCCCAGCAGGCGTGCGCTTTCGGTCAGCAGTTCGCGGGGCGTCGGTGCCGGGCTGGCGGTGGGCAGGTGCCAGCTTTGCTGCCAGGTGCCGTCATCCAGGGCCAGGCGCGCCAGCGCGCGGCCGGCGTCCGGAACGTAGGTGAAGCTGTGGCGCCGGTCGGGGTCGCCCAGCCACCATGCCGCGCGCCTTTGCAACTGGCGCTCCATGGCGGCCGCGTACAGGATCGACAGGCGCACGTCCGGGCCATAGAAGTCGGCGCTGCGTGCCACCAGCCAGCGCAGGCCATGGCGATCCTCGGCCTCCAGCAGCATGGCCAGCAGGCGCGCCCGCACGCGGCCCTTGTGCGACGGTGGATCGATCGGATGGTTTTCCCGCATCGGTACCTGCAGCGGTGTGCCGTAGAGGTAGACGTTGTCGAACCACAGCAGCCGCGCGCCGCTGGCCAGCGCCGCCTGGATGGCGTTGTGCATGATGCGCGGCCAGTCGCGCTGCCACACGCCGATCCGATAGGCCAGGCCGAGCGTCAGATACAGGTGGCTGGCGCCCTCGGCGGCACGGCGCAGGGAAGGCGCGTCCAGCGCGTCGACCGTCAGGTGGGTGGCCTCGGCGGCACCTGCCGCAGGCGCATGGCGGCTGGCCAGCACCACCCGCTGGCCCTGCGCGTGCAGCGCCTGTGCGGTGGCGCGGCCGACCACGCCATCGCCCACGATCAGATGGTGCGCGCGGCGATCGGCGGCGAAGGTGGGGGTGTTCATGTCGCCATCATGAACCGTCGGAGGTGGCGGCGGCATGCTGTGGGACAAAGTCATCGTTCCAAGATGCATCAGGCCTCGCACCCGCCAGGGGGCGCGCAGCCGGGCTGGCCATTATGCTTGCCACCCCATGAGCGCCTCCACCTTCCTCTGGCACGACTACGAAACCTTCGGCACCCGCCCGCGCCGCGACTGGCCGGCCCAGTTCGCCGCCGTGCGCACCGATGCCGAGCTGAACGAGATCGGCGAGCCGCTGGTGCTGTACTGCCAGCCGCCGACCGACCGCCTGCCCGAGCCCGAGGCCTGCCTGATCACCGGCATCACGCCGCAGGAGTGCGCCGCCAAGGGGCTGCCCGAGCACGAATTTGCCCGCCGCATCCACGCCGCCCTGGCCCAGCCGGGCACCATCGGCGTGGGCTACAACTCGATCCGCTTCGACGACGAGGTGACGCGCTTTCTGCTCTGGCGCAACCTGATCGAGCCCTATGGCCGCGAGTGGCGCGACGGTTGCAGCCGCTGGGACCTGCTGGACGTGATGCGCTGCGCCCACGCCTTGCGACCCGAGGGCATCGAGTGGCCGCAGGGCGAGGACGGCCTGACCACCTTCAAGCTGGAGCGCCTGAGCGCCGCCAACGGTCTGGCGCACGAAGCGGCGCACGACGCGCTGTCCGACGTGCGCGCCACCGTGGCGCTGGCGCGCCTGCTGCGCCAGTGCCAGCCCAGGTTGTTCGACTTCTGCCTGGCCCTGCGCAGCAAGGACCGCGTGGCCCAGGAGCTGGGCCTTCCCACCACGCTGCGCGAGGCGAGGCCGTTTCTGCATGTGAGCGGTCGCTTCGGCGCCGCGCGTGGCTGCATCGCCGTGATGGCACCGCTGGCCATGCACCCGACCAACAAGAACGAGCTGCTGGCCTGGGACCTGAGCCAGGATCCGCGCGAACTGGCCGACCTCCAACCCGAGCAGGTGCGCGCGCGCCTGTTCACCAGCACCGCCGATTTGCCCGACGGCACGACGCGGCTGCCCATCAAGGGCGTGCACCTGAACAAATCGCCCATCGTGGTCGGCCAAATCAAGACCCTGCGCCCCGAGCTGGCCGAGCGCTGGGGCATCGACTTCGGCGTCGCCGCCAGCCACCTGGACCACCTGCGTGCGCTGCCCGACCTGAGCGCGCTGTGGCCGCAGGTCTATGCGCGCCCCGGCTTGGCCGAGCCGGTGGATGTGGACGAAGACCTGTACGGCGGCTTCCTGAGCGACGCCGATCGCCGCCGCCTGGAGCGCCTGCGCGCCCTGGAGCCTGGCGAGCTGGCCCACGCGCGCACCGGCTTCGATGACGAGCGCCTGCCCGAGCTGCTGCTGCGCTACCGTGCGCGCAACTTCCCGCACACGCTGAACGAGGCCGAGCGCGCCCGCTGGCTGGCGCATCGCACCGGCCGGCTGATGGACGGCGAGGGCGGCGCGCTCACCATCGCCGCGCTGTTCGATCGCATCGACGCGCTGGTCGAGACGGTGCACGATGAGCGCGGCCAGGCGGTGCTGGAAGCCCTGTACGCATGGGCCGAACACGTCGCTCCGGAAGGCTGACATCGGGCGTTGACGAACGACGGATCGAATGACGAATGAGCTCGCTGCGCATCGATGACCGATCGATCACAGACCATGCCGCGCGTCGCCGGCGTCATGCATCATCCCTCTGAACATCAGCCGGAATACTATCAAAACAATAGCTTGCGGCGCTTGACCAGCAAGCGCCAAAGCCCTGTTTGACTCCGATGTTCAGGAGCGCGCGCTGGCGACGCCGAACCCGCCGAAAGCAGGAGGGATGTTTCCCTGCGTCCTTCGCGTCCGGCAGTGCAACAGCCCGGCACCCCGGCCCAGATCAGCCGCCGGCCCACAGGCCGGCCCACCACAGCCGCAGCCGCATCCCGGCTTCGCTGGTGTAGCCGACGCTGACGCTGGACAGGCGCCCGTCGGGCGCGACGACCACGAAGGCCGGCACCGCCTTCAGGCCGTAGCGCGTCAGCAGCGTGCCGTCGGGGTCGGCCACCGTGGCCCAGGGCAGTTCGCGTCGGGCCTGCACGGCGTGCACCGCCGGCGCCGCGCCGGATTGGGTGGCCACCGTCAGCACCGGCCAGTCGGCGGCTAGGCGCGTCACGCTGTGCTGCTCCAGCCGGCAGATGCCGCACCACTCGGCCCAGAAATGCAGCGCCACCGGCCGGCCGCGATGGGCGGCCCGCCACTGCGCCAGGCTCAGCATGGCCGCGTCGCGGTCCGGCGGCAGCACGGCGGCGGCGCTGAAATCGGGCGCTGCGCCGCTGGGCACGTCGCGCGTCTGCCACGCCTGCACGGCCCACAGCAAGGCCAGCAGCAGCAGGCCGTCGCGCGCCGCGCGTGCCAGCCAGGCGCGCCGGCGCGCGCGGCCGGTCGGCGGCGGGGCGGGGGATAGGGAAGGCACGGTGCGGTGGGCGACGGCGAAACCGATAGTATTGACGGTTTCCCGCCGCCCAGCGTTTTGCCGCCGGGCCGCGGTCCCGTCCCACCCTCACCCAGGAGCGCGCCGATGAGCACACCGACCAAGTACCTGCTGCAGGAAAGCCAGATCCCCAAGTTCTGGTACAACATCCAGGCCGATCTGCCCAAGCCCATGCCGGCGGTGCTGCACCCCGGCACCCTGCAACCGATCGGGCCGGCGGACCTGGCACCGCTGTTTCCGATGGCCATCATCCAGCAGGAGGTGGCCACCGAACGCGAGATCGAGATCCCCGAGCCGGTGCGCGAGGTGTTTCGCCTGTGGCGCCCGGCGCCGCTGTTTCGCGCCCACCGGCTGGAAAAGGCCCTGGGCACGCCGGCCAAGATCTTCTACAAGTACGAGGGCGTCAGCCCGGCCGGCAGCCACAAGCCCAATTCGGCCATCCCGCAGGCCTTCTACAACGCGCAAGAGGGCGTCAAGCGCCTGTCGACCGAGACCGGCGCCGGCCAGTGGGGCAGCTCGCTGGCGCTGGCCGGGCAGATCTTCGGCCTCGACGTCACCATCTACCAGGTGCGTGTCAGCTACGACCAGAAGCCCTACCGCCGCGCCCTGATGGAAACCTACGGTGCGCGCTGCGTGGCCTCACCCAGCAACGAAACCGAGTACGGCCGCGCCGTGCTGGCCCAGCGTCCGGACCACCCGGGCAGCCTGGGCATCGCCATCAGTGAGGCGGTCGAGGTGGCGGCCAAGAACGACGACACCAAGTACGCCCTGGGCTCGGTGCTGAGCCACGTGCTGCTGCACCAGACCATCATCGGCCTGGAGGCGATGGAGCAAATGCACATGGCCGACGCCTGGCCCGACGTGCTGGTGGGCTGCACCGGCGGCGGCAGCAACTTCGCCGGCCTGACCTTCCCCTTCATCGGCCATGGCCTGCGCGGCGGTGCCATGCCGCGCGTGGTGGCGGTCGAGCCCGCCGCCTGCCCCAGCCTGACGCGCGGCAAGTACGCCTACGACTTCGGCGACACCGCGCACCTGACGCCGCTGACCAAGATGCACACCCTGGGCAGCACGTTCACGCCGCCGGGCTTTCACGCCGGCGGACTGCGCTACCACGGCATGGCGCCGCTGGTCAGCCACGTCAAGGAACTGGGCCTGCTGGAGGCCGTGGCCTACACCCAGGGCGAGTGCTTTGCCGCCGGCGTGCAGTTTGCGCGCGCCGAAGGCATCGTGCCGGCACCCGAAGCCAACCACGCCATCAAGGGCGCCATCGAAGAGGCGCTGCGCTGCAAGCGCGAAGGCAAGGCCGAAACCATCCTGTTCAACCTGAGCGGCCACGGCCACTTCGACATGGGCGCCTATCAGGCCTACTTCGCCGGCCAGCTGAAGGACGAGGCCTACGACGAGAAGGAACTGGCGCAGGCGCTGTCGGGCCTGCCGGCGGTGCCGGCCTGACGGCGCGGGGCGCGCCCCGTCACATGGCGAAGGTTTTCTTCAGGAAGCTCAGTGCCGCCTCGGCGGCCTGATCGCGCGCTTTCTTGTTGCCTTCCACGTTGGCGCCCATGGCGCGGCAGTTCTTCAGAGCCGTGTTGTAGGCCTCGCCCTGCAGCCTGGCGCCGGTCTGGCGGTCAAAGGCCTGGAAATTGTCGATGTCGACCTCGATCGGGCAATCGGCGCTGGTCTTGGAGGCACGCGCCAGGAAGTGGCGCCGGGTGTCGTCGCTGTCGAACTTGTGGTGCGCGCCCTCGATGGCGACGAATTCGACCGGCGTGCCGGCGGCGCGGATCCTGTCGGCATAGTCCTGGCAGGGCTGGATCGGCGTGTAGTCGTCGGCCGTGCCGTGAATGAAAAGCATCGGCGCCTTGGAGAACACGCCCGGCCGCACGACCAGGCGGAAAATGTTGGAGCAGCCGCCGGCATAGGTCGGGATGAAGGCGGCGTAACGCAGACCGTCGGGGAGTTTCTGCGAGGCGATGAGGCGCTCGACGGCGCTGCGCAGCACCGCCGTGCCGCCGCGCGAAAAGCCCATGACCGCGATGCGCTGGCGGTCAATGCGTGGGTGGGTGGCCAGCAACCGCAGCGCGGCAAAGCTGTCGGCAACGTCGGCGCTGAACGGCACCTGCGACTGGTCGTCGGCGGTGCTGCCGACGCCGCGCGGCCCGAACATGTCGATCACGAACGCCGCCATGCCGGCGCCGTTGAACTGCTTGGCCCAGTATTCCAGCAGGGCCGGGTAGACGCCCCCGGAACCATGGATCAGGATGACGGCCGGCACCTTGTCGGCGCCGGCGGGCAGGAACAGATGGCCGAGGATGTTGACCGGCTCCTTGCCGCCCTGCATCAGCTCGCCCAGCGTCTTGGGCGTCGAGCTGGCAAAGGCGTAGACCCCGTTGCCGGGGCCGTCGGCCAGGCTGGTGACGACCGCTGGCTGCGCGCGCGCCGCAGCCGCGCCCAGCAGCACTATCGACAGCGCCCATGCCCACCAGCACCTGCGCGCCAAGACTTGCATCAGAGCCATGATGTCCTCCCGAGTGACGGATGAGGAAACACAGTGTAGGACGATCGCTGGCGCTGCGAAAGGGGGCTGGAGGTGTCGAGGGTGGGGTCAGATGTCGGCGCCGAACACTTCCAGCAGCCGGTCCAGCCCGCCCATATCGATCGCCACCCTGGCCTGGGCGCGCACGCGGGGCTTGGCCCGGTAGGCCACCGACAGACCGACGGCGCGCATCATCTCCAGGTCGTTGGCGCCGTCGCCCATGGCGATCGCCTGGCTGGGCGAGCAGCCGATCAGGCTGCAGGTGGACAGCACCGTCTCGCGCTTCATGGCGCCGTCGCAGATGTCGCCCCAGCTCTGCGGCTGGATGCGCCCGGTCAGGCGCCCGTGCTCGATCTCCAGCAGGTTGCTGCGCGCGAAGTCCAGCGCCAGCCGGTCGCGCAGGCGGTCGGCAAAGTAGCTGAAGCCACCCGACACCAGCAGCACCTTCAGCCCGGCCGCCTTGCAGGCCAGCACCAGCTCGGCGGCGCCTGGGTTCAGGCGCAGGCGGGCACGGTAGACCTGCGCCAGCTCGTCCACCGACACGCCCCGCAGCAGCGCCACGCGCCGGCGCAGGCTGTCCTTGAAGTCGGTGATCTCGCCGCGCATGGCCGCTTCGGTGATGGCGGCCACCTCGGCCTTGCGGCCCACGGCGTCGGCGATCTCGTCCACGCATTCGATGTTGATCAGCGTGGAGTCCATGTCGAAGGCGATCAGTCGGTAGTCCGACAGGCGCAGCGGGGGCTGGATGCCGCGCAACACCAGGCCGGGGCTGATTTCGTTCGATGCGTCAAGGGCGGTCTGGGAGGTCATGAACTACTGAAAGAATAGCTGCTGGCGCTTGCTGGACAAGCGCTGGAGGCCAAAATGATGCTGAATCCAGGGGTCATGGGGCGGCCGCGTCCAGATCGCGTGCGAACGCAAACCAGCGCTCGATCGGCTCGGTTTCCGGCAGCACATAGACCACGCCCGACTGGCGCGCAAACAGCGGGTCGATGGTGCGGTCGTAGAAGCGATCCGGCACGTTGATGCAGCCATACGAAATGCGGTTGTCGGCCACGCCGGGCGTCTGCAGGCGCTGCGGGCGCTGCTCGCCCGCCACCTGGCGCACGCGGTGCATCGACAGCGCGGCGTCGTAGTCCAGCCAGACGATGTCTTCGCCGCGGTGGTTGCGCCCCGCCTCGGTGAGGAAGCGGCCGGCGCTGGTGACCTTTTCGTGCGGGCGCAGCTGGTGCAGCGGGCGGCTGCCGACGTCCGGGGGCGCGGCGTCGCCGGTGGCCTGACCCAGCAGCACGGCGCTGCTGGCCAGCAGCTGGCCGTGGCGGTCGAACACCCAGACCGTGGCGGCCGGCTTGCTGACCACCGCGAAGGCGCGCCCGCCGGTGTCGCCGGCGCGCAGCGCGGCGGCGGCAAAGCGGCGGGCCAGGGCTTCGTCGGCCAGCGCGGGCGCGGCCAGCAGCGCCAGCGCGCCCAGCCACAGCAGCTGGCGCCAGAGGCGGCGGGAAGGCCAGGACGGGTTCATGGGTGGCGCCATTCTGGCCTATGCCGGGGCGCTTGCGGCCAGCGGCGGCTGGATCGGTTGCCCGAGGCTGCGCAGCACGTCGCGCACCAGCTGCGCGCGCGCCTGCGGGTCGGGCAGGGCGCGTTCGATGCGCAGCTTGTCGTTGCCGGCCAGCTTGATGTGGCGGTTCTTCTGGATCAGATGGATGATGGCCATGGGATCGATCGGCGGGTTGGGCTTGAAGGCGATGCTGATCACGCCCGGCGCGGCGTCCACCTTCTGCACCCCATACGGGGCGCTCAGCACGCGCAGGCGGTGCACGTCGATCAGGGTCTGCGCCGGGGCGGGCAGCTTGCCGAAGCGGTCGACGATTTCTTCCACCAGGGCGTCGATCTGCTCGCCGGTGCGCGCCGTCGCCAGCTTCTTGTAGAAGGACAGGCGCAGGTGCACGTCGCCGCAATAGTCATGGGGCAGCAGGGCGGGGGCGTGCAGGTTGATGTCGGTGGCCGCCTGCATGGGCGCCAGCAGGTCGGGCTCGCGCCCGGCCTTGAGGCTGCGCACGGCCTCGGCCAGCATCTCGTTGTAGAGCTGAAAGCCGATTTCCATCATGTTGCCGCTCTGGTTTTCGCCCAGCACCTCGCCGGCGCCGCGGATTTCCAGGTCGTGCATGGCGAGGTAGAAGCCGCTGCCCAGCTCCTCCATCTGCTGGATCGCCTCCAGCCGCTGGGCGGCCTGCTTGGTCAGGCTCTGCTGGTCGGGCACCAGCAGGTAGGCGTAGGCCTGGTGGTGGCTGCGCCCCACGCGGCCGCGCAACTGGTGCAGCTGCGCCAGGCCGAAGCGGTCGGCGCGCGCGATGACGATGGTGTTGGCGGTGGGCACGTCGATGCCGGTTTCGATGATGGTCGAGCACAGCAGCAGGTTGAAGCGCTGCGCCACGAAGTCGCGCATCACGCGCTCGAGCTCGCGCTCGGGCATCTGGCCGTGGGCGATGGCGATGCGCGCCTCGGGCAGCAGCTTTTCCAGCGCCTGGCGGCGGTTTTCGATCGTCTCGACCTCGTTGTGCAGAAAGTACACCTGGCCGCCGCGCTTCAACTCGCGCAGCACCGCCTCGCGGATCACGCCCGCGCCTTCGTCGCGCACGAAGGTCTTGATGGCCAGGCGGCGCTCGGGCGCGGTGGCGATCACGCTCAGGTCGCGCAGGCCTTCCAGCGCCATGCCCATGGTGCGCGGGATCGGCGTGGCGGTGAGCGTGAGCACGTCGACCTCGGCGCGGAACTTCTTCATCGCCTCCTTGTGGCGCACGCCGAAGCGGTGTTCCTCGTCGATGATGAGCAGGCCCAGGTTCTTGAACTGGGTCTTTTCCGACAGCAGCTTGTGCGTGCCCACCACGATGTCCACGCTGCCGTCGGCCAGGCCCTTGAGCGCGGCGGCAGTTTCCTTGCCGGAGGCAAAGCGGCTCATCTGCGCCACCTTGATGGGCCAGCGGGCCAGGCGATCGACCAGCGTCTGGTAATGCTGCTCGGCCAGCAGCGTGGTGGGCGCCAGAAACGCCACCTGCTTGCCGCCGGTGACCGCCACGAAGGCGGCGCGCAGAGCGACTTCGGTCTTGCCGAAGCCGACGTCGCCGCACACCAGCCGGTCCATCGGCCGCGGGCTGATCAGGTCCTGGATCACGGCGTGGATGGCGGCCTGCTGGTCGGCGGTTTCCTCGAAACCGAAGTCGGCCGCGAACTGCTCGTAGTCGTGCGGCGAATAGCGGAACGCATGGCCCTGGCGCGCGGCGCGTCGGGCGTACAGGTTGAGCAGCTCGGCAGCGGTGTCGCGCACCTGCTCGGCGGCCTTGCGCCGCGCCTTGTCCCACTGGCCGCTGCCCAGCCGGTGCAGCGGCGCCTCGTCGGCACTGACGCCGGTGTAGCGGCCGATCAGGTGCAGCTGCGACACCGGCACGTACAGCACGGCCTGCTGCGCGTATTCCAGGTGCAGGAATTCCTGCAGCGCCGGCGTGCCGTCGGCGTTCTTCTCGCCCATGTCCAGGTGCACCAGGCCGCGGTAGCGGCCGATGCCGTGCTGCGTGTGCACCACCGGGTCGCCGACGTTGAGCTCGGACAGGTCCTTGATCAGCGCCTCGACGTCGCTCACCTGCTCCTGCCGCCGGCGCCGGCGCGTGCCGGGGGCGGTGGCGAACAGCTCGGTTTCGGTGACGAAGTCGATGCCGCCTTCGACCCAGGCAAAGCCCTCGGCCAGCGCGGCGGTGGCGATGCCGACCGGCTCGGTGCTGGCCTCGAATTCGGCCAGCGTGTCGAAGGCCGGCGGGTTCAGGCCGCTGGCGCGCAGAAAGTCCAGCAGGCTCTGGCGCCGGCCGTCGCTTTCGGCCAGCACCAGCAGGCGCCGCGCGGCGCCGCGCAGGTGCGCCTGCAGGCGCGCCAGCGGGTCGTCGGCGCCGCGCACCACGGTCAGCGGCGGCAGCTTCTGGGCAAAGGCGCTGTGCTCGATGTCGTCCACGCCCGGGCGCAGCGCCACCTGCGGGCAGGCCTTGGCCTGCAGATAGAACTGCTCGGCGTTCAGGAACAGCGCCTCGGGCGGCAGCACCGGGCGTTCCGGATCGCCCTGGGCCAGGCGCCAGCGCTCGCGCGTGTCCTGGCTGAACTGCTGGAAGCTCGTCTCCAGCTCGCCATGCAGCACCAGCGTGGCGCCGCTGCCGAGATAGTCGAACACCGTGGCCGTGTGGTCGAAGAACAGCGGCAGGTAGTACTCGATGCCGGCGGTGGCCACGCCGCCCGCCATGTCCTTGTAGATGCGGCTGCGCGTCGGATCGCCTTCCAGCAGCTCGCGCCAGCGCTGGCGAAAGCGTGTGCGCGCCGCCTCGTCGAGCGGAAACTCGCGCCCCGGCAGCAGCCGCACCTCGGGCACCGGGTACAGGCTGCGCTGGGTGTCGGGGTCGAAGCCGCGGATGGAGTCGATCTCGTCGTCGAACAGATCGACCCGGTAGGGCATGGGGCTGCCCATCGGGTAGAGGTCGATCAGGCCGCCGCGCACCGCGTACTCGCCCGGGCTGACCACCTGGCTGACGTGCTGGTAGCCGGCCAGCGTGAGCTGGCTTCTGAGCGCCGCCTCGTCGAGCCGCTGCCCCTGCCGGAACTGGAAGGTGTGGGCGGCCAGAAAGGCCGGCGGCGCCAGCCGGTACAGCGCCGTCGTGGCCGGCAGCAGCACCACGTCGGCCTGACCCTGGCGGATCGCCCACAGCGTGGCCAGGCGCTCGCTGATCAGGTCCTGGTGCGGCGAGAACGTGTCGTAGGGCAGGGTTTCCCAGTCGGGAAACAGCACCACCCGCAGGTCGGGGGCGAAAAAGCCGAGCTCGTCCAGCAGCCGCCGCGCGTCGCCGGCGTCGGCGGTGACGATGGCCACCAGCCGCTGCTCGGCGGCCTCGCGCTGCGCCAGTCGCGCCAGCAGCAGCGCGTCGCTGGAGGCCGGCGGGCGGGGCAGGGCATGGCGTTTGCCAGGGATGAGCTTGGGCAGGTGCATGGCGGGCAGCGGCGGAAACGACAAAAACCCCCGGCCGGGTCGGGCGGGGGCGTGACGGGCCTATTTTACCGCTCCGGAATCTGAACGTTTTTGGACTCTGGCGCGCTCCAGACAAGCGCCAGCAGCTATAAAAAAGATAGTAGCGCAGCGGCCGGCGCGGCTTTTCGGTGGCCGGTCTATAGTGGCTGCCCGCCACCGCAGGAGCCGAGCCCATGAGTCCAACCGACGATCGCCCCATCCAACCGCAGCGCTACGGCAGCGGCCAGGCCGTGCGCCGGCTGGAGGACGACGCGCTGCTGCAGGGCCAGGGCCGCTTCACCGACGATCTGGGCGCGCCGGGCGACGGCTGGTTGGTGTTCGTGCGCTCGCCGCACGCGCATGCCGCCCTGCGCAGCGTCGATGCCGAGGCCGCGCGCGCCCTGCCCGGGGTGCGCGCCGTCATCACCGGCGCCGACCTGGTGGCCGCCGGCATGCCGCCGCTGCCCACTGGCGCGCCCTTCAGGCGCGCCGACGGCAGCGCCTGCGCCACGCCGCCGCGGCACGCGCTGGCGCACGAGGTGGTGCGCCATGTCGGCGAGGCGGTGGCCGCCGTGGTGGCCGACAGCCTGGCGCAGGCGCGCGATGCGGCCGACGCGCTGGTGGTCGACTACCGCGAGCTGCCGGTGGTGGCCTCGCTGGCGGCGGCCCTGCGTGCCGACGCCGTGGTCACGCCCGCCGCGCCCGACAACATCGCCTGCGAAGCGCGCCATGGCGATGCGGCCGCCGCGCAGGCGGCGTTTGCGCAGGCGGCGCACGTGGTGGCGCTCGATCTGACGCACCAGCGGCTGGCCGCGCTGACGCTGGAGCCGCGCGCGGTGCGCGCCGCCTGGGATGCCGCCCGCGGCCGGCTGGACATGCACGCCAGCACCCAGATGCCGACGGCGCTGCGCGCCACCGTGGCCAGCGCGCTCGGGCTGACGCCCGAAGCCGTGCGCGTGCGCGTGGGCGACGTCGGCGGCGGCTTCGGCATGAAGACCGGCGCCTACCCCGAAGACGTGGTGGTGGCCTGGGCCGCGCGCCACACCGGCCGGCCGGTGCGCTGGAGCGGCGAGCGCGGCGAGGAGTTTCTCAGCACCACCCACGGCCGCGACGTGCAGGCGCACGCCGAGCTGGCGCTCGACGCCGAGGGCCGCATGCTGGCGCTGCGCGTGCACTCGCACGCCAACGTGGGCGCCTACGCGCTGGCCACCGGCGTGGCGATCCAGCTGCTGATCGGCCCCTGGGTGCAGACCAGCGTCTATCACGTGCCGGTGATCGACTTTCACTTCCGCGCCGTGCTGACGCACCAGGCGCCCACCGGGGCCTATCGCGGCGCCGGCCGCCCCGAGGCCATCTTCAACATCGAGCGCCTGCTGGACGAGGCGGCGCGCCAGAGCGGCATCGACCGCATCGCCCTGCGGCGGCGCAACTTCATCCGCCCCGAGCAGATGCCCTACACCAACCCGATGGGCCAGACCTACGACGTCGGCCGCTTCGAGCGCGTGCTGGATCAGGCGCTGCCGCTGGCCGACTGGGACGGCTTTGCGGCGCGCGCGCAGCAGTCGAGGGCGCGCGGGCTTTGGCGCGGGCTGGGCATCGCCACCTTTCTGGAGTGGACCGGCGGCAATGCGTTCGAGGAGAGCGTGACCCTGGAAGTCAAGTCGGACGGCATCGTCGAGGTGTTCTCCGCCGTCAACCAGATGGGCCAGGGCATTGCCACCTCGCTGGCGCAGCTGGTGGTCGATGTGCTGCAGGTGCCGATCGAGCGCGTGCGCGTGGTGCTGGGTGACACCGAGCGCGGCAACGGCTTCGGCAGCGCCGGCTCGCGCTCACTGTTCACCGGCGGCTCGGCCATGCGCGGCGGCGCTGAGCACACGCTGGCGCAGGCGCATCAGCTCGCGGCCAGCGCGCTGGAAGCCGCGCCCGAGGACCTGCGCTACCAGGCGGCGCGCTTTCACGTCGTCGGTACCGACCACGCCATCGGCCTGTTCGAGCTGGCCGGCCGCCAGCCGGGCGCCCACATCCAGGTCGAGCACACGCACACCGTGGCCGGGCCCAGCTGGCCCAACGGCGCGCACATCTGCGAGGTCGAGCTCGACCCGCAGACCGGCGCCGTGGCCGTGGTCGGCTACACCAGCGTCAACGACGTCGGCCGCGTCGTCAACCCGCTGATCGTGCGCGGCCAGCTCGACGGCGGCGCGGTGCAGGGCATCGGCCAGGCGCTGTGTGAGCAGATCGTGTACGACGCCGCCAGCGGCCAGTTGCTCACCGGCAGTCTGATGGACTACGCCGTGCCGCGCGCGCATGAGCTGGCGACGTGCTTTCGCACCGAGATGGACGAATCCACCCCCTGCGCCAACAACGCGCTGGGCGTCAAGGGCGTGGGCGAGCTGGGCACCATCGGCGCCACGCCGGCGGTGGTCAACGCCGTGGCCGATGCGCTGGCGCGCGCCGGCCGGCCCGAACTGGCGCCACGCCTGCAGATGCCCTTGAGCCCGGCGCGGCTGTGGGCGCTGCTGCAGTCGCAGGGGTAGCGCCGCCGCAAACATCCGTACGCAGAGGGCGCAGAA
>WBZR01001629.1_pt1 | contig 26986 bp, 23 predicted proteins | sample 5204231 | NCBI WGS metagenome assembly WBZR01 (sample SAMN12412403, study PRJNA552823) | activated sludge metagenome | isolation source: activated sludge from anammox sidestream of wastewater treatment plant... | place: USA: Virginia | collected 2017-08
GGGTCGTCGTGACCGCGGTGAGGAAAGTCGAAGGCGTCGGCCCTGGAACCCTTCGCTGCGGAGAAATGACGTATGACGGGGTCAAAGGAGTGATCGACGCGAAGGGCGGAATCCAGGTCAAGGACGGCAACTTCTTCGTGCGCGGCACCCAGCACGTCATGGCGAACGCAAAGCTGACCCAGTTCGCCACACCAGATATGTTCGAGGCAACACCATGAGACGACATCTGTTCCCTGTACTCGGCGCGCTCGGCCTCCTCGTTGGGCTTCCACTCGCTCAACAGACCAATCCCCAGAAGGCGGACGTGCCTGTGATCGGCGACAACGCCGGGAACATGTCGGTGACCGGCTTCTCCAGTTGGCGCACGAAGAAGCTCGAGAACGGCCAGTGGAAGATCACGGTGCGGACCGGGCAGGGCAAGAGGATCGTCGGCAAGTGGGTCAAGCAGAAGATGAACGTCGAGGTCGGAGAGCTCGACGCGATCGTGGACGTGCAAAAGGACGGTGCCAAGATGCTCGTCAGCGCCTCCATGGCCGGCCAGATCGTCGCCAACTTCGCCCGCAAGTCCACGAACGCGAGTTCGACCGAACCCCAAACCGTCGATGTCCGAGCGGCATCGGCCGAGTTCACGGCTGCGCGCAATGAGGTGGAAGTGAAGGGCGGCTTGACCTTGACCCGCACCGATCCAGGGGCTCGCGAGTCGATGACGGCGACCGGCAGTTCGGGGGTGATCACCCTGAGCGAGTTGGGTGCGACATCCAATGCGGTCAAAACCGCGGTGCTCAACGGTCCGGTAGTCATGAAGATGAACGGCCTGCGCAAGGGAGACGACGGCAAACCCCAGGCATACGTGCTTTCGGGCAGCGCCGACAAGATGGTCTTCAACGATGCCGCGCACACGGTGGTCTTCACCGGAAACGTGAGGATCACCGGCGACGATCCCGGATTGGGAGGCGAAATCAGCGGAGTCCACACGGCGACGATCACCTTCGCGAAGTCGGGCGAGATCGAGTCGATCGACCTCGAAGGCGACCCAGGCCGGACGATCATCTCCGACAAGAAGAAGGGTGGCGGCCGCCGGTGAAGATCACCGGCGAGAGCCTGGTCAAGAAGTATCGTGGCCGCGCGGTTGTGCGCGGTGTCACGTTCGACATCACGCAGGGAGAGATCGTCGGTCTTCTGGGACCCAACGGCGCGGGTAAGACGACGACGTTCTACATGGTGACCGGTCTCGTGCGTCCGACCGAAGGACGAGTCCTGCTCGACGATCGCGACATCACGAAGATGCCGATGTTCCGACGGGCTCGAGAGGGAATCGGCTACTTGCCGCAAGAGCCGAGCGTGTTTCGCAAGCTCACCGTGCGAGACAACCTGCGTCTCGTCTTGGAGCTCGCCGGCAAGAGCCACGCGGAGCAGGACCAGAAGATCGAACAGCTTGCCGAGGAACTGCACATCACCAAGCTCCTCGACGCCCTAGGAAACGTGCTGTCGGGAGGCGAGCGTCGCCGCGTCGAGATTGCCCGGGCGCTCGCGACCGAACCGAAGTTCATCCTGCTCGATGAGCCCTTTACCGGCATCGACCCCGTCACGATCGAGGAGATCCAAGAGATCATCTTTCGGCTGAGGAACCAGGGCATCGGGATCCTGATCACCGACCACAACGTTGCGGCAACCTTGCGCATCACGGATAGGAACTACATCCTCATCGACGGGCAGATCATCGCATCCGGAAAGGGCGTCGACATCGCCGAGGACCCCCACGTCCGCAAGCACTACCTGGGCCAGCAGTTCGGCACCGACGCCTGGCGGCGGGAAGAAGAGGAAGTGGACTCAACCGAGCCCTCCGATGGGCCGGTCGACCCTGAGGAGCGCGATTGAAGCGCATCGATCGCCTCATCTTGGGCGAGCTCGCCGGACCCTGGGGGTTCGGCGTCGCGATCTTCACCGTGTTGATCATGGCCGGCACCTACCTCTTCAAGCTGACCGACTATATCGTCCAAGGGATTCCGGTTTCGACGATACTGAAGCTCACGGTCTTGCTTCTGCCCGGCGTGATGGTCAAGACGTTCTCGATGGCGGTGCTCCTGGCGGCCTTGCTGGCGTTCGGCCGATTGAGCAGCGACAGCGAAGTGGTTGCGCTGCGCGCGGCGGGATCGAGCATCGGGCGCATGATGATGCCGGTTGCCGCTTTCTCGTTGTTCGTCGCCCTCTTTGCGTTCTTGATCAACGAGACGGTCGTCCCGTGGGCCGCCTACCAAGGGTTTGCGATGAAGGGCGACATTGAGAAGACCCTGAATATGCGCGGTGAGCCGATCTTCCATGTCATCAACGACCCGAAAGACGGCAAGCCGGTCGCGATGATCTCGGCGCTCGATTTCAACCTCCAGGAACGAAGCCTCCGCGAAGTCTGGGTGCACACCTACCAGAAGAACGGCGAACCCAGCTGGAGCCTCCACGCCGAGCGACTTCACTTCACGAACGAAAACGACTGGAGCGTCGACGGCGAAGCGAAGCTCTTCGACTATGCGCTGCAGTATCCGGTGATCGTCAAGAACATCTGGCCTTCGCAGGTCGTGAAGCCGCCAGAAATCGACACCCTCGCCGCGAGCCGGGTGAAGGACTTGGACAGCTTCAGCATGGCCCAGATGAAGGAGCGAATCCGCTTTGCCAAACTTAGTTCGACGTTCCCGGTGTCCCAGATACGGAACCTGGAGTACGGCTATTGGAACAAGCTGGCGCTGCCACTGGCCGCCGTCATCTTTGGGCTCGTCGGCGCGCCGCTTGGCATCCGCAACCACCGGACCGGAGCCGCTGCGGGCTTCTGGCTGTCGGTGATCATCATTTTTGCGTACATGATGACGGCGAACTTCATGGCGCAGTTCGCGCTGGGTGGCAAGATACCGCCTTGGGGTGCCAGCTTCACGCCGTTAGCGATCGGGATGATCGTTGCGATCGTTACGATTCAGAGGAAGAACGTTTAAGAGATGGATCTCACGAGTTCCTGGGTTCTGCTGCTCGTCGTCCTCCTGGGCGGCGTCATCGCGCTCTATGCCGACCGCTTGGGGCGCAATCTTGGTAAGAAGCGGCTGAAACTAGGTTCGCTTCGGCCGCGTCGCACCGCCGAAGTCATCGTGTTCGCCGCCGGGATGCTGACTCCGTTGATCGCGATCCTCGCGATCATGGCGGTCAGCGCGGAAGCCCGTATCTGGATACTACGAGGGTACAAGGCTGCGCAAGAGGCTCGGCAGGCGGTCCAAGAGCGGGACCGGGCGCTCAAGGAGTACGAGCGGGTCCTCAAACAGGCGAGAGACCTCGACATCCAGATCCAAGATCTTCAAGGCACCTTGGAGGCGGCGCGGAAACGATCCGGCGAGTACGAGGCGAAGGCGTCGAAGGCGGAGTCGCGAGCGAAGGTGGCCGACCAACGGGTTCGGAGCCTCGCGGGCGAGGTCACGATTCGCGAACACAAGCTCGATGCGGTACAGAAGTCGTTGACCGCGACCGGGCTCAGACTCCAAACCATGTCGTCGAACGTTGGTCAGCTGAATCGCGACCGTGAGGACTTGTACAAGCAGGTCGACAACCTGAACGGCGAAATCAAGGGCCTCGAGACGAAGATCAAGACTGGGCAGGGCGACCTCGAGGAGATGAGCACCCAGCTTAGCAAGAAGCAGTCTGAACTTCAAGCGGCAGAACGAGCGCGCCAGAAGGCGGTGGACGATCTTGCCGCCGCGCTCGAGGACATGGACCGTCAGCTCGAGCAAGCGCGCCAGACGCTCGAGCAGTTCCAAGTCGATGTGCGGGACGCGGCAGCCCGTTGGCTGACCGAACCCCTCATCTTCCGAAAGGATGACGAGGTCGCCCGTCTTGCCGTGGGAGCGCAGCTCAGCCAGTCCGAAGCGGAACGATCGCTCGACGCAGTCCTGAGCGAGGCTCAGCGAATCGCGATCGACCGGGGAGCGGGACGCAACGAGTCGGGATCAGAGGCGGGGTTCCTTCCCTACACCCAAGACGACGGCACCCGGCTCAGTCCCGAGCAGCAGCGGCAGATCATCGTCCGCCAGTTGACAGGACGCAGCTCTGAGAGCGTGATCGTTGCGAAGGTGCTGGTTAACCGATTCTCTGGGCAGTTCCTCCCGCTCCAGGTGACCGTCCATCCCAATCCCATCGTCTTCCGGGCAGGCCAGCTTCTGGGCGAGACCCGGATCGAATCGACCACACCGGTCGGCAAGATGTTCGAGGAGATCGGGGCCCTCCTGCGTGATCAGGTCAGGCAGAAGGCGCTCGAAGGCGGGATGCTGCCGGTCAGCGGCCGCGAGGACGGATTCGGAAGCGTGACTCCTGAGGAGATTTTCGCCCTCATGACCTCGATCCAAAACTTCGGTCGAACCGCGCGCCTCCAGGTGCTTTCGAAAAATGACACACGCGCCGGAGGACCGTTGGCCCTGGAGTTCCGTCTTAGATAACCGTGGAGAGAACCGTTTTGGCGATCGATCCCGGCACCGATAAGTGCGGAATGGCATTGGTTCGCCGAGACGCAGAGGGTTCCCTTCAACTCCTTTGGCGAGCGGTCGTGCCTCGGGGCGAGGTCGTCGGCAAGGTGGGGGAATCCACCTCCATGAGCCCCCATTCGCTTCTGATTGTGGGCCGGGGTACAGGCTCGAAAGAACTCGTTCGCCAAATCTCCGACGCTCTCCCTTCAGAGGCATTGCTGCTGGTCGATGAGCAGGACACGACCTGGCAGGCGCGTGAACGGTATTGGGAGTACAACCCGCGCAAGGGGTGGAGAAGACTGCTCCCGGCGTCGATGCAGACGCCGCCTGAGCCGGTCGACGACTTCGTCGCACTGATTCTCGCTGAGAGAGTGCTGCTCGTTTAGCGGGCCAACCTGTCGAGTCGCGCCAGGCGTTCCGGTTCTCGCTCGCTGAGCCATGCATCCTGGCTGAGACTCGCGTGGGCACGGGCGAAATGCGGCCTCGCGGCCTCGGTCTCCCCCTTGGCCAGCAGGCATTCGGCGATCTCCTCTTCGACGAAGCCGTCCTCTCCCTGGAGCGCGAGCTCTCGTTGAATTTCCAGTGCCTCGTCGATCCGGCCGACTGACCGCAGACACCTTCCGATGCACCACCGGGCGATGCGGATCGTGTCTGCGTCGCCTTGGGCCAACCTGAACTCGAGGGCATCTTGAAACAGCTCCAGTGCCCGGTCGAAGTTGCCAAGATCGTGATACGTCCAGGCCGTATTGTTCAGCAGGCTGCCTAGCCAACGTCGTGCGGCAGGATCCTCACTCGCTCGAGCCTCCCGGATTGCCTGCTCATTGAGCGCGAGCGCCTCATCTGGCTCGGCAACGATTGCCTGCATGTGGATCGCATCGATGCGCAGGTCGTCGAACGGGGACTTGGCCGCGCGATCGAAAAGCGGCCTGGCCTCTGCCTTGTTCCCCGACGAGTTCAAGGCACGTCCACGCTCGAGCAGCGCGTAGGTTTCCCATCGGCTCGTGGGCAGCTCAGGGATCGGTGGGAGTTGGTCGAGGGTCTCATGGGCGGCATCGAAGTTCCGCTGCAAGCCTTGCGCACGCGCGATCTGCGTGAGGAGCTCGAGCTTCAGGTCCCCTTCCGCTTGCTGGAGGCGCTCGCGAAATCGAGCTTCTGAGCCGGCGGGGTCGCCGAAGTTCCAGAGCGATCGGAGGTCCGTCGACACATGACAGAGGTTACCGCCCAGCCAACAGCCACGAGCCGAGCATCAGAACCGACGCCAGGGACATCAGCGCGAAGGTGGCGTATCCCAGGCCTCGAAGCAGCGGCCCACTCGTTCGCTCGCCCATGATCGCGGGGTCGGAGGTCAAGTTCGTCACGATGAGAACGAGCGGGGGCGCGAGCAGCCCGTTGACGATCGCGGCCACGAACAATGCCCGCATCGCGTTGACCTGGAAAACGCTCAGCAGCAGTCCCAACACGATCGCAAGCGCCAGCACGAAGTAGAACTTGCGTCCGACCCGTGGGCGGTCGTCGAGAGATCCATGAAAGTGAAGGGCTTCCGCAGTCGCGTAGGCTGCGGACCCGGCGAGCACTGGGATCGCGAGCGTCCCGGTGCCGACGATGCCCAACGTGAAGAGAAGGTAGGCCCAGTGGCCGGCGATCGGCTTAAGCGCTTCCGCCGCATCCCTGGCGGACTCGATTTGGACTCCGGATCCGTGCAAGGTGGAGGCGGTCGTCAGGATGATGAAGTACATCGCGATGCCGGCCCATCCCATCCCAACGACCACGTCGCGGTCGACGATTCTGATCTCTTCGAGCGTCGCGCCAAGGCGCGACCGTCGCGAGGCCCGCCCGTGCGCCCGCTCCTCCTCGACTTCCTGAGCGGCCTGCCAGAAGAACATGTAGGGCGTGATCGTGGTGCCGAGCAGGCCAACGAGGGTGGCGAGGTAAGCGGCGTTCAGCTCGAGATGGGGAACGAACGTCGCGCGCAGGATCGGACCCCAGTCCGGGCGGCACGCGAAGGCTGCTCCGACATACGCGAATAACACGAGCGTCAGCCACTTGAATGTCGCGGCAAGCCGGCGGTAGCTCCACAGGACCAAGGCGGCGACGATCCCCAGTCCGAGCACCGGCAGCCAAATGCGCTCATGGATGCCGGTGACCATCTCGAGGCACTCCGCCATGCCCGAGAAGTCCGCCGCGATGTTGACGACGTTCGCCACGACCAGCAACGAGCAGCTGAACAACAAGAGCCGCCTCGAACCGTGCCGCCGGATCGTCGCCGCCAGACCCTCGCCGGATGTGACTCCGAGCCGGCCGCACATGATCTGGACCGCGCACATCAGAGGAAAGGTCAAGAAGACAGTCCAGAGCTGCGTCAGCCCAAATGTCGCCCCGGTAATCGAATAGGTCGAGATGCCGGAAGGGTCGTCGTCCGCCGCGCCCGTGACGAGTCCCGGTCCGAGGTTCGCGAAGAAACTGCGGACGCGATGGCTGGTTCGATCTTGCCCGACCCGTTGACTCACTCATCCCTTAGACGAGCGTCGACGCGCCAAAAAGAGTCGAACCAATCAAGGCCTTCCAAAAAAACCTTGACGCCGCTTCGCGAACCAGTTAGAGTGATCTACATGAAGCGATCATGGGGACGCTGGGGCCTTCTCGTACTGGGAGTCACCGTTGTCTGGGCTTGCGGAGGCGGTGGCGATGGCGGATCGGCGCCTGCGTCTCCGATCGGTGGCACGATCACGACAGACAACTTCGTCATCCCCGCCGGAGAATCTCGCATCCTCAACGCGGACTTGGTGGTCAAAGCGTCCGCATCGATCAAGATCGACGGCACGCTCCAGGTGCCCCCTGGGTACTCGTTCGCGCTCTTCAGCGACGGACCGACATCGATCTCTGGCGACATCGTCGCAATCGACGCGCAGAGATCGAATAGAGCGACCGGTGACGGGGGTGGCGGGGCGGTCGATGGGTCGAACGTGACCCTCAGCGGTCAGATCAGCCTTCACAACGGTCAGGGTTTCAACCTGACGGCATCGGGGCCGGCCGGCAAGCTCACGATCAACGGTTCGATCAGGGCTGGTTATGGCACCCCCGGCGACGAGGCGTCACCGGGCGGCAACGGAGGGTCGATCGAGGTCGGAACGACGGCAGCGATCAACTATGCGAATGGGCTCGGGAGGACGAACAGTCAAGCTTTTCAGGAGATCGAAGTCAATGCTGGAGCGGTGCTGACCGCAGGGTTGGGTGGCGTCGGAGGCGAAGATCCCGTTGGAAGCGATCAGGGAACGACGCTCTTTGGAACCGGTACGGCGGGCGGTAACGGTGGCTCGGTGCGCCTGGCTTGCCCAGGCAAGTTGGTGTTCAACGGAAAGGCGCAAGCAGGGGACGGAGGCCCAGGTGGAGGCACAGGCGTCGCATTTCCTTCGGGCAAGGATGGCGTCGCGCCGGGAGCGAAGGGAGAGGGCGTTTCGATCACGACGGGAGCTGGCGGTGGCGGCGGTTCCGTGACTCTAGCTGGAAACCCAGTCAGCGGGACTGGAAAGAAGTATCGGGGCTTAGGAGTGTACGGTGGTGGAGCCTATGCGACACCAGGCGCCGGTGGGCCAGGCGGAAACGGTGGAGACGTGACGATCTTGGTCGGCTCCAAAGGAGCCGACGGCGTCGGAGACCCCGTGGCTCGGCAACCGGGGAAGCCATGGTTCACCTTGATGGATGGCGCGGGTGGTGACGGTCTATTGCCTGGCACCCCGGGAGGCGACGGCTCGAAGGCGGTCTTCCGTCAAGCAGGCGGTGGAGTGCCGGCGATTTTCGCCATTAACGCGGACGGCTTCGGAAACGGAGGCCGTGGAGCATCAGGTTGCCTCGAGATCCCCTTCTCTGCTGGTGGCAAGGGCGGCAATGCCACCGCGATCGACACAGGTGGATCGACGGTCGTGCCACTACTCACAAATAGCTTGATTGGAGGAGACGGCGGGTCAGGAAATCCGGGTGGCGATGGTGGAACGGGGCCGGGCGGTCACGGGGTCCAAGGTGTCCCCTGCAACCAGACCGAACTTTACGTGGTTCTCGATTACGCACTTGGCGGACTCGCGGTGCAGCAGGCGGTGCCGGTCTCGTGGTTTGAGAACGTCCACGTCGCGTTTCCTGAGTTTCCGGTCACCGAAACTCAAGGCTGCGCATCCTATCACCTGCATGGCAACCAAGGAGCACAGGTGTTCGTGACCGACAAGAGCGCGAGCCCGCCCGTGCGGTATGGCCCGTTCAACGATCCCAATCACCTCAAATGTGGCTTTGGACGCGTCGTCGTACGGGACAAGCGCCCCTTGCCGCCAAACCTACAGGCATCGCTGGACCCTGGCCAGTCCTGCTGTGGTCAGTGAGCCTAGCTCACGATCCCGAGCGGCTTCGCAGTCTTCCAGCCGCCTCGGGTGAAGTCCGGGACGTCGATCGACTGCGAGCGATGGCCGACCGACCACGCGCTGAGCGGGGTGATCGCCGACCATGCCGCCGCGTCGTAGACGTCCTGGTCGAGCGGTAGGCCGTTGCGCAGGCAGTAGATGATGCGCCAGTTCATGACGAAGTCCATTCCACCGTGCCCGCCACCCTTGGCCTGCTCCTCCATCTTCTTCCAGAGCGGATGGTCAAACTCGGTGAACCACTTGTCGAGCTCCTCTTTCTGCTCCCAGGTGTCGGTCGAAGGCGACTTGCCCTCGATGACCACTCGGTTGGGGAATCCACCCCAGATACCCTTCGTGCCTTGAAGGAGGTTCAGACGGCTGTAAGGCCGAGGAAGCTGCTCGTCCCACTGGATCATGATCGACCGCCCAAGTGCGGTCTTCACGATCGTCGTGTTAATGTCCCCCGCGATGAACTTCAACTTATTCCACTTGTGATCGGACGGGAAATGCTCCTTGGCATAGATCGCTCGCACCTTCGACGGCGAGCTGACCGATGACAGGTAGTCGAACCGGTCTCCCCGGTTGACGTTCATGTACTGGGCGACCGGGCCGAGTCCGTGGGTGGGATACAGGTTCCCGTTCGTCTTCGCGTATTCGTAGGTGCGCCACGAGCCAGTTCCATGTTCGATTTCGTTCATCTGGCCGCGCAGATCGTGAATGTAGGCAGCCTCGCCGTGGAGCAGCTCGCCGAAGACTCCCAGGCGGCACATGTTGAGCACCATGAGCTCTTCGCGGCCGTAGCAGACGTTTTCCATCATCATGCAGTGCTTGCGGGTTTGCTCCGAGGTGTCGACCAGCTGCCAGCACTCGTCGACCGTCTGGGCGGCAGGCACCTCGCAGAACACGTGCTTGCCACGCTTCATCGCGTCGACCGCCATCTTCGTGTGCCACGTCCACGGGGTGGCGATCCACACGGCGTCGATGTCGTCGCGGTCGAGCATCTTGCGGTAGTCGAGGTCGCCGTTCGTGTAGTAGTCGACTTTGAGGCCGGCCTTGTCGGTCGTCGCCTTCGCCGCGTCGGCGGTCGGCAGATGGTTGTCGGCTACCGCCTTGATCTGCACGCCCTCGAGCTTCATCAGGTCGCCCAAGTGGCCCGAACCTCGTGCGCCGACGCCGATCAGGGCGACGCGGACAGTGTCGAGTTTGGGGGCTGCGAATCCGGCCATCGTTTCACCTTTGCGCCGCGGTGGGCGCGAACCCTGAGCAGGAGCGGACGCGACGACGGTGGCCGCGGCGGCGGCTCCGGCGGCCTGAAGGAACTCACGACGATCGAGTTTGCGAGGCATGTTGCGACCATACCCAAGCCGCTCTAAAAGCCCGCTATCGCCCCTTTGAGTACACGTCGAGCCACTTCTCACCGCTGCGCCCTTCGTTTGTCGGCCAGCACATCCAATCCTGTCCACCCCGCAACGCCTCCAACAGGTTGTGACAGACGACCTCTACATCCGCCGGCGTCCAAAGCTCGTTCCGCAGGTGAGCGGGTGCGACCGGCAGGGCGACGTGGTTGACATAGGAGTAGGCGAACCCCGCGAAAGGCGGAATCGCCATCCCGAACACGTTGAGGACGCCGATCAGCCGCGACAGCACGCTCTTCGCGCCCACCGCATGAGCGGTGACGATCACCGCCGCCGGTTTGCCGGTCCAGAGCTCGCTGCCCTCGGTGTGCGCGGTCATCTCGAGGAAGCGCTGCAGAGGCGATCCCCACGAGTCCCAGTAGGTGCCGGTTCCGAAGAGGAACCCGTCCGCTTCCTGGATGGCGGCCTCGATCCGATCCATCGTGGGTTCACGGATGAGTTCGAGGTGGGTCACCTTCGCCTCTTTGCTGAGCTTCTCTTCGGCGATCGCGAGCAGCTCGGCGGTGTTTCCGGTGCTCCCTCCGAGAGAGCCGTTGACGATGAGGATGGTCTTCATGGGGGACATGGAAAGTGTCCCCCATGTTCCACACTCAGTGCTTCGACGTCATTCCCCGCGTCATGCGGAGAATGACGAGGTGCATCCAAATCAGGCAGACGACCGCGAGGAGCCCCAAGAAGAGCCAGCAGGACGTCCAAAGCCCGGTCGACTTCAACAGGTAGCCGAACAGGATCGGGCAGAAGAAGCCGCCAAGTCCGCCGATGACCCCCACGATGCCTCCGACGACGCCGACGTCTTTCGGGAAGTACTCCGGAATGTGTTTGTAGACCGCAGCCTTGCCGATGCCCATCATGATGCCGGCGAGGAATACAAGGGCGGTGAAGACCCAGACGTTCGCCTGGAAGTACACGTGGGTGATGCCCCGAGCGAGGACTTCCTTCTTCTTGACCTCTTGGCCGGGCTGCACCGCCGCCTCATGCCACGAGCGGAACGTCGGCCAGACGAGCACCCCTTCCTCGAGTGACCTGGGGTCGAGCGCGACCTCTGCCTTCAGGGGGTACGCCTTGGAGTCGGGGACGCCGGTCTTCGGGTTGGGAGACTCGACCGAGATGTTCCCCGTGTCGACCGAGACTACTTTGCCTGCACGGTCCGCCATAACGCCTTCTCCGGGCGATCGGATGTCCATCCTTGGCGCGACGAGCAGGAAGAAGAAGACTGCGCAGGTGCTAAGCACCCAGTACATCGTCGAGCGGGCGCCGAACTTGTCGCTCGCCCAACCTCCAAGCGCCCGGATGACTCCCGAGGGGAGTGAGAAGACCGAGGCGAGGAGGCCGGCCATCGCCAGCGACATCCCGTAGACGTTCAAGTAGTAGGGGACGAGCCACTGCGCGAGCGCGACGAACGCGCCGAACACGAGGAAGTAGTACAGGCCGAACCGCCAGACCCGGACGTCTTTCAGCGGCGACAACATTTGCCCGATCGTGCGTTGAGCTGCGTGCTCGACCTTCCGGTTGACCGTGAAGATCGCGAAGAGACCCGCCATCACGAGGAGGGCGACGCCGTAGACGATCGGCAGCGTTCGCCAACCCTCGATATCTTGTCCTCCGTTCGTGAAGGCTTTCAGCATGGTGGGAGCGGCCAGCGTCGTGATCGCCGATCCTGCATTGCCCATCCCGAACACGCCGAGCGCAGTTCCTTGGCTCTCCTTGGGGAAGAAGACCGATGAGTAGGCGATGCCGACCGCGAAGGCGGCCCCGCTCATGCCAAAGAGCAGGCCCGCGATCATGAAGCCTCCGAATGTCGAGACTGTGCTTGTGATGAAGAGCGAGATCGCGGCGAAGAGCATCACCGCCAGGTAGATCGGCTTGCCGCCGTATCGGTCGGTCAGCAGCCCGACCGGGAGCCTCATGACCGAGCCGGTGAGGATCGGGATTCCGATGAGCCAGCCGATCTGGGCCTTGTCCACCACCAAGTATCGGTTGTCGACGAGGAAGGTGATCAAGACGCCGTACATCGTCCACACGGCGAAGCACACGGTGAACGCGAGCGTATTCATGAGCAGGACGCGATTGGCCGGACCCTTTTGGCTCATGTCCAAGATCGTAGTTTGCGCCAAGCGCCGCGTCTATGACCTGGGTCATAGGCTTGGAGAACTGAGAATGGGCTACGATCAGGTGCCGATGGCCGATGCACTCGTCGACCGGTTTCAGCGAAAACACACGTATCTGCGGATCTCTGTGACCGACAGGTGCAACTTCCGGTGCCGCTACTGCATGCCGCCGGATGGACTGGAATGGCGGGCCCGAAACGAGATCCTGACGTTCGAAGAGATCGAGCGCCTTGCATTGCTCTTCGCCCGGCTTGGAGTGAACAAGATCCGCCTGACCGGAGGCGAACCGACCGTTAGAAAGGGAATCCAAGAGTTGATCGCGAAGCTCGCCGCGATCCCCGGAGTCGACTCGCTGCTGATGACCACCAACGGGACGACTCTCGCCTCCCAGGCGGGCGCTTACCGACAAGCGGGGTTGACCGGCCTGAACGTCAGCTTGGACTCCCTGAGGCGCGACCGGTTCGCTGACATCACGCTCCGCGACGAGCTTCCGCGTGTCCTTCGCGGGATCGATGCGGCTATCGACGCCGGCTACGAGTCGGTCAAGGTGAATGTCGTCGTAATGGCGGGCGTCAACGACGACGAGCTTCTCGACTTCGTCGAATTTGCGAGATCGAGGCCGATCAACGTCAGGTTCATCGAGTTCATGCCGTTCGATGGGAATGGTTGGAAGCCTGTCTCCGTGCTGCCATATCGCGAGATGCGGTCCCGGATCGAGTCGAAATACGCCTTGCGGACGATCTCGACCGCCCCAGAAGCGGTTGGCAAAGATTTCGAGGTCGAAGGATGCAGGGGCACCATCGGCTTTGTGACGTCGATGACGGAGAGCTTCTGCGATGGCTGCAATCGGGTGCGGCTGACTGCGGAGGGGGCATTCAAGCCGTGCTTGTTTTCTGGGTGCGCGACTAGCCTGCGAGACCCAATGCGAGCAGGCGCCTCAGATGACGACCTTGAGGCGATCATTCGTGAAGCTCTCGCCGGAAAGTGGAAGGGCCATCCGCCGATGAACCTGCTGGCGAGCTTCCCAAACCGGAGCATGGTGGCGATCGGTGGCTAGGCCAGGCATGCGCGACGTATCGGCGAAGGCGAACAGCCTGCGCACCGCCAAGGCGGAGGCGACCCTGAGGGTGACGCCGTCAACGATCGACCTGATTCGCTCGGGCAACGCCCCCAAAGGCGATCCGCTCAGCGTGGCGCGAGTCGCGGCCATCCAGGGCGCGAAGAATACGCCGCAGGTCATTCCCTATTGCCACTCGGTCCCGCTCGACTATGTCGGCATCGACTTCGACCTGAGCGACGACCGCATCGTGGTGACGACCGAGGCGAAGGCCATCTACAAGACCGGGGTCGAAATGGAAGCCCTGACTGCGGCCGCGGTCGCAGCGCTGAACCTCTACGACTTGCTCAAGCCGGTCGACGAAGACATGGAGATCCTCTCGGTTCGGCTCCTCGAGAAGATGGGGGGCAAGTCCGACTATGTGTCCGCGGACCGGTTCGAGTTCGCGGTGATCGTCGTCTCGGATCGGGTCTCAAGAGGTGAAGCTGCCGACTCGTCGGGAGCCATGCTCGGTGACCTGTTGGAGGGCCATGGTGGAACCGGCCGCTGGAGTGCGACCGTTCCCGACGAACCGGAGCAGGTCGCCGAAGCGGTCAGGTCGGCTTGTGGGCAGTCGGTGGATTTGATCGTACTGACGGGGGGAACCGGCCTCGGACCCCGTGACCGCACGCCTGAAGCGGTGCTGCCCCTACTCGACGCTCGCGCGACCGGTCTCGAGGCTCAGCTCATCGCCTACAGCCGCGACCGGCTGCCGACATCGATGTTGGGGAGGCCCTTTGCCGGCAGAATCGGGCGGACCTTGGTCGTCGGACTACCCGGATCTCCCGGCGCCGTCCAGGATGCGATCGCAGCCCTCTTCCCCTACGTCAAGCACGCCTTCCACATCCTCGGTGGCGGGGGCCACGAGCAGGTGGAGGTGCATCGATCGGATCTTTGACCCTTTTCGAGGAGGCGATCCGCATCGTGCTCGACGGCGCACGACCCGAACGTGTCGAAACGGTTCCCTTGACCGAGCTTCACGGACGCGTCCTTGCCGACCCGGTGTACGCTCAGTGCGACTTACCCCCGTTTCACAACTCCGCGGTCGACGGCTTCGCGCTGACGAAGCACGATGTCGATGAAGGCGTTCGATGGCGTCCGTTCAAGCTTGTCGGCGAAATGCGTGCTGGGAGTAGCGAGAGGCTCACCCTTCATCCCGGAGAGACGATCCGGGTCCTCACCGGCGCGGCTCTGCCGGAGGGTACGGCCGCAGTCGCGATGAAGGAGATCGCCACGATCGAGGACGGCCACGTCCGATTCGACGATTTGATCGAAGTCGGGGAACACGTTCGGCGCGCGGGCGATGAGCTTGCCGCGGGAGACATGGTTGTGCCGGCGATCCGGGTCACGCCGCCGGTGCTCGCCGCGATCGCCGCGGCAGGGGTCGCGGAGGCCAAGGTGTGGGCCGTTCCCAAGGTCGGGATTCTCGTGACCGGCGACGAGCTCGCTACCCCCGGCACTCCCCTCGTTGGCAGTCAGGTTTACGAGTCCAACTCCCTTGGCTTGAGCTCGGCGGCCTCCGCTGGCGGTGCGTCGGTCGTCGCCGTCTTGAGAGCTCCCGACGACGAGCGCTCGATCCGAAAGGCGCTCGAGCGGCTGTTGGAGGAATGCGATGTCGTCGTCACGTCGGGAGGGGTGTCGGTCGGCGACTACGATCTGGTCCGGGCGGCTCTCGCTTCGCTCGGCGTCGAGGAAGGATTCTGGAGGGCTGCGATCAAGCCCGGTAAGCCGATCTACTTCGGCCGGCGGCGGAACACCGCCGTCTTTGGCCTGCCCGGCAACCCGGTCTCCGCGATGACCACCTTCCATCTCTTCGTTAGGCCCTTTCTGCGATGCCTCAGTGGAGGGCCGACGCCAGAACCGCGGCTGAGGCTCCCGTTGACCATGCCGCTGACCAAGAAGCCGGGCAGGACCGAGTTCGTTCCGTGCCGGATCACCGCGGAAGGTGCGGATCCGGAACGTGGCCGGGCGTCCCACAAGGCCAGCCTCCTCGCCACCGCCGACGGGTTGGCCGTTCTTCCGCTCGATGGCGCGGAGTTCTCGCAAGGCGAGTTGGTCGACGTGATACCCTTGCGTTGGGGATGGCAATGAAGCACGTGACGCTTGTGTATTTCGCGGTCCTTCGAGAGCAACGTGGACTCTCGCGGGAGGACCTGACGACCGAAGCGGCCACCTACGCGGAGTTGTACGACGAGCTTCGAGCGCGCCATGCGTTCACGCTTCCCCGCACGCTGGTTCGCGCATCCGCGAACGATGGGTTCTGCGAAATGTCCGACCCGGTCGAGGATGGCGCTGTCGTCGTCTTCATCCCGCCGGTCGCGGGAGGATGAGATGTTCAAGCTCACCCACGCACCGATCGATCCGCCCGCGATGACTGTCCCTGGTGCGGGTGGGTTCGTCAGCTTCGAAGGTAAGGTCCGCGATCGAAACGACGGGCGTCCAGTCGTTCGCCTCGAGTACGAGGCATTTGCGCCGCTCGCGGAAGCGGAGGGTTCTCGCATCCTTGCTGAAGCGAAGGCCGCGTTTGAGCTCCTCGAGGTCCAGGCAATCCACAGGATCGGTGTTTTGGAGATCGGGGAATCGGCGATCTGGATCGGCGTCGCCGCCAGACACCGGGCCGAGGCCTTCAAAGCGTGTGCTCACTTGATGGATGAGATCAAGGCGCGGGTACCGATCTGGAAGAAGGAGCACTACGCCGATGGCGACTCCGACTGGATCGGCGTTCACGACGCCGAGGCGCCCTCGATCGATCCCAAGGTCTACCGGCGTCAGACGATCTTGCCCGAAGTGGGCGCCGCGGGGCAGGAGAAACTTGCGAACGCCAGGGTGTTGGTGGTAGGCGCGGGCGGGTTGGGCTGTGCCGCCCTCCCATATCTTGCCGCCGCCGGTATCGGGACGATCGGCATTTGCGACGGCGACTTTGTCGAATCGTCGAACCTCCATCGTCAGGTTCTCTACGGACCCGCCGACCGGGGCCTCGCCAAGGCCGAGGTCGCCGCCCAGAGTATCCGGCGCTTGGCGCCTTGGACGCGCGTGATCGTCATCGATCGGCGCCTCGACGCAGAGTCGGCGGCCCGCGCGGTCAGCCAGTTCGATCTCGTGATCGACGGCACCGATAACTTCGCCGCGAAGTTCGCCCTAAACGACGCCTGCGTGGCCCAAGGAACGCCACTTGTCCAGGCAAGTCTCCACCGCTTCCAGGGGCAACTTCTCGTGGTCGACCCTCGATCGGAAGGCGGGTGCCTACGCTGTATGTGGCCCGAGGCCCCGTACGACGGATGCGTGGGGACCTGTGCCGAGGAAGGTGTGCTTGGGGTCGTGCCGGGCCTGTTCGGCGTGCTTCAGGCGAACGAGGCGATCAAGTTGATCCTCGGCATGCCCGACGTGCTGTCAGATCGCCTTCTCCTGCTCGATCTTCAGGACTACGACCAACGAAGCGTCACGCGCAAGCGACGTGCGGATTGTCCGGCCTGTGGCTCCGGTAGGCCGGTAGATCAAGTCGATGTGAGCCTGGCCCTTGCCCAGCGTCTGGGTCTGAAAGCGATCGACATTCGAGAAGTGGATGAACTGGACGAACTGCCCCCTTCGGTCGCTGCGATCAAGGCTCCCCTCTCAGACCTCGAGCGGCTAGTAGGGATGGCGAAGGAGGCGGGCCCCTGCCTGCTTATCTGCGCCCATGGCATCCGCTCAGCCAAGGCCGCGCGCTGGCTCCGTGGAAGTGGCATCGAGGCATTCTCGCTGATCGGAGGCGTCGACGCGCTTCAGCGCGAGGCGGCCGGCCGATGACGCTCGACGCGCACGCGCCGTATATCCCGCTGCTGATCGGGGTCGTCGCATGCCTGTACGCCTCCGTTGGCCACGGCGGAGCCTCCGGCTACCTCGCGCTCTTGTCTCTCACCTCTCTCGCGTCGCAGAGCGTCGCCGCGATCGCACTCGTCCTCAATCTGGTCGTGGCCACGATCGCCTTCGTGGCCTATCGGCAGGCGAATCGATTCGATTGGCGGCTGACATGGCCGTTCCTGGTCGGAGCTGCCCCGTTCGCGTTCATCGGTTCGAAGATCAAGCTCAGCGAATCCACCTACTTCCTCCTCGTTGGCGTCGTCGTCCTTTGGGCGGGAATTCGGCTGGCATTTGCCCGTATCGACCGTGGCCAGGACGATTTCGCCCGACCACCCGCCCCCACAGTCGGGGTCGGAGTCGGGGCGGGAGTCGGCCTCCTCTCGGGGCTGGTGGGGGTAGGCGGTGGCATCTTCTTAAGTCCGATCCTGGTGCTGGCACGATGGGCGGATGCAAAACGAACCTCGGCGACGTCTGCCATGTTCATCGTCTCGAACAGCGCGATTGGGTTGGCGGCCCGTGCGACGCATGGGATCCAACTTCCCCACAACGCCCCTTGGCTGGTCCTCGGAGGCGCGTCAGGCGCGCTGCTCGGCGCTTGGATCGGCGCCAAGCGCTTGCCCATTCCGTGGCTCCGGCGGCTTCTCGGATTCGTTCTGCTGGTCGCAGCGGTCAAGCTGATCCTCTCCCGGTCGTGATGCCCTGACGGCTGCTTCGCCATTGGGCGAATCGAACGCCCGTTTGAAGGGTCAGAATAGACAGGCGGTGCTGCAATTCGCTGGCTGATGCGGGTGCTGGGAGTGGTCTCCGTGGTGGGGCCCGCTCTGATCCTCGCCGCTTGGGGCGGCGTCTACATCGTCGCGTGTCTCTTGACGCTGAGTGCGGGCGGGGTTCCGCTTGAGATGCAGTATGTTTCCAAGGGTGGAGACCTCTTGCTGAGGGCAGACTCGTACCACTTCGACCTCCCACAGAACATCCTCCGCCTCGAGAAGGTGAGCATCCTCGAGCCGAACGGCCGGCAGTTGGCCTCGGTCCGCAACTTGCTCGTGCGCGACATCGTGCCGGGCCGTCGTCCGATCGTGGCAAGAGCCCAGCACGTCGTCGCACGGCTTGAACGAATGGCGGACGGCCACTTCAGGTTCGAGGACTACCTCCCGACGACCAAGCCTGAAGAGTCGAAGATCCCCTACCGCGTCACGTTGGAGAATCTGTCGCTGCTCTACGAGGATCACAGTGCGGGCGGCACCTGGAGGCGGTGGATTGCGTCCGGTTCGGTCGGGATCGTCGGGGTCGGACAGGAGTGGTCCGCGAACGGATCTGCGAAGATCGAGCGTGCAGGCAACTTGCGTTGGTCGGCACGGATGATCCCGCCTGAGGGCCTCGCGCTTGGCTGCGAACTGGGGTCGGCCGAGATGGCGGAGATCCTCTCCCACTTTCGCGGTACCCCCGAAGGCAGGGCAGTGCCCGAGCTCGCCCAGCTGTCTGCCGGCTCGCTTCGCCTGACGGGGACCGGATCCATCGTCATTCCCGACGCTGGCCCGGTTCGGTGGTGGGCCAGCGTCACTGGGGCCGCAACGCGCTTCGCTTACGGAGCCGAGGTTCAGGCGAGCCATGTCGCCGTCTTTGCGACCGTCGGGGCGGACGGCGCTCGCGGCCGGGTCATCGCGGATGCCCAAGGTTCCTCCGCGACCTTCGACGGATCATTCCGGTGGGGCGAACACCTTCGCGTCGCGGGGACGCTCGATGCCCGCGTGGCGAGTGCTGCTGCCTTGCCGGCGTTCCTTCGCCATGAGCTGCCGTCGACCGTTCGATTTGGCGGCGGCGTCTACAACGGTTGGTTTTCCTACGGCGCCAATGAAGGTCTGCGGCTCTCGGGCGAGGCCGGCGCGAACTCCGCCAGCTGGGAAGGTCGCGAAGCCCAGCGGGTTGCCGCGCAGGTGGACGTGAGTGATCGGCGGGTCGTGGCGTCCTCGATCCAGGGAGCGTGGCAGGGGAGTGCGGTCACCGGAGCCCTTGTCTACAATGTCGAGTCAGGCGTCATCGACGGCCACTTCGAAACGCCCGACGCACGGCTGGGAAATGTCCTCCGCGAGTTCGGGGTCGAGACGATCGATGGGTCGGCGTCGGTACGCGCGGTGCTGTCAGGACGGACGAACCTGCCGATGGTCGTGATCCGGGCGGAAGGTCGGGGCCGCTCCCGCCAGCCGGGTTATGAGGCCGATCTCGGCAACTTCCAGCTTGGGGGCACCTACACACCCGCCGCGTTCTCGGTGGATCGCTTCACCATGGTCGGCCCCTCCGGCGGGGCGACCGCGAACGGCAGGCTCGACCTGAAGAAGAAGACGGCTGACGTCGATCTGCTCGCGACAGGCGTCCCCCTGCAGTCCTTCTTCAAGGAGATTTCAGGGTCGGCGGCGTTTTCGGGCACGGTGGGCGGGCCAATGTCCGACCTCCGAGCCAAGGGCCAGCTCGAGGTCTTTGCCGCCAAGATGTCGGGGCAAGATCTGCCGTTCGCCCGTGGCGATGTCGAAGTCGATCGCAAGGGATTGCAGGCAACGAGGGTGCTCGCGTTCAAGCGAGGCGCCCAGGCCAACGGCGAGGGCCGGGTCTCGTTCCAAACTCGCAAGATCGACGGGACGTTTCAGATTCAAGGGATCGACCTTGCCGACTATCCGCCAAACTCGATCTCGGGAATCGCCTCGGTCAGTGGGGGCCGCCTGACCGGCACCCTCGACGAACCCGCTCTGCAAGCCGCCATTCAGGCGAATCATGTTGCGGCCTACGGGGTCGCCATGGACCGCTTTCTGGCCGATGCGACCCTGAGCAAGGGCATCGTGACGATCAGCAACGCCTCGGCAACGACGGAGACGGGCTCGGTCACCGGCTCCGGAGTCCTCTCGATGACCGAGGAGTCGGGCTCGTTCAGCCTAACGGGAACGGCGCTTCCCCTGCGATCGCTGCTCGCCCAGACTCTGAAAGAGGTCTCCATTTCCGGCTTGTTGGACGGCAAGGTCACGGGTCGATTCGATCATGGTGCGTTCCAGCAGGTGGACGCGACGGGGGACCTGACCAATCTCAAAGTCAACGAGGCGTTTCTGGGGAGCGGGCCGGTAACTCTCAAGACTGAAGGCTCGAAGTGGGTGGCCAGCCTGTTTCTTGGCGACACCGAGTCCTATCTCCAGGTTCCTGCCCTGTCCTTCGAGCCCGCGACCAAGACGGTGGAAGGAGACGTCGTTTCGGACAATCTCAAGGCCAGCATCTTGTACGATTCCTTCAGTCGGTACCTCGTGGACGAAGACGGTCGCAACATCCTCCCCGAGTCGATCGCCCAACGTGCCGACGAGTTCCAGGGCCGGGTCGATCTCGACAGCCATCTGTCGGGACCACTGGAGTCGCTCGACTTCGATATTCGGTCTCTCACCGTCGAGAAGATGGATCTCGGTGGCCACGATGCCGGACGGCTTGTAGCGAAAGGAAGCCGCAAGGATCAGATCTGGACGATCGATCGCTTCGATTGGACGGGCGGCCCGGCTGTCGTCAAGCTCTCGTCCGGGCGTGTCGAGGAACACGGCCAGATCGCGCTGGACGGGGAAATCCGCGACCTGAACTGGAAGTGGCTTGCGCCATTCCGTCCCGAGTTCGCAAAGGTCGAGGGCCGGAGCGACATCCCATTCCTGGTCCAGGGTCAGACCCGGTCTCCCGAGATACTCGCTTCCGCGAGCTATGAAGAAGGGGAAGCGTCGGCTCGCATCAGTCCTTGGCCGGGGGTCGCGGTGACCGTCCGAAACCCGAAGGCCAAGACTCGGCGGGTCGACCTGCAGAACATCAGGGTAGCCGAGGGGGCGATCGACGCCGAAGGGGTCTTCAACGTCGAGGGTTTCACCGGTTCGCTCGGAGCTCGGATCCCCTTCCACTATCCGTTTGAGATCCTCGATGGTGAGCCCATTTCGGCAATCGCGAAGATCCCTGAGAGGCAGCTCTCGAGCCTGACCGAACTCCTCCCCTTCCTTGAGCCGACTCAAACGAACGGCTCGGTGTCGGCCACAGTGCAGCTGAGCGGGACCCGGTCGCAGCTGCTTGCGCAGGGAAGCCTCGAGGCGAAAGCAGAGAGCCTCGCAATACGGAACCTGAAGTCCACGCTGACGAACGTCGACCTGAAGGCGGGCTTCCAGAACGAGCGCGTCTCCATCGAAGCGTCCGGCGGGAGCAGTTCCGGGGGGACGTTCGCGACGGAAGACGTAGGCTTCTCGATTGACAACCTTGAGGACGCTTTTCGCGACTCCTTCTCCGTGCTATTGCAGAACGGGTTGTTTGGCACGTTCAAGCTGAATGGGCTCCGCATGGACTACGTCGATCGGCAGAATGGGCTGATGACGGGTACCGCCTCCGGTGCACTCGTGCTCGGCGGAACTCTCGCCGAGCCCTCGGTGTCTGGGGGCTTGCTGATCGAACAGGCGGACTTGGTCACGCCATCCAACTACCAGCCTTCGGAGACGGCCACGGTCTTGCCGATCGACCCACGGTTCGACGTTTCGTTCTTTACCGCGAACAACATCCGGCTTCGAGCGGCGACCGGCAACTTTGAGCTCACCGGCGCGGGCAGCCTGACGGGGAACCTTTCAGCCCCCACGTTCACGTCGAATCTCGAGGTTCAGAAGGGCAGTGTAAGGCTTCCCAATGCCCGAATCTTCCTCGAGCAAGGTGGACTGGTCGCCATCACATACCGCGTGAGCCCGACCGGTGCGACCGTGGCTCGGGTCGAGGTGGACATGACCGGCCGGACCCAAGTCTCGGCCGAGGGCCTCAGCGGAGTCGTCGAGCGCTACGACGTCGCCTTGGGTATCCGGGGTGACTTGCTGGCCGAGAATGGCCTGCAGCTCACCGCGCAGAGCGACCCTCCCGATCTGAGCCAAGACCGCATCCTCGCCATCTTGGGGCAGCGCGACGTTTTTGCGGGCCGGCCTGGAGAAGGGTTCCGGGCGGACCGGCAGCTTCAATCTGCGTTGCTCGGCCTCGCCGTCCCCTATTTCGCAGGGTCGTTCATGGAGCAGGTGGCGAGCCGCTTGGGGCTCGACTACATCAACATCGAATACAACGCCTTCGACCAGTTTGCGGTGACCGCCGGCATCACGCTGGGACGAGACCTGATCTTAAGCGGGCGACGTCAGTTGTCTTCCCCGTTGCCCGGCGAGCCTCCGAAGTTCGATTTGCGCCTGTCGTACCGGCCACCGTTCCGCAATCGCGCCCTGCGTAAGTTCACGCTGAGCGTTGGCATGGACCAAGACCGCCCCTGGAAGATCAGCGTCGAATATGGGATCAAGTTCTAGGCGTCGGCGAGATCGAATCGGATCTCGCGTTCGATGCGGCCTGCCGAAAACTCGCTGAGGTGGACAGCGTCGATCTGCTTCCGTGCGAGCATGGCACGCAAAAAAAGGGCGAGGTCTTCCGCTTCCTCGCGTGTCAGCGAGATCGCGACGTCTCGCAGATTGCTGGCCCTTTCATAGTCGATCATTCGCATCGTCGCTCTCCGTTGACTTCCTAAGTTCAAATCAAGTGTGGCTGTGCCGCCGATGAGGGCATGACGCAGGAGACTGCGAAAGGATCGGTTGAACTCGCACAAATACGCGCGAGAACCTTCGTTTGGGAGGCGACTGGAGGGGTATCCGGTGAAAACAGGTTGAAAAGGGGGTTGCAGGGGTTCCGTTTTGAGGGGTCGATCCTTCATAATTTCCCCTGTTGCCGACCCTCTATGACATCTTGGGCGTCGAGCAGACCGTCGAACCCGACTTACTGCGACGCGCATACCGAAAGCTCGCCCGGAAGTATCACCCGGACGTAAACCCCGACCCAAAGAGCCACGATTTGATGGCGCGGATCAACGAGGCGTTTGCGACCCTGATCGACCCCGAGCGGCGCAACGAATACGACGCGATGCTCGCGGGCGGGTTTGGCCAGCGCGTGTCGACCCCGCAGCCCAAGCGCCCAATGCAGGTGCGGCTGCACCGCAAGCTTTCCGCTCACAAGACGCCGGTCTATGCGATCGCGTTCGCTCCCGATTCGGGCCAAATGATTTCGAGCGCGTTCGACAACGAAATTCTCTGGTGGGACCTCGAAAACGGTGAGCCGGAGCGGCGAGCCAAGGTCGATGCTGGCGTGGTTTCGACCATTCGCGCCATCGACGGCGACATCGTGATCGCCGCCGGCGCGGTCGAGACCGCAGTTGGCATGTGGACGATTCGCAGAGGGATGGTCGGGCCCTACAAGTCCGACGACCTTGAGTGGGTCGCCAGTGTGGCCATCTCGCCAGACGGCAGCTCGATCGCGACTGGCTCGATTCACCAGACGATGACGATCAACACGGTCGCCACCGGAGATCTGCGCATCGAGCGCGAAGAGCATGAAGGCTCGGTGACCGCGGTGGCATGGTCGCCCGATGGAAGGGTCGTCGCCACCGGCGCGTCCGACAACACGGTCAAGCTGTGGAACGCCTCCAACGGAGATTTGATCCATACGTTCAAGGCGGTGCGTTCTCAGGTCACCTCGCTCGTCTTCTCGCCCGATGGCCGTTTCCTCGCAGTTGCCGCGGTCGATCTCTCGATCCGCATCTTTGGCCTCGCCAGCGGGAGCCTCGAGAAGGTCATGTTCGGCCATACCAAGCCGATCGAAGCGATGGCGTTCCATCCGAATGGCTGGCTCTTTGCGAGCGTGAGCCGGGATGGGACGGTCAAGCTCTGGAACGCGGACAAGGGACTGGGCCAGCTCAACATCGAGGCGAGCTCGATGCCGGTCCTGACCGTCGAATTCAGTCCGGATGGCAAGTATCTTGCTGCCGGTGGATTGGACAAGCTCATCCGGGTTTGGGAACTCTCGGTCAAGGCAAAGTAAGCCGCCAAAACCCGGCAAGAATGCGTGTCCACTGAGCCCGAGGAAGGTGGAAGAACCTTTCTTCGACTTTTTTTGCAGATTGCCCTAAAGATCGTTTGCCGTCCTGCCGATCATGAAGAACGGCGGAAACGCCAAACGACAGAAAAGGGCACGACGGGGGCGACCCCGATCACGCAAAGCCTAGGATCTCAAGCCTGCTGGAGGCGGAGGAGAGATAGCCGGGATGCCTGTCTGATACGCGAATCAAAGAGCGCCCGACCCGCGTCTAACGAGAGACTGGCAAGTCGATCGAGCCGCGGAAAAGGGATAGGAGCCTACGATGCAGATATCAGACGAACAAGTGCGGTTGGTTCAGCGTCTGCTGGTGGAACACCAGTTGATCGATGAAATCCAGGACATGGACCTTCCGCTCGACTCGTATCCGAAGCCCGGAGATGCGGACCTCATTCGGCAAGTCGTCGCGGACGTCATGAAGATGCCCGACCGCGAAGACAGAATCGCCGAGCTCAAGGCTCGCATCGAAGCGGGAACGTACAACCCGTCAGGCGACGACATCGCCGACGCGATGATCCGGCGAGCGATCGCCGACCGCGTGCGATGAACGCCCGAGAAGTCGACGGCTAACGCTAACCGTTAGCTGTCGACTTTGCGTTTCAGAACGAAACGCCCAGCCCCCACATGAGGTACTTACCTCGAACGACGCCTAAGAAGGCGTGCACTTCGGCGTAGCGTGCCGCCGCGTCATACGACTCGCCGCGCATCCGCTGAAGCGCGAACATCCGGTAGCTGACCCCAACGTTCCAGTTGAACGTGTCGTACTCCAAGCACGCTTTGACGTTCGGCACGACCGTCGTCGAGATATTCCCAAACACGCCTTTGAATCGGCGGGTGCCGGTTCCCACCGAAACGTGGGTCTTGTCATCGATCTGATAGGTTGTCACACCGTAGAAGCTGCGGCTCGAGTCACCGTCGGTAGGCTGCCCTTCACCCGCCGAGCCGCCGCCCCCGTTGAGATCCTGCACGCCGATCGCATAGCGCGACTTGCCGACTTGACGACCCGGCGACCACTGGAGGTTGAACGCGTTGTCCCCCAGATTGCTCAGCACCATGAATCCGCCGCTCACCGTGCCCAGGTTTCCGGCGGAAGTGCCGAGCATGAACTGCGCGGTTCCGTTAGTCGTCTTCTGGCCCTCGCGCCCGCGGGGCCAACGAAAGCGCATGTCGAAGCTCATCGATCCATATCCGGCGATCCCGTGCCAGCCAGACAAGGTGTAAGCGGTCGGAGTCGAGAGGCTCAGGGCGCCGGCATAGCTTGGCGTGCCGTCAGGACCGACCGGAATCATGTTGCCCGGCAGCCCTCCAAAGTTGCGGAACTGCGGAAAGAGGTCCTTGCCGACCATCTCCGTCTGTCCAAAGCCGACGGCCGCTGCGGTAAAGGCGATCGCAATCGCGAGTGGGCGCATGCGCAAGACTATACCGACTTGAACCCAGGTTGGCTCAAAGGGCGTAGACTTGAACAATGCGACGGTTCGGTTGGTTGCTCGTAGGCTTGGCGTTCTTGGGTGGCGGGTGCAGCGGCGGTTCAGGCGGCGACTCGACATCCTCGTCAGGCGGCGCAGGCGCCCCGGCGAAGGACCAGTTCAAGGTCGCGCTTCTGACTCCCGGCCCGGTTTCGGACGCCGGATGGTCCGCGATGGCCTATGAGGGGCTGAACAAGATCAAGGATGCGATGGGCGCCGAGGTCAACAACCAGGAGGCCAAGGACACCCAGATCAAGGACGCGATGCGCAGCTATGCCCAGAAGGGATACAACCTCGTGTTTGGGCATGGTTTTGAGTACAACGAGCCCGCCATCGAGGTCGCAAAGGACTTCCCGAAGACCGTCTTCGTGAGCTCGTCCGGCGGGAAGACCGCCGCGAACGTCGGAGCGTTCCGCTTCTATCTCGAACAGGGCTTCTATCTTGCGGGAATGATGGCCGGGCTCGAGTCGAAGTCGGGCGTCGTGGCGATGATCGGCGGGGACGACGTTCCTTCGATTCGGTCGACCTTCAAGGGATTCAAGGCCGGCGCCGAGGCCGCCAAGCCAGGCATCAAGGTGATCGAGATCTTCACCGGAAACGGCCAGGATGCCGCTCGCGCGAAGCAGGCGACGCTCGGGGCGATCGACCAAGGCGCTGATTTCGTGATCCATCAGGCGAACGCGGCCGCCAAGGGCGTGTTCGAAGCCTGCAAAGAGAAAGGAGTCATGGCATTTGGCGCGAACCTGAACCAGAACGACGACTCGACGGGTGTGGTTTGCGCGTCCGCGGTCATCGTCGCAGGCCCGGCGTTTCTTGACCTTGCCAAGGAGGTCCAAGCCGGGACGTTCAAGGGAGGCATCGTCCTCAAGGGAATGGAGTCGGGCTCGATCGACTTCATCATCAACCCGATGCACGAGTCGATGTTCTCTGCCGCTACTCTGAAGAAGGTCGAGGACGCTCGCGAGAAGATCAAGAAGGGTGACCTCGTCGTTCCGAAGGACGAGTTTTAAGCTCGGCGATACCAGATGGTCACCGTTGCCGGGGTCTCGAAGCGCTACGGCTCCGTTCAGGCTCTGGAGCGAGTCTCAGCCGAATTTCTCCCCGGAGAAATCCATGCCGTGCTTGGGGAGAACGGCGCCGGCAAATCGACTCTGATGGGCGTCCTGTCGGGCTTTGTCCCCCCCGACGTGGGCGCGGTGTCGATCCACGGTGAGCCGGCGCCCCTTGGCGACCCGTTTCGCACGAGA
>WBZR01001630.1_pt1 | contig 26957 bp, 24 predicted proteins | sample 5204231 | NCBI WGS metagenome assembly WBZR01 (sample SAMN12412403, study PRJNA552823) | activated sludge metagenome | isolation source: activated sludge from anammox sidestream of wastewater treatment plant... | place: USA: Virginia | collected 2017-08
TGAAACAAGAGGTTTTGGCCAATTAGAGGTTTATTCTTCCAATTTAAGCGCAGGAACTTATTCATATTCTCTGGTTGCAGATGGTATAAGTATTGACACCAAGAAAATGGTAAACGTTAAATAAATTTTTCAACCAAAATACTTTTGTCTCTATAATTTTAGGTATAATGGACATTTTTAATGCTGTTTATTTCCACTGTTTTCGTTGAAATAAATAGTAAAAACACTACCGTTGTTGTTTACAATTTCAACTTTGTTGTTGTGTAATTCGTATGTTCTCATCTACCTAATTTTTTAAATGTATTTTCAAGGTCTTTGAATGATTTGTTTATGTCCTTGATTGCTTTTTTGTTTGTTCCGTTACTATCTTGAAGTTGTATTCCTTGTCCGCAAGTGCATTTAACCAATGCTTCATCGGCAACCTGTTTAATGGTAACAGAAATTGATCGCTTACATTCTGGACAGTCAATTTTTACTGATTGTTTACTTATATCTATCATAACTCAATGTTTATTATCCTTTGGTGGAAATGGGTCGTTTCCATAACTATTTTTATTTTGAATTTTACCATCCTTACCCAAAATGGTTAATTCCGATTGCTGATTTTTAGCAATCTCTTTTCCGATTTTCAAAGCATCTGCCTTGGTATCGGTTTTGGCGGTCAACTTGCTGTTTCCTTCGCCTTTTACGCCCCAACCACCTTGTGTTGGCACTACGTATTGATTTTTACCTTTTGCCATTGTTTACCTATTTAAAATTATCCGTTATTCTTGTTTTGTCTTCATTTTCCTTGTCGTTCTTATGATACAATTCAATGAATGTAATTTTTTGTTCATCAGGAAAGTGAGCATAAATTAATCTCAATCCTGAATTTACTCCTCTTCCTTTTAACGCCTTGCAAGCAATTTTTTTAACCTTGATGATACACGTTTCTAAACCCAAATTATCAATACGAAAACTAAACTGTGGTCGTTCATCGGGTGTAACTTCTAACACTCGTTTAACCACGTCTAAATCGTCATTTAGTGTTCTGTATTTTTTTAAAAGGTTCTTCAAATCCTTTTTAAATTCGGTTAATTCGTCAAAGGTCATTGTGCTTCAATTTCATCTCCATAGTTTCTTACAGAGAAAGGAGCATCTCTATAAAAAGCTAATTCATAATTTATTTCCTCTCCTTCTTTTGAAGCCAACCAAGGCATATCCTTATGAGAATAGTTGCTGATTGCAGCAGCAGACCAATCACTCATTTGTTCTATAACTCTGTCAATGATTTCTTTTTCACTTGCCCTTAGTTCTGTTAAATCAGCTTTTTCTAAAGGTAAATAACGAATTTGAGGATAGCCGTGATATTCGGTTTTTACTCTTTGCAACTGCCCTCTTTCAATCATTTGACTAATGATAGTATCTAATTTTTGTGGAACTGGCCCATAAGGCAATTTGCGATATTTAGCACCGGTTAAATGTTCTTCATACAATTCATAATAATTGAAGTCCGAGAAATAGAGCAACTTATAAAGAACTGTTTCACCAACATTTGGCTTTCCAGCACAGCGTTCAAGAATATACAATAAGACATTTTTAAATTTGCTTATTTGTAGTGTTGGCACAGAAATACGTTCTTCTTCTTTCATTGCCTTTTTTTCTTCTTTGCTTTCAACCTCTCGACTTGCCGAGAAATCCTTAGACATAAAATCGTCCAAAGAAAACTCTAAAATCAAGGACAATTTTTGTAGCTCAAGAATATCAACGCTTCTGTTTCCTAACTCAATTTGAGCCAAAGACGGTCGGGAAATTTTGACACTTTTAGCCAAATCTTCCTGAGACAACCCTTTCATTTTACGAAGTTCGGTTATCCTCTGACCTATTTGCTTTTGCGACAATTTTATGTTCATATCAATTTATGTTTCGCTGTTTAACGGGACAAAGATAAACATTGTTTCAATACAAAACAAATATTTGTTTCAAATTAAAACATTTACTACATTTGCCAAATGAAAAGCCAACGCAATTTGCAAGCACAATTAAAAACCGCACTAGCCGACACACGACCAAAGTTTTTAATAGAGCTTGCAAAGCCGATCCAAAAGAAAAATTGTTTTTAAAAAATTTCCAACGCTTCAAAAAAAATAAAACACCCGACACTCAAGCCAGACAAAAAAGCACTCGACAAATGACACAAACGGACGACATAAAAATGGTTGTAACCCACGACAGACAAGAACGCCAGCCTATAACATATAGGGATTAAACGAAGCTCTGCTTTGATTTAATCCTGTGTTGAATAAAGCTTCCGGAGCTCGATTAAACGGCTTTAGATGTATTTCAGTTTTTATTTGTATTTTTATTTCAAAAAAATAAACAGCTTGTGTTAATTACTACGAGTTTTTTTACAAGCTGCCGTTAGCAGAAACCCGCAGACTATTTAAAATTACGTTTCGAGCAAAAACAAACCAACTTTTCCACCGCGCTCCTCCGCAAATTTAGGCACTTCTGTATTTTGTCAATCGCAATCGGCAACCGCACAAAATACAAAAGAGCCAAAATTCACCAACCGCAAAGCAGCCCCAAAGCTAAGTTTGTATTTCGACACCTTGCGATGATTCAAATAGTTTTTATTAAAAATCTTATATTTTTTGTCGATAGAAAAAGTTACTTAATTGTTAAATTATTGAGTTTTATTTTTTATTGTCATAAATAATTTAAATTTAACCTTTAAAATTTTTCAAACATGAAAAACTACTTATTTATTATATGTTTAATTTTAGATGTATTTAATGTAAAAGCGCAGATTAATTTAGTGCCTAATCCAAGTTTTGAACAATTTGATACTTGTCCTGAATATATTGGCTTAACCAGGTATGCCTTAGGCTGGACAATGAATGTAAATTCAGCAGATTATTTTAATTCATGTGAAACAATTCCTCCTCTACAAGTTTCGACTCCTACAAATTCTTGGGGTTATCAAATTCCAAGAACTGGTAATGCTTACTTTGGGTTTTATAGCTATGGACAATATAATCCGCTTGCAATCGAATTCTTTGGAAGATCTTTGAGTTCTGCATTGGTAGCTGGTCAGAAATATTTTGTTTGTTTCTATGTTAGCTTGGCAAATGGAGACCCTCTTGTTAATCCAAGTATAATGTGCGGTACTAATAATATTGGGATGAAATTTTTTACATATTCTTTTCCAAGCCCTTTAATTTCAAATAATTTATATTTTGTAAATAATTACTCACAAATAAATTCAGTAAATTCTATTGTAGACACACTTAGCTGGACAAAAATATCAGGCTCGTTTATTGCCGATTCTGCATACACTCATTTTTTAATCGGTAGATTTTTTGATAATTCAAATGTAACATTTAGTTGCTTAGATTCCAATAATATTAATAATCGATGGTCTTACTATTATGTTGATGACATTTGTATTTCTACTGATAGTAACACATGCAATTTAATAACCCAATTAATAGATATAGAATCAATCCAACATTCATTGGCTGTAATTCCAAATCCATCTAATGGAAAAATTAAATTTGTTTTACCTGCCAATGGAAATTTTGAATTAAAGATTTGCAATCTCCAAGGTGGGCTAGTTTATCATCGTTTTATTAATGGTGTGAAGAAAGAAGAAGTTGATTTCAACTTTTCTGAGATTTCAGATGGTTTTTACACACTAACTTTACAAAACCATTCATATGTATTTCATCAAAAAATAATACTCACTAAAAATTAACTTAAATGAAAACAAACAAAAGATTGTATATTGCTCTAACAATATGCTTATTATCTAATACCCTATTTGCGCAAGAGGATACACTACTTTGGCACTCAACAGGTGATAGTATAAATTACACTTTCCGAAAAGTTGGAATTGGTTTGAATAACCCCACCGTTCCTTTGCATGTGAAAGGGCAGATTACTACTGATAGTTTAAGAGTTTTAGGCAAAATACATGTAGGCCCAAGCTCTTTGTGGTTGGGTGGAAACCCAGGTAGTGGCTCTGACGATATTACATCAACTAATTCTCTTATATCATTTGGCGGAGAACCTACTGTAACCACTTTTGATGATATACAAGTTACAATTGGCACACAAATACCTTTGCAAAAGTTACACATTAGTGATGTTAGTACAAATACTGTCAGAATGCAGTTTACCAACAGTGGCACAGGCACCACCTCAAGCGATGGTTTTCAGATTGGTATTTTAGGTGGAGGTAGCAATGGTCATGCAGTTTTTAACCAGCAAGAGAATTTACCCATGTTGTTTAACACCAATGCAACAGAACGCATGCGTATTTTGAGTGGAGGTAATGTTGGTATTAACACTACTACACCAAATAACAAATTAGAAATTACCCACGGCACAAGCGGCAATAGCGGTTTACGTTTTACTAACTTAACTAATAGCAGCAGTAGTATTACAAATACTACCGATAAAATATTAAGTGTGAATTCAAGCGGTGATGTAATATTGGTGGATGATAAGCAAGGGCCAGGTGGCGGTGGTGTAAACTATTGCACAGGCGTTCCCAATGATTTTTTAATGAAAAAAGATGCAGCTACAAATAATTTATGTGCCAGTGGCGTACGAATATTTGTCTTATCTTAAAATTGGTTTACACAAAAACGTGTAAAATGAACAAAAATATGTAAAGTCATTGCAGGACTAATAACACAATAAATCATCATTTAAAAGCCGAACAAGTATTTTACCGATTCCAAAAAGCATCACCTCATTTTCGAGGTTGAGGAAATATACCGAACAAGAAGACCTAATTTTACGGCAACAAATTCAGTAAATATTGCCAAGACATAAAAATTGGGAAATAAAACAACAGTAGGTTTTGAAACACTTCAATAAAAAGAAGAATTGCAGAACTTAAAATCAGTTAAAAGAAGCTGAACTAAAAGTAATTGCATTCACTACCATGGTGGGCATTGCAGAAAAGGAATTTAAAACCGAGCTATCACTTGTAAATGGCTACATGCAATGGTTTATTATGCGATAACATTCCTCTATACATACCTATTGAATTAAAAGGCATACTAATATTACCTTCTTTATCAATAGCAATTAGACCGCCTTCTCCGCCTATGTTTTTTAGTTTGGTATTGACCACCAAATGGCATGCTTGTTCTAAACTGAGTTGTTTATATTCCATTAAACAAAACACATCATAAGCCACAACTGATTTAATAAAATATTCGCCATGCCCGGTACACGAAACTGCACACTTTGCATTGTTGGCATAAGTTCCGGCACCAATAATAGGGCTATCGCCTACACGACCAAATTTTTTATTGGTCATACCTCCGGTAGAGGTTGCTGCCGCCAGATTTCCATTGGTGTCTAGAGCTACGGCTCCCACAGTGCCGAATTTTTTATCATTTGTTTTGTGGTAATGATCAAGCAAGATAATATCCTCGGCCAAGGCTTGATGAAGTTGTTGATAACGCTCTTCAGAGTAAAAGTAATCGTCAGGCATTATTTCGGTATTTATTAGTTTGGCAAAGTTCATAGCCCCTTCTCCGCAAAGCATAACATGCTCGGTTTTTTCCATCACTTTTCGAGCCAGTGAAACTGGGTTTTTAATATTCTTAACGCCTGCAACAGCACCTGCAGTAATACTTTTGCCACACATTATGGAAGCGTCCATCTCGTGCGTTTTGTCGTGGGTAAACACAGCCCCTCTACCTGCATTAAACAAAGGATTATCTTCAAGTACTTTAACGGCTGCCTCAACAGCATCAAGCGCTGAACCATTTTTTATTAAAATTTGCTCTCCTATTTGCAAAGCATCTTTTAATCCCTGTAAATAAGCTTGTTCTTTTTCGCGGGTCATGGATTCGGGAAGTATGGTTCCCGCACCCCCGTGTATGGCTAAACTATATTTCATGAAGGTTTTATCATTAAAGATTTAATAAATTGTTCTTTCAAAGATAAGGTATATTGGTAACCTATTTGAATAATTTCTTCCGCCTTACTTATTTGAAACAAGCCGTAATGAGCTAATTCAGGAGGCTCAATAAATACCTGGCAAAGTTCCTTTTTATTGATAACATCTTTATTGATGGCCATCAAAACACAACGTTCAACCAAATCTTTATATCCTAAATCATTCTCTAAATGAGCCAAGGGGTTTACATTGCAACCCACTATCTTGTATTTATTTTTATCAATTACTGTTACCGGAAAATTATCTGAAACACCTCCATCTACCATTAATAAATTATCGAGTACAACCGGTTTATATATTAGTGGCATGGCGCTTGAGGCCATTAATGCCGGAATAAGCGGTCCTTGTTTGATATAGACCGGAACCCCTCTTTTTATATCCGTTGTGGAAATAACCAGTGGGATTGATAAGTCCTCAAACTTTATGTTGCCTAAATATTTGGTTAGATTGTTTTTTATGGATTTAGGTTTAAACAAACCTAAGTGACTAGGGTTAAAGGTTTTTAAACTGATTATATCTGTTTTTTGAGCTATATGGCTAATTTCTTCAGCGGAGTATCCTTTGGCAATAAGTGCCCCGACAATAGCTCCCGCACTTGTACCGGCAATAAATTTGGGTGTAATATTAAACTCGCAAAGAGCCTTATAAATTCCAATATGGGATAAACCCCTAGCAGCACCGCCCGAAAGAACCAATGCCACCTCAACATCTTTTGACATCAGTTTGAAGAAATACCTATTTTACTATACATTAAGCATTACCGGCATTACAAGCATAAGAACATCTTCATTGGTGTTCTCATTGTTTACAGGTACTAAAATACCGGCACGATTCGGCTGACTTAATTCAAGACAAACTTGCTCAGTGTCTAGGTTAACCAACATTTCCTGTAAAAATCTGGAGTTAAAACCTATTTCCATATCTTCACCGTGGTATTCGCAGGTTAAGCGTTCAGAAGCAGCATTGTTAAAATCATAATCTTCGGCAGAAACGTTCAGTTCGCTGCCTGCTATTTTTAATCTTACTTGATGTGTAGTTTTATTTGAGTAGATTGCTGCTGTTCTTACTGTTCTCAAGAAGGACATACGGTCAATAACAAGTTTGTTAGGGTTATCTTTAGGAATTACAGCTTCGTAGTTCGGATACTTTGCGTCAATTAGCTTACAAGTTAATGAAAAATTCTCGAAACCAAAGAAAATATATTGTTTGTCGAACTTAATTTTTGTGGTTTCGTCAACTGCTTGCGCTATATTTTTTAAGAAATTTAATGGCTTTTTAGGTAAAATAAAAGAGGATTCAACAGGCGAATTTAAACCATTTCTGCGGTATCTTACCAGTTTATGAGCATCAGTAGCCACAAAAGTAATATTATCTTTAGAGATTTGACAAAACACGCCACTCATTGCAGGGCGCAAATCATCATTGCCGGTAGCAAATATGGTTTTATTAATACTTACGGATAAAAGCTCTGATGGCACTTCCATAAGATTTGGGTTTTCAATGGTTGGAGTTTCGGGATATTCATTTCCGTTAAAACCTGCTAATTTAAATTTACCTGTACCGCTCGATATTTCAACAGCAAAAGTTTGGTTGTCAATTAAAAATGAAAGAGGCATTTCAGCAAGTTCTTTTAAGGTATCTATTAATATACGGGCCGGAATTGCAACTTTGCCTTTTTCTTCAGCTTTTACGGGAACTTTAGTAGTTAATGTGGTTTCCAAATCAGATGCTGTAATAGACATTTCATTTGTATCTATATCAAACAAAAAATTAGAAAGTATAGGTAAAGTAACATTGTTAGCAATTACTCCGCTAATACTTTGAAGTTGCTTTAATAAAGTGGTGCTGGAAACTATAAATTTCATGTTTACGTATTATAATATTATAAAGGGCAAAAATAAATTAAAGATTGGCTTTTTGTGCTTAAAAATTGTTTATTTATAATTACTTTTTAACAAACTTATTGATTTTTGGAGCAAAATTATCTACCGAAACTAAAATGTTATCAAAAGTATGGGTTTGAAGCGAAATAAGCTCTTTCTTATTATCGTTCATCATGGCATAAATGCGATCAGGGTCGTATTCCATTAAATTTCCAACTATATCATAGGTTTCAACCATCATTTTCTTAGGAAAGCATTTTAAAACAAAGCTTTTATGATCAAGAGTTGTAAGGGTAAAAATATATTTAGGGTTTGAGCTTAAAATTGAATCCTTTCTTTCAGGCTCAATATCGGTAACATAACCCTCGCAGTGAACAGTGTAGAACTGGGTTAAATACTCACGTGTGCTTAAAGTGTCAAAAAGAGGAATTTGTTCTCCCTTATAATCGAGCAAACTGATAACATTGTTATTTTGTAACAATTCCCACGATGTATTAGGATGTTCATTGTTCTCCATTTTTATACTTTTTATATCATTTGATTTAATTTTATACATAGCCGTTGAGCGCCATAATTCGGGTATAGCATAATAACGTGTATATAAATACCCTTCAAATCCCGGAATATACATAATAAAAGGTGCAGATGAGCCTTCAATTATCATATAAGTACCCATAAAATCATCGGTAGCACCTCCCACATAGTAGGTTTTTACTTTTTTCTGATGTTGGTATATTTCAACTTTAGTTGATTTTACCGATAAACTTTTTACAACATGATTAAATGAAGCACGCCCTACCGGTGCTTTAACTTGTATTTGCTTAATAGTTTCAAGCAAAGTTCTAACTACATCCGGCTTTGCCTCATAGCTGTTGTTAACCATCCACAGACCGGTGGGTTTGCGCTCTAGCAATAATTGGTGTCCGTCTTTATCTGATAAAAATATTTTATCAATAGCGGCTGTATCTTTAACTGCAAAGTCAGAGAGTTCTTCTTTTAGCGTATTTTTTTGGTATTTAGTAACCAAAAAAACCGCCACCACAGCCAAAACTGACATGGTTAAAATAGATAAAATATTTTTGGTGCTTTTTTTCATAATACGGGTGTAATAAAATGATTTTAATTATCGGGCAAATTTTCTTTTACGCAGCAGTCCGGCTATAAAACCATATAAAATTATTATAAATACGGGTGATAAAATATTTATCAATTGCCACTTCAGTTTATTCTCTTTGATAAGCGTTTTGTCCAATAGTCGAATTTGTATATCACGGGTTCTTACTTCAATTAACCCCGAATCGTCAAGCAAATAATTCATACAGTTCATTATAAAATTCTTATTCCCGAATTGTTGCTGTGTATAGCGGTCGTAACCTAGGGGATAAACCTTTCCGGTATTGCCTTGAACTTGATTTCTTATTACATCTCCATCAGATACAATTATCATAGCGGTTGGCACCCCCTCGGTTTTAAATGCAAAAGAATCAGATTGGGCCAACTCGGGGGTTAAACGGTTTTTAAATACCGACTCAAATTTACCTTCTAAGAGTATGGCTAATGGAATGTTAGAACGGTTAAATTCTTTGGGGTTAGGTTCTTTCTTTAAAATACCCAAATCAATTCTTGCAGGTGTGTTAATGGTGCGTGAGTACTGAGAACCGGCAAGTAAAACGGTTTTTTTGATACCATGAGTTTTTATCGTATCTATACTACTGGCAAACTCAAAGCGAACCGCATTCAGATTTTTAACTATGGGGTGGTTGCCGTATGGAAAAGCAATAGGAAAATACACCCAAGGGTAAAACTTATATTGCGGTTTATTACCTTGATACCCTGCTATAACCGGAATAGGAGCTGATTGAACATCTAAAACTAAATTGGTATTTATTCTAACTCCGTACTTAAATAAAATATCTTCTAAGTTTAGTTCATTGGCAATGCCCATGGTTACATTATTACTTGTTAAACTGTCCATACTGGCAAATACAGGATCAATCAGCCATAGCATACGTCCCCCTTTCATTACAAACTGATCAATGATGAACTTATCTTTTTCATTAAAGGCGCTGTCGGGCTTGGCTATAATTGCCGCTTTATATCCGCGCAGCGCAAAAAGCCTACCGCTTAAACTAACACGTTCAACCGTGTAATATTCACTCAGCGCCTGAGTAATATCTTCCATTTTTTTTTCGCTTAGTTCGCCCTGCCCGGTAATAATTGCTATTTTATCTTTTGTTTTAGTAGTTAATTTAAGTAGGGTACTGGCTAGTTCGTACTCTAAATTTTCAATAGATGCATTTAAAGTTTCTTCTTCGCCTGTTGCTATTTGTGTAGTTAACAATTGTAGAGGTAATGTTTTATCGTGATAGCTTACTAAGGCTCCCGGAAAAATAATTTGATTTTGTTCTCCGTTCTCGGTTTTTACTTGTATGGATGTTGGTAATATTCCGGCTTTGTAAAGTTGTTCGTACACTTCAGAGTTTTTACGTACATCATCATATTGCGAAGGATTAATAAAAGTATATTGAATATTATCACCGGCATAAGCACGAAATTCATCAAGCATCTCTTTGGTTTCGTTTCTTAATTTCTTAAAGCCTGAAGGGAAATTTCCTTCCAAGTAAATTTTAAAATACACCACATCATCTAATTCTTTCAATAATTTTTTAGTGGCGGGTGAAAGGGTGTATCTTTTTTCAGCCGTGAGGTCAAAACGATGAAATACGTAGTTTCCTATAATATTGAGTAAAACAACTATGGCAATACCCGTAAAAAGCTGTACGAAACTATTTATTTTATTTTTGCTCTTCATAAATCACTCTTTCTGTTATTACCATTTTCTGCTTTCAAGCGATGTCCTTGTCATTAAAATAAATATGGCCGAAACTCCTATAAAATATATTACATCGCGAGTGTCAATTACTCCGCGACTCATACTTAAATAATGTTGACTAATTCCCAAATCTGCAATAATATTATCAATGCCGCTAAAAAGCTGTAGGTTGCTAAACGAATCAAAACCCTGATAAGCTATAAAACATAGGAAAATAGAAATGATAAAAGCAATAACTTGATTGTCGGTAATGCTTGATGCAAACAAACCTATAGCCACGAATGACGAAGCCAGAAAAATAATTCCTATATACGAACCATTAGTAGCACCAATATCGATATTACCCGTTGGAGAACCTAAACGATATATGGCAAAATAATAAATAAGAGTTGGGATAATACTAAAAATTACCAAAACAATACCTGCAAAATATTTGGCTAAGACAATCTGCAAATCACTCAACGGACGTGTCAGCAATAGTTCTATGGTCCCCGATTTTTTTTCTTCGGCAAAGCTACGCATGGTAATGGCAGGGATTAAAAATAAATACACCCAGGGAGCTATCATAAATAGGCCGTCAAGCGATGAATAACCATTGTCGAGCACATTAAAATCGCCAGGAAATACCCATAAAAACAAACTTACTACCAACAAAAAAGTAACAATAACTACATAGCCCAATATGGAACTTAAAAAACTATTGATTTCTTTTTTTAGTAACGAGTACATAGGTTTGTATAATTATGTTTATCGAGATGCAAATAACGAAAATAATAAGTCTTTATGGCTTCTGAATTAAAAAATGTTAAGTAGATGATGGCTTTATTGATTCCTTTTTGCATACCCTAACAATTCTTTGGCATTACTTATAGCGGCATCGCTCATTTTCTCACTGCTTAGCATTTTTGCAATTTCGTGCAAGCGCTCTTTTTCATTAAGAATTTTTATATATGAAGTAGTACTATTACCCGTATTCTCCTTGTACACATACCAATGTTGATTGCCTTTGCTGGCTATTTGCGGAAGGTGTGTAATGCTAATTACCTGCATATTCTGAGCCATCTCTTTCATAATATTTCCCATTTTAGCTGCTACATCGCCCGAAATCCCGGTATCTATCTCATCAAATACAATTGAAGGGAGTGTTTTTACCGAGGCAATAATTGATTTAATTGCCAGCATAATTCTTGATAGTTCACCACCGGATGCCACTTTTTGCATAGGAGCAGGAGCTACCCCTTTATTGGCACTAAACAAAAATTCAATATCATCAATTCCTTTGCTGTTAAATTGTTCGAGATGATGATGCTGTACACTAAATTTAGCATTTGGCATACCTAGCAAATGTAAAATAGTGGCGATTGATTTTTCAAACTCCGGAATCTTAGCCTTACGTTGTTTGCTGATTAAAGCAGCTTTCTTAAATAGCTCTTTTTCTTGATTGTTGAGTTCATTTTCAATACTTTTAATTTTATCGGAAATATGGTCAATATCAAAAATTTTAGAGGATAGCTCATTTTTTAATTTTAGTAAATCAGCAGAGTTAGTAAGCCCATGCTTGCGCATTAGCCTTTCGGTATCAGCTATGCGTTGGTTTAAAAAGCTTAACCTTTTAGGGTCAAAATTTACTTTTTCCAAATGAGTTTCAACCTCGCCCGAAATATCTTTTATTTCTATAACACTGCTTTGCAGCCTGTTTAACATTTCTTCGTATTGCTTGTTGTACCTTGCAATGCCACTAATGGCAGTTTTAATTTCATTGAGGTTTTGCAACAAATTGTTTTCTGATTCTGAAAATAAGAAAGCAGCTTTTTGGAGATTTGTTTTTATTTCTTCGGAATGGGCTAAAACCGAAAGTTCTGATTTTAATTCTTCATATTCATTCTCTCTGAGGTTTAATTCCTCTATTTCGTTGAGTTGAAACGTAAAGTAATCAAAGTTATTTCTTTGTTGAAGCTCATTTTCACGAATCTCTTTCAGCTCGGATTGAAGCTTCTTATAATGATTAAAATGCATGGTATAGTCTTGCAAAATGCTGTTGCTTTTAGCAATCCAGTCTAGCGTATTGAGCTGACTTTCTTTGGCATTAATCTCAAGTGATTGATGTTGGGAATGAATGTCTATTAAATGCTGTGACAACTCTTTAAGCAGCGATAGGTTAACCGGTGTGTCGTTAACAAAAGCCCTTGATTTACCATTAGTGCCAATCTCGCGCCTTACAATTGATACTGTTTGATAATCCAAATCGTTTAACTCAAAAAATGACTGAAGGTTTAATTGATTTAAATCAAACTCGGCTTCTACTATACATTTTTCCTGTTTGTTGAAAAGGACTCCTATATCGGCACGTTGGCCGGCAATCAAATTCAATGCGCCTAACAATATAGATTTTCCGGCACCTGTTTCTCCTGTAATTACAGTAAAACCTTTTTCAAGCTTAACCTGCAGCTCATTAATAAGAGCATAATTTTTTATGTACAGCGAAATAATCATTCATCAACAAATTTGTGTCAAAGGTAACATCTAATAAGCATATAAAATAATAGCTTTATAAATAATTAATAAATACCATATCACAGCATTTATTTAGGATAATTTGTGTTCAGAATTTTTCAACAAACATCAGAATGATGCGAAATAGTATTTCAAGTAAATGCTTGTTTCATCAGGTTCAATTTGTGTTATTATTTGGGATAAATATTATTTACAAATATTTAGGAGGTACACTACTTTATTATACCAAATTTAGATGAAATAATACCTAATTTTGTTTATTATTGTACTTTTACCCAATTATGATTTTTTCAGTTTATAAAAGAATACTTTTTATTTTTATTATCGTGGTTAGCATCGTTAGCGCATGTAATCCACCGTCTAAACTATCAAACCGTAATTTGTCATATTCGTACAAACGTAATTTGAATATACTGCATCCGCAGTTTTTAATTCAGCACTCTGATTCAAATAACTCACTTCTTCATTTCTCATTGTTTACCTCAGAGTTGTTATATGTAAAACAGGGAGAAAGTAAATTTTTTACCGCAAATGTTTTGGTATCCTATAGGTTACTACCCTCTTATGATTCAAAACAAGTAATAGACACCGGCTCAGTGGTTATTATCGATAAGTTTGATGCCGAAAGTAATGCTTTGCTGAATAGTAAAATTTCATTTAAGGCAAAATATCCCAATAATTATGTAATAGAGGTGGTAGTTACCGATATAAATAGAAATATAAGCTCAAAAACTATTCTTAATGTTTATAAAAACGACAGCCAATCGGCCCAATATTTTTTATTGTGCGATACTGTTTATAAGCAACCCTTATTCCGGAATGTGTTGAAGAAAGATGAATATGCTTATTTAACTTTTAAAGGTATGATTCCTGATAAACATATCAATAAGATTTATGTAAGATATTATAATCGCCAATTTCCTTTTCCACCGCCACCTTATAGCCAGTACACTCCCAAGCCTTTTGATTATAAGGCCGATAGTTTATTTGTTGTTCCATTGGATAGCAATTTTTCAGCTAAAATTAATTTAAAGGGTTTAGGCTTTTATCATTTTCAGATTGATACCACTGTTAAATCGGGTTTCACTGTTTATAGGTTTGAGGAAGATTTTCCGTACATCAATAGTGCCTCACAATTAATTCCGCCTGTTAGATATATTTCTACCCAGCAGGAGTTTGACGAGTTAAAGAGTGCATCTAATCCCAAATTGGCAGTAGATTTGTTCTGGGAAAAAAATGGAACCAATCGAGAGCGCTCCCGTGCTTTATTAAAAGCTTATTACAATCGTGTGCAGGAAAGTAATCAGTACTTTACATCATACTGTGAAGGTTGGAAAACCGACCGAGGTATAATTTATACCATTTTCGGCCAACCTAATACCTTGTACAAGCAAGAAAATACTGAAATATGGGTTTATGGTGAGGAAGCAAGTTATAAATCATTATCATTTGTGTTTGTTAAAGTAATTAATCCATTTTCGGAAAACGATTATCAGCTAAATCGTATGGATTTATATAGGGACGAATGGAATCGTGCAGTAGATTCGTGGCGAACCGGAAGGGCATATAATGAACGTTAATTTATAGAAAACTTGAATACAAAAAAGAATAACGATACTGATACCGATTTGTTGATTTACGGCACTCGCCCCATAATTGAGGCCATACAGTCAGGCAAAGAAATTCAAAAACTATTTATTCAAGATGGTTTTAAAAGTGATTTGATTAAAGAACTTATTCAGTTAGCCAAAACTCATAAAGTTTATTATCAGTTTGTGCCTGTTGAAAAACTTAATCGGTTAACAAAACAAAATCATCAGGGGGTTGTGGCTTTTTTATCGGAAATTTCTTTTGCACCTATCGAAAGTATTTTAGCATCTATATACGACAAAGGGGAAGTGCCTCTTTTACTAATGTTAGATAAGGTTACCGATGTTAGGAATTTTGGAGCCATAGCCCGTACGGCCGAGTGCTGTGGGGTTAATGCCATTATTATTCCTGTTCGGGGTTCGGCACCGGTTAATGCCGATGCCATTAAAACTTCGGCAGGCGCATTGCATAAAATACCGGTATGCCGGAGTATGAATTTGAAAGAAACTATTCAAGAATTAAAAGCAGCCGGAATTCAGGTTGTGGCTTGTACTGAAAAAGCCCAACAGAACTATACTTCCATAAACATGGAGGTGCCTGTATGTATCATTATGGGAAGTGAAGAAGAAGGAATATCGCCTGAATATTTAAAAATGGCCGATCATAAAGTTAAACTTCCCATGAAAGGTAATATTGCCTCACTAAATGTTTCAGTGGCCTGTGGAGTTATTCTGTATGAAGTAATCAGGCAAAGGAATTAACCTATTGTTGTTGCCGGTATTGCATTTAATTTTACCGTCCGGTACCTGTTTTAAGAAATACTTATTACATCATTTAATCAGCAGTATATTTACAATAGCGAGCTTAGGCTTAGGATAGCAATTTATGTCTATAAAAATTAGATTATTAACATAGAAAACTTCTACTTTGATTATATTTCCTCCCTTTCAATCATTCCAATAATGTCTTCTATAACCTTGTCTTCACCATCCTTGTCGTATTTTACTTTCATGTTAAGTTTGTCATCATAAATAACGGCAAACGACTGCCAAAAAAAGGCCGAAATGTTACCACGATATTCTTTAACCAGTTGATAAGAAGAGTTACCTGTTTCTCGATCAATTAACTTCATGAGGATACGCCCTTGGTTTACGGTCAAATTTTCTAAATCTTTCTTAAATTCAATTTTTAAGTTCTTTTCGGCCTCCTTCATCAGTTTCTTCTTCTCTCGTTTCGATTTATCATTTACTAAATCATGATATTCTTGAATGCGCTTAGCGGCAATTTTGGCATAGGGATAGGCTTTTTTGACATCTCGCACCAGTCTGCGATATTTTCTTTCTTCCTCCAAGTCATTAAATATTCTTATACCGGTAATTACAACAGGTTTTAAATCAACTACCGGAATGGTATCACCCTCAAAAACTGTAGCACGATATTTTTTTTCGAGTTGAATAGGAGGGGAGGCAGTCTCTCCTAAAAGCTCGTTCTGTGCCATTAAAACAGGGCAAAACAACAAATATGATATTATTAAAAATAAATATCTCATATTATTACTATTTCAATAAATATGCCATAATTTTTTATGTCGCAATAGTTCATATTAACGACTAAATTAAACATAAAAATATTTTATAGCTTTCTTATAAACTCATATCAATATAATAAAAACCATCTTCTTCATATACTTCACTGCGCACTATAAAACCCTGTTTAATATAAAAGTTTGCCAAATAATCTAAAGCCCTGATTACAATAGGGCATGATGGGTTTTCTGCTTTTACATATTCAATGCATCTGCCAACCAGGTTGCTTCCAATACCTTTATTTCTGTACGTTTTATTAACCACCACACGCCCAATCTCCGAAACATTTTTATACCGTGCCCCTTTAGGAATATAGCGTAAACAAGCAATTAACTGTTTTTGCTCAGGGTTATATATCATTAAATGAAAACTTTGTTTGTCAAACTCATCAATATCATGGTAGGCGCAACATTGTTCTACTACAAATATTTGCTGTCTGAGTAGAAATATATCATAAAGCTCGTTGACACTTAACTCATTAAAATGTTTGAAACAATAGCTGAACAAATCAATAATACTATTTATAGTTGATACCTAAATTGTAAAAAATAAACGACCATATATCGGCAGCTTCATCAATTTGTTTTGATGTAGGTTTACCTGCACCATGACCGGCATTCATATCTACACGTATTAAAACCGGGTTATTTCCTTTTTGATTTTTTTGAAGTGTAGCTATAAATTTGAATGAATGTGCCGGAACTACTCGGTCATCATGGTCACCCGTGGTAACTAGAGTAGCCGGATATGAGGTCGGCTTAATATTATGCAAAGGTGAGTATTTTATTAAACACTCGTATTCTTCTTTGTTTTCACTGGTTCCGTAATCTGTTGCCCAAGCCCATCCAATAGTAAATTTATGATAGCGAAGCATATCTAAAACTCCTACCGTTGGTATGGCCACCTTAAATAAATCCGGTCTTTGAGTCATTACGGCACCTATCAGCAAACCTCCGTTGCTACGCCCATTTATGGCTAATTTATCTTTGTTGGTATATTTCTCTTTAATCAGATACTCGGCCGCTGCAATAAAATCGTCAAAAACATTTTGTTTACTGCATTTAGTTCCTGCTTTGTGCCATTCTTCGCCATACTCGCCTCCACCGCGTATGCCCGGAACTGCATAAATTCCACCTTGTTCTAAAAATACAGCTACATCTATTCTGAATCCCGGGGAATAATAACTGTTAAAACCCCCATAGCCAAAGATAAAGCAAGGATTATTGCCGTTTAGCTCCAGCCCTTTTTTATGGGTCAAGAACATAGGTATTTTTGTGCCATCTTTACTGGTGTAAAAAACTTGTTTGCTTTCGTATTTATCTGAATCAAAGTTGATTTTTGGTTTGAAAATTTCTTTTAATTTCTTTGTTTGCAGATTGTATTGATAAATAGAAGCCGGTGCCGTAAAAGTATTATACGAAAAAAACATTAAGCTATCATCTTTATCAGCCGAAAGGTTACCAACTTTGCATAATCCGGGAAGTTCTATATCGTAATCAAACTGCCCGCTACCGTTAAATATTTTTAGTTTTGATTGCACGTCTTTCAAATACAAGGCAATGAATTTACCATTACCAAAGCTCAGCTCTTCAAGTAAATCGGTGCTTTCAGGAATAAATGTTTGCCAATCTTGTTTTTGATAATGATTCAGATCTACTTTTATTATTTGATATTTTGGAGCCTTGTAATCGGTTATAAAATATAAATTATGCTTATCGTTATGCACTAATCCATAGTTATTATCAAAATTATCTGACAATACTTTAAAAGTATTTGAATCATTGCTTAAATCTTTAACCATTACGGTATTTCCACTAGTACTTTCAGAACCGTAAATCAATAAGTATTTTGCATCTTCAGTAACACTTGCATAAAAATTTCTTAAAGGGTGTTCTTTATCTTCATAAATCAATTGGTCGTTACTTTGACTCTCGCCAAGTTTATGATAATATATTTTATGAAACTCATTAATACTGCTCAGCTCACTTTTACCTTTTGGAAATTCATAAGCGCTGTAATAAAACCCATTTCCATACCAGGCAATATCACTAAACTTTATCCATTTCAATACCTCCGGAAGTTTCTTTTTGGAAACAATTTCCATAATATGTATTTCACTCCAATCGCTGCCTGCTTTACTGGTGGAATAGGCTAAATATTTTCCGTCTTTACTTATTTTTATGGCTCCCAATGATATCAATCCTTCTGCCGATAGTGTGTTGGGGTCAAGCAATACTTCGGCAGTTCCGTTCAAGCCTTTTTTATAGTAAAGTACACTTTGGTTTTGAATACCATTATTTTTATAGAAAAAATAATATTCTCCTTTCTTAAAATAGGGAGTAGCACGTTCTGTATTCCAAATTTGCGTGAGACGTTCCTTAATTTTATTTCTGTAGGGTATTTGCTCCAAGTATTTGTAAGTTACATCATTTTCGGCTTTTACCCATGCTTCGGTTTGAGCCGATCGGTCATCCTCTAACCATCTGTATGGATCTTTTATGGTTTGTCCGAAGTAATCATCACTTACATCAACTATTGGAGTTTCAGGATAAGTTATGGTATTCATTTTATTTTGAGCCATACTAAAATTTGAAAAGGTAATAAAGGCTAATGTTAAATTGTTTAACTTTGAGTATATTTTCATACTAAATAGTATTGATTTTCATTACAATATTAATCTAAAAATAATATTATGAAAAAGAATTATCTTATTTTTATTATAGCTTTATTGCTTAATACTTTATTCAATTCAGGAATTTATGCGCAAGTGCCTCAAATTATGTGGTGGTTTGATACCAACGATTCGTCTTTTGGTATGAGTGCTTTAGATGATATTGATAATGATGGTAAGCCAGAAATTGTTTTTGGATGCTATAGAAATGATAGTTCGGTTTATGCCCTGAATGCTGAGAATGGTAGTTTATTGTGGAAGTACAATACCTCCATAGGTTTAGATGGTTGCAATGATGTAGCACCTGTAATTTATGATGTTGATGGCGACAGAACTATGGAAGTTTTTGTTCCCGCTTCCTGTACACCGCGTACTTATTGTTTTAACGGACTTACGGGAAATCCATTGTGGCAGGCCAGTACTCGAGGAAGTGACTCACCCCCTGTGGTAGTTGATTTGAATAATGATGGAAGGATGGAAATTATGCACGGTCAATTTGGAGGCTATGTTATTAACCTTGATGCTCAAACAGGCAGTATAAATTGGGAAATATTGGTTGATTCTGACTCATGGGTACAAACCGCACCTACTATTGTTGACTTGGATGGTAATGATACCTTAGATTTTGTGGTAGCCACATGGGGGTTTAATAACAATAGTGCTTTTTATGCCTATAACGGCTCAAATCAGCAGCTCATGTGGACTGTACCTATGAACGATTATGTGTATCATGGAACTGCTGTGGCCGATTTAGATAATGATGGTAAACCCGAATTGGTGGTGGGTGATTATTCAGGAAGATTACATGTGCTTAATGCAGAGAACGGGACATATTACTGGGATTATTATGGAACCGGTTATATTGGGGCGCCTGCCGCAATAGCCGATATAAATGGCGATGGTCAATGTGATGTTGTTTTATGTAGTGGTTCACAGGTGGTGGCACTAAATAAAGCAGGTACTTTAATTTGGCAATATCAAATACCTAACTATGGTCAGGCTTTTAGAGGTGTTGCTTTAGCTGATATAACAGATGACGGTATTCCTGAGATTATTTTTGGTACAAGCACCGGTAAAGTATATGCTTTAAAAGGCGTTAATGGAAGTTTACTATGGGATATTGATTTAAAAGCGCATATTGGAAAACCATTTGAAATTGACCACGCCCCGGTTATTGCTGATTTTGATGGAAATGATACCCTTGATTTATTTATTGTAGGCGGACATACCGATTATCCTAACTTTCAGGATAACTACGGCAGAGGTTATGCCATAAAAGTAGGAAAAGGAAAAGGGCCTGATTGGAAAATGTTTCAACGTGATTATTACAGAACATCAAGCCATTGTTATCCAGGAATAATACATGATGCTGTTATTAATCAGATGCAGGAAAATGATATAATCTTATACCCTAACCCGGCAGATAGTTTTGTACTTATTAAGGGCAATTATCACAATAATACAATTAGTATATATAATGCACAGGGGCAGTTGGTGTATCAACATTTAATGCAACATAATGGGTATAAAATTGGTTTAGAGCATTTGTCTAATGGGATATATTTTTATAAAATAAACGATAAGCTGGGAAATAATATTAAAACCGGAAAGCTGGTAAAAAGTTCCTTGAATCAAAAGTAAGCAGTTACAATAAATGCTAGAAACGTGTTACAAGTTTTACATTTAGTTGCCGGTTGGTTAAGTAGTTCGGAATGGCGTATTGCCTGTCTGTAATATCTTTTATCCATAAGTACGAAATAGTATTGTTGATAGCTAAAAGATTAAATACTTCAACACTAATCCATAGCGATTTCAGGTAATGCAGCGGATTTTTTTGTTCTAATTTTTGATCCTCAGATATTAGCATCCATGAAAACCCTATGTCAACCCTTCGGTAAGGAGGCATTTTAAGTGTATCTTTATATCGCTCGTAACTTGGTGGACCGAACGGAAAACCTGTACCAAAAAGCAAATTAAGGTTCATTTTAAGCTTCGGAATTTTAGGTACATGGTCTTGAAAATAAATTCCCAGGTTAACTCTTTGGTCAGAAGGCCTTCTTATATACCCCGGTTGGTACAGCACACTGTCAACAGCAATATTATTGGTTGTATAGCCCGGATAAATACGCTCTTTATCAGAATTGTAATAAATATAGTAAAAATCGTTATTAATATCTTCGGCTGTTTTCATCACCGATAACGAAAACCATGATTCCAAACCATTAATAAACTCACCATTTATCTTTGTGTCAATTCCGGTTGCATATCCTTTAGACAAATTTTCGGCATAATATCTAATTCTTACATTATCTATCTCGTATGGTACTAAATCTTTAAGTTGTTTATAATATAATTCGGTAAGAAGCTTAAATGGTCGTCCCCACATTTTGAAATTATAATCGCTGCCCAAAACATAATGTATTGATTGTTGTGCTCTTAAATTCTTATTTAACTGGCCTTGTAAGTTGCGCAATTCACGGTAAAAGGCAGGCTGGGCATATAAACCGGTAGAGAATCTGAACAAAATATCACGATTACTATTTGGCTTAAAGGCAAAAGTTCCGCGCGGACTAAAAAGAAACTGACGATTTAAATCCCAGTAATTGGTACGTGCCCCCAAATTAAGATTAAATTCTGATAAATCTTTGCTATTCCAGGTCCAGGTGTTTTGAATATAGGCCATTAATCTGTTACTTTCCAAATCATATTTTTGTTTGAGCACTTCTTTTAATTCTAGCAAATATAAATTGGATTGGGGCAATGAATATCCGGCACTGTCAATGTTTTGCCACTCGCTAATATTGTCTTTAATTATTTCATGTTGTAGTTTTGCGCCCCAAGTAAGATTCTTGAAATATCCTTTATGTTCAATATTGGCTACAGTAGAGGTTAAATAATTGCGGGCGTGGTTTAAAAATGTGCCCACCCCTCTATTAAATTTTACATCGCCAAAACTTGGCTTACTCATATCTGTTTCTAATTGGTCAATATAATATTGCCCTTGTATATCATAGGTTTCAAACTCGTAGCTTCTAAATGCCGAGCCTATGAGTTTCAATTTTAAATTATCATTGGGTTTAAATATACCTGAAACAGCACCGAGATAGGTTTCAAAATCATCTATTTCCTGACCATCAAAGTAAACATTTAGTTGTAGCGCTTCATTTACGGTACCAAATTTAGTTTGTCGGTTGCTTGGTATGGTTTGATACTTGTTGCGACTGTAATTCCCTAAAGCCTGTATAGAGAATGATGGGGTAAAATCATAATTTAGCAACAACTGACCATCAGCAAAAAATGGTTTGTAGTCGCCTTTAGTGTCTAAGCTGTTTAACAAGTATTGATTGCTTCGTGTTCTGATTCCTCCAATAGCACTAAAACGAGCATCTTTACTAATACCTTCCAATTGTACGCCACCTCCTAAAAGACTTCCCTGTACCGTACCGCCAAATCTGCGAGGGTTACGGTACTGTACGTCAAGCACGCTCGAAAGTTTATCGCCATATTTGGCCTCAAAGCCACCTGCCGAGAAAAGCACAGAAGAAACCATATCGGTATTGATAAAGCTTAAACCCTCTTGTTGTCCGCTTCGTACTAAGAAAGGGCGATATATCTCAATGTCATTTACATAAATCAAATTTTCATCATAATTGCCACCACGAACATTGTATTGCGAACTTAACTCGTTGTTTGAAGTAACTCCGGGCAATGTTTTCAATAAGGCTTCAAATCCTCCGCTTCCTGGTATTTGCTGAAACAGTTTAGGGTCTATTCTACTCATAGTTGAAGCACGAGCCTGCTTGTCTTCAATTTGTACGGTACTTAAATTAGTAATATTTACTTCAAGTCCAAAATTTATCTCGTTGTTACTATTGGCGCTAAATTTCTTTTTTACTTTTTGAGTTTTATACCCCAAATGGGTTGCCACTACCGTAATTTCTTTATTGGCCGGTATTTGTAGTTGGTAAAATCCTTTTGAGTCAGTTTGGGTATAATTCACTTCCCCCTCCACCGAGATTACAACTTCTTCGGCCGGGGTTTTATTTTCCTTTCCATAAACCTTCCCGTAAATACGGGCGGTTTGTGCAATTGCTCCATATCCCGAAAAAATCAGTAATAAAAAAAATGTATAAATAAAATTGGTTGGCCGCATTATTATTATGAACCAACAAATAACGCAATTTTAATTGAAATATTGCATCTGAAATGTAGCTGCAATAGCTATTTGTTTAATATAACCAGCTTGTGGTTGCTTATCAATTGATTGTTTTCAAAATAACAAATAAAATAAATACCTCCTCCCAACGATTCATTTAATAAGATATCGCTCGACTTACTATTAATACTTGTTTGCTGAACTGTTCTACCGGTAATATCATGTATAGTTATATAGGCCTCTTCAGGTGCTTGCGGTAATTGGAAATGCAAGTAGGCTGATTCCTTTGCAGGGTTTGGATAAATTATTAAATCTTGTGTTTTGTCACTTGATATTGTCGGAATAAAGGTTCCCGGCTCAATTCTGAAATAATCAAAACCTGCTTCAACGATATGATCTGGAGCTGCATCTACAACATATACAATTAGTTGCATAGTGGAGCTAAAGTTTATCATACTATTGTCCAAAATAATATCTTTTTCAACCCAAGTACTGTTATCAGGTGAACTTGCGGTAACGGTTTCAATTACTACGGTGTCGGTTCCGTTGCTTAGCATAATTACTAAGCTGTCATTTAAAATTCCTGTACCGCCACCATTAAAAAACCATCTGGAATACTTTAGATGAGGATTGGAATATGCACTCAAATCAAAATATGGCGAACTTAATATGGTATATCCATTATCAACATCATCAGCACTTACCGAGGAGCTATTATTGCCCGTTACGAATGATTTGTTGCCACAATCTCCTATTACATCAGCACCGGGATTAGCAGGCGTATTTCCAAGCATTGTACCGCTAGGTATTACTCTTGCCCATTTGCCGGTTGTTGCCGTACCGCTTACATTCCAACTGTTGTCAAAAACAAAATCATCATAAATACCCGGTACAAGTGTTATGTTCAAATGGCTATTGGTAATATTGCTATTGTCGCAATAGTTGATGTATCCCCATGTTCCGGCATACAAATCAAAATTTCCTGATGATAAACCACATTGATTAAACTCACCATTGCTGTCTGTAACATCATTATACGCAAGGCTTGAGTTGCTTATTAACACAGGTACTCCTTGTAAAGTATTGCCATCATCATCACTTACTGTGCCACTTAAACTTACCGTTAAATTACTTGTCATTTGCACGTTAAGATTAGTAACAATACCATGATCAAGAACTATATTATTTAAAGTTACGGTATTGTATCCTTGTTTCTGGAAAGTTACGGTATAAGTTCCCGAGTCGGGGCTGCCTGTTTTGTATTCACCTACCACATTTGTACTGTCTATAACTCCTGCACCTACAATGGTTACTTTAACTCCATTTATACTTTCACCACAAATACTGTCTGTAACTGTTCCTTCTAAATAACAAGCTCTGGTATAGGTAGGAGTAAGTACAAAAAGGCCTTGTTCCATATCTGATGCAACTAAATTGCCCGAAGGCAAAAACGGATACACCCCCCAACATCCTTTAAATCCGCCTCCGCTAAAAGGACTGGTATCATACCAACCTACATTTATTAAATTTTCGGGACGATGCCCATCTGTAATGACTACACCGTCTTTATACCAAGAGGTTACAGCATAATCATTTAAAATATGTACATTGTGGACTATACTGTTTTGACCCGCATTTTGCGACTGAATTTTATCCATTAAAATAATGTTATTAATGTCAGAAACATCATAAGCAGCCAGGTAACTATTATTCACTTCATCGGTGGTAAATAAATAACGACTGTTATCACTTAACCAACTATTGTGTGTAAAATTGCTCGGTGTGGATTGTTGTGCCAATTGCACCGGATTTGCCTTATCAGAAACATCAATAGCACTAAAAAATCCATCATAAATATGACAAGCCCAAACTGTATCATTTCGAACATACCCATCATGCACATAGAAGTTGTTGTACATTCCGGCAAATACAGGATTCCACGGATCGCTTAAGTCAGCAATGATGATTCCGTCAATGGAACTTCCATTGTTGGCGCCATATAAGTAAACATAACCATTATCAATATGTAAAGCGTGAATAGTTTTAAGCACGTTGTTGCCAATGGTAGGCGACCAATAATGAAAGGGAATAACCGTATCGGGCAAATGACTTAAGTCAACTATTTGAAGCCCTTTTTGGCCACCTTCGGTAGTTACATAAGCATATTTCCCCCATGTCTTTACTTCGCGCCAATCTGATGTAGGACCTGTAATTTCTTTAACAACAAACGGATTATCGGGATCTTGAACATTTACTATCGACATTCCTTTGCTATGACCTACCAACGCATATTCGTTGCCTAAACTATCTACATAACCTCCAATATTTGCCAAGTTTTTTCCCGGAAATGTTAGCTGACTGCGCAGCGTAATATTTTTTTGCGCTAATGTAGGAATACTCCAAGCAATAAGAAAAGCAGTAAGCCAGCAGTATATTTTTAATGGTTTCATATATAATAACTTAAAATCTGAAACAAATATATTGGAAATAGAGATACAACATTTTACCCTTGATAAAATAATCTGTTTCCAACCAAAAGTTGAAAATCACTATTATATATAGAGAAGATTGGGGCTAGGAGGAAGAGAAAATACTCGCTAAAAGTATTACATCAATCGTAACTTACGTCCTATTCTTAAAGTAGTTTTTGGGGTTATTCCGTTTAGCCTGCAGAGTTGACGAACAGTTACCCTATTTCTTTGAGCAATCCTTCCTAAAGTATCACCTTTTCGTATCACATAATAATGCGATTTACCTTTATACTTGTTGTAGGCGTGATAATAATCAAAAGCACTTTTATCTACCAGCAAAGTATTGCCAACCAATTTCCCTTCTTCAAATTTAATAAGCGATTCAGGATTTATTGCCATTCCTTTGTATCTTACTTCGAAGTGTAAGTGACTACCTCTTGAACGACCCGTATTACCTCCCAATCCCAGTAAATCTCCGGCTTCTACATGGTCGCCTATTTTTACCTCTAATTTTGAAAGATGGGCATATATGGTTTCTAAACCATTTTTATGACGAACCATAACGACATAACCAAATGTAGAGCTTTTTCTTGAAATTCTTACTGTTCCTTCAAAAGCACATCTTACACTATCACCTGTTTCTAAATCAATATCTATTCCGTAATGATATCTGTAGCGTCCTCTTGGACCAAAGCGTGATGTTACTTTTCCGTCAAATGGATGTGCATAATCACAATCATGATGATCGTTTAAGGTTATAAGGGTAGTGTCTTTCTTTTTAGTTAAATCAATTTTATAAGGGTTAACGCTAATAGTATCCCATATACCATAATAGTCAAATGTAGGATCAAACTCGTTATATCCTTCCAAGGAAGAAATATCAAAATTGTCTATATCATCAAAATTCTCAATAAAAACACTATTTTCAACCTCCTTTTGAAGCTTGAAAACAGAGGTATCTTTCTCTGCTGTTTCTGCTTCCTTTTCTTTCTTATCGGGTTTTATATCTTTTTCTGCATATAGATTTACACTAGCAATTGCGAACAAGAGGCCAAGAAATAGATTTTTACTTTTGGTCATTAGATGGTGTAGTTTTTGCTCCGCTAATGCAGATTGTTACATAGGTTGTATATTTTTCTTTTTTGCGAAACTATTAAAACATTAATGCTCATCCTTTTTCATGCCAGTTGCCATTAACTACTGCTACTGTTAATCTATCGAACATTACCCCACCAAAATACCTTCGATTAAGCTTGTAACAAAATTCATCAAGGTACAATTGTAAATACTT
>WBZR01001631.1_pt1 | contig 26952 bp, 29 predicted proteins | sample 5204231 | NCBI WGS metagenome assembly WBZR01 (sample SAMN12412403, study PRJNA552823) | activated sludge metagenome | isolation source: activated sludge from anammox sidestream of wastewater treatment plant... | place: USA: Virginia | collected 2017-08
AGCAAGACCGACGCGCTGGCCTTCGCCGAGGACCGCATCCGCGTCAATTCCGTGCACCCCGGCTTCATCTGGACGCCGATGCTGGAAGCCGGCGCCCAGGTGCCGGGGGTGGCGCCGGAGGCGGTGCACAGCGCGATGGCCAAGCTGCACCCGCTGCGCACCCTGGGCGAGCCGGAGGACGTCGCCCACGGCATCCTCTACCTCGCCTCCGACGAGGCCAAGTTCGTCACCGGCAGCGAACTGGTGATCGACGGCGGCTACACGGCGCGCTGAGGCCGCCGGCGGCGCCTTCGCCCTCCCCGCGAACAGCACGGCTCGAGTCCGCCCGCGAGGGTGATTTCTTCCTTTAAGGCAGAAACCGCCCATTTCGCGGCGACTTGATCTACCATCCGGTTTTCATTCAGCCCTTCATGGCCGATCGTGTCGCTCGCTGACGGAAACGCGAACCGCCCCGACGAGGACGCCGCATGGACGGCGCTCCGGCGCCGGGATAAAATCCTCCTGGCGGTGAGCTATGCCGCCGAGCGCTTCCTCGGCCAGGAGCCGCTCGACAGCGTCCTCACGGACGTGCTGGAACGCCTCGGCAAGGCCGCCGAAGTCGGCGACGCCACCGTCTTCGAGCTCGTCGATGACACGGAACGGGGCGGCTGTCTGGTGCCGCGCTATTCCTGGAGCGCGCCAGGCGCGGAATCCGTCTTCGATTTCGCCCCGGACGGATTCGCCTGGGCCGGTACCGACTTCGCGCACCTGTTCGCGCTGCTCGAACAGGGCCAGCCGCTCGTCGCCCGCGTAGAGGAGCTGCCGGCCGGCCTGCGCGCCTTGCTCGCCGGCGACATGAGCGCCATCGCGGCCCTGCCGATCTTCGCGGCCGGCCAGCTCGTCGGCGTCATCGCCGTATCCCGGCGCGGCGGGCCGCGCGACTGGGCCGAATCCGAGATCGGCGCCCTGAAGACGGCGGCCGCCGTGACCGGCGCCGCCCTGGAGCGCAATCGCTCGCGCCGCGCCGTACGCAGGCGCGACGAGCTGCTGCGCCTGATCGTCGACAATGCGCCCCTGATGGTGGCCTACTTCGACCACGCCAGGCGCTGCCGCTTCGCCAACCGTCGCTACCAGGAATCGTTCGGCGTGCCTGACGATCCCGTGCTCGGCAAGACGCTCGAGGAGATCATCGGGGCCGAAGACTGCCGCGCCACGGAACCCTACTGGAAGCGCACCCAGGCCGGAGAGCAGGTCACGTTCGAGCACGCCCATGACCGGGCGGACGGCACGCGCCAGCACCTCGAAGTCAGCGCCGTGCCCCACCGCACCGAATCCGGCGAGGTCGCCGGCTGCTACGTCATCCTCACCGACATCACCGAGCGCAAGCAAAGCGAGGAATCCCTGCGCCGGGCGCACGACCAGCTCGAGGAAAAGGTGCGCGAGCGCACCGAGGAACTGCTCATGCTCAACCGGGAACTGGAAGCCTTCAGCTACTCGGTCTCGCATGACCTGCGCGCCCCGCTGCGCGCCATCGACGGCTTCTCCCACCTGCTCGAGGAGCAGCTGGCAGGCAAGCTCGATGCCGAGACAGAGAACTACTTCGGGCGCATCCGCGCCGCCGTCCAGCGCATGTTCTGGATGATCGAGGGCCTGCTGGAGCTGGGACGCGCCTCGCGCAAGGAGATCGACGCCACGCAAGTCGACCTGTCGCTCTGCGCCAGGGAAATCGTGGAAGACCTCGCCGCCGGCAACGGCGCGCGCCGAGTCGAATGGATCATCGAGGACGGCCTGCGCGCGGTGGGCGACCGGCAGCTGCTGCGGTTGCTGTTGCAGAACCTGCTCGAGAATGCCTGGAAATACACCGCCCGCTGCGAGGCCGCGCGCATCGAATTTCGCGCCGGTCAGGCGGCGGACGGCACGCCGGAATTCACGATCCGGGACAACGGCGCCGGCTTCGACATGGCCCATGCGCAACGGCTCTTCCAGCCGTTCCAGCGCCTGCACAGCACACGGGATTTCGATGGCACCGGCATCGGCCTGGCGACCGTTGCGCGCATCGTGCACCGGCATGGCGGCCGGATTCGCGCCGAGGGCACGCCCGGCCGGGGCGCGTCGTTTCATTTCACCCTGCCGACGTAAGTATCCCCCGGCAAAGCCGGGGGCTTTAGATTGTGAGCCGCTCAAAGCGGCTATTCGGGGTCGCTGACGCGGCCCCGACATTTTGGGGCCACCGAGACGGTGGCCGGTTAGCGCCACAGGTTCATCTGATCCAGTCGCTTGTCTTCGTCCTCCTGGCGTCGAATGTAGTCCCGTATCACGGCTTCGTCTCGACCTACCGTGGATACGAAGTATCCCCTCGCCCAGAAATGCTGCCCTACGAAGTTCCGCTTCCGCTCTCCATATACCCGTGCCAGATGAATTGCGCTCTTGCCCTTGATGAATCCAACAACCTGCGAGACCGCATACTTCGGCGGAATCGCGATCATCATGTGCACGTGATCCGGCATCAGATGCCCTTCTTCGATCCGACTTTCCTTCTGCTCCGCCAACCTTCGAAATACCTCTCCAAGGTACTGGCGCAGTTCCCCGTACAGCGTTCGTCGCCGACATTTCGGTATGAAGACAACGTGATATTTGCACTCCCAGGCCGTGTGGCTTAGGCTTTCGTACTTGTCCATCGTGATTCTCCCTTTCGTGTGCTTGGCGGCTCACGAAGAGGAGTTTCCTCCGATGGACTCCCGAATACGTCAAACTTCTACTGCCTCCCCGGCAAAGCCGGGGGGCCTCCCTTGGTAGGCTAGGCTTCAAAACCGCTCGATTCAGGCACACTGATGGCACAGGCGTTCATTACACGACACAGCCCCGCGAAAACCACTTGTTAAGCGTTAATTAATACTTTACACTCGGCCATGATCAGATCGTTTCGGCACAAGGGACTGGAAGCGTTTTTCCACAAGGGCAGTAAGGCCGGCATCCAGCCCCACCACGCCGGGAAATTGAAGCTGCAGCTTGCTTCCCTGGACAATGCCGCCTTGCCGGAGGACTTGAACGTGCCCGGCTGGCGGCTGCACCAGCTGACTGGGAATCAGGCCGGCTTCTGGTCGATAACAGTGAATGGAAACTGGCGCGTCATTTTCCGATTCGAGGGAAAAGACGTAGAACTGGTGGATTATCTCGATTACCACTGAGGAAGAAACATGAGCAGGATGCATAACCCCCCTCACCCCGGCGAAGTGCTGCGGGAATGGATACCGGAAGGGATGACTGTCACCGAGGCGGCTGACGCCCTCGGCCTGAGCCGTGTCACACTTTCGAAGATACTCAACACGCACGCCGGTATTACTGCCGACACGGCACTTCGTCTGGCTAAGTGGCTAGGAACTTCGGCTGACCTTTGGGTCGGAATGCAGGGGCAGTACGACCTTTGGCACGCAGCCAAGAAACCTCGGCCAAAGATTCGTTCAATTGCATCAAAGCTTGCTGCCTAATATTTAGACTGGGCCAGCTGGCACGTCCAGAATGGCACCCCGCTCTTTGCCCTGCAGGAGCTAGGCGGTTGGGAAAGCCCAGAGATGGTCAGGCGCTATGCCCACCTGGCGGCCGACCACCTGGCACCCTATGCGGACAAGCTTTGCGCCCTGCGTGTGGTGGATGCCGAAGGGAACGACACAAATGCGGCACAAGCCGGAAATGAAAAGGGGCTGGCCTAAGCCAACCCCTTGATGTATCTGGCGCGCCCGAAGAGATTCGAACTCCTGACCCCTTGGTTCGTAGCCAAGTACTCTATCCAGCTGAGCTACGGGCGCGTGAGGCGAAATTATATCAAACTGGCGGAGAGAGAGGGATTCGAACCCTCGATGCAGGTTTTGCCCGCATACTCCCTTAGCAGGGGAGCGCCTTCGACCACTCGGCCATCTCTCCGAAGGGCGGCGATATTACCGTTTTCGCTCCGCCCGGTCAAACCGTGCAGTACCGTACCCCGCCTTGCCTTACGCTGGTACCTGATCCAGATCGAAGGCCTTGTGCAGGACGCGCACGGCCAACTCCAGGTACTTCTCGTCGATCACCACCGAGATCTTGATCTCCGAAGTCGAGATCATCTGGATGTTGATGCCCTCCTCGGCCAGCGTGCGGAACATCTTGCTGGCGATACCGACGTGGGAGCGCATGCCGACGCCGACGACCGACACCTTGGCGATCTTGTTGTCGCCGGTGACCTGGCGCGCGCCGACATGGCCCTTGACCTGCTCCAGGATCGCCGTCGCCTTGGCGAACTCGCTGCGCGGCACGGTGAAGGAAAAGTCGGTCGAACCGTCGTGGCCGACGTTCTGGATGATCATGTCCACATCGATGTTGGCCTCGGCCACCGGTCCGAGAATCTGGTAGGCGATGCCCGGACGGTCCGGCACCCCAAGCACGGTGAGTTTGGCTTCGTCGCGGTTGAAGGCGATGCCTGAAATGGTGGGTTGTTCCATCATGATGTCTTCCTCGACTGTAATGAGCGTGCCCGGGCCTTCCTTGCCGAGTTCCTCCAGACTGGACAGCACGCGCAACTTGACCTTGTACTTGCCGGCAAACTCCACCGAGCGGATCTGCAATACCTTCGAGCCAAGGCTGGCCATCTCCATCATTTCCTCGAAGGTGATGGATTCCAGACGGCGCGCCTCTGGCACGATGCGCGGATCGGTGGTGTAGACGCCATCCACGTCGGTGTAGATCTGGCACTCGTCCGCTTTCAGCGCCGCAGCTATGGCCACCGCCGAGGTGTCCGAGCCGCCCCGTCCAAGTGTCGTGATGTTGCCCTGCTCGTCGACGCCCTGGAAGCCGGCCACGACCGCCACGAACCCCTTGTCGAGATCGCGCTTGATGTTGGCCTCGTCGATGCTGACGATGCGGGCCTTGGTGAAGGCGCTGTCGGTAAGGACGCGCACCTGTCCGCCGGTATAGCTGCGCGCTTTCACGCCGATGCCCATCAGTGCCATCGACAGCAGGCCGATCGTCACCTGCTCGCCGGTGGAAGCGATCACATCGAGTTCGCGGGAATCGGGATTCGCCTGCATTTCCTTTGCCAGCGCGATCAGACGGTTGGTCTCTCCGCTCATCGCCGAGACCACCACCACCACCTGATGCCCCTTCGCCCGCCAGCTGGCGACACGACGGGCGACATTCTTGATCCTGTCGGGCGAACCGACCGAGGTACCGCCATATTTCTGAACGATGAGTGCCATGAACTGCCGTTTTCTAGTGCGTTGAAAAACAGTGAATTTTACCTGAATTCGGGGATCCGACGTAACAACTTGTCCCTTCGTACTCCGCATCAATTCTGAGAATCCACAGATGGCACATGCGGTGTTTGTATGTACATAGAATAATAACTATACTGGAAGCGCTCTAACCGAAGTTATAGTTGCTTGGCTCTAAAATTAGGTTCACTCATACACGAAGTTAAGGACGGCATAACATGAAAAGCGAAACCATCAATGCACGAGAAATTCGCCGGAAACTAGGGCTCAACCAGCAGCAATTCTGGTCCAAGATCGGCGTCACGCAAAGTGGCGGATCCCGCTACGAAAGCGGCCGCAACATGCCCCGCCCGGTGCAGCAATTGCTCCGCTTGGTCCACGTCGAGCAGATCGACATCAGCAAGATTCGGCGCGACGATTGGGAAGTGGTGGAATACCTGAAATCCAGCGATCCCGAACTCTTCAAGTCACTGAAGAAGGCCGCCAAGGCCAAGCCAAAGAAGGGCAGTTGATACACCCTCACGGGCTGATGCGAACGTCCAGCCCCAGCGCCCGCAAGCGGACGGCGACGGCCTCCAGCCCTGCCGCAGGCAGACTGGAGAGCCGGTTCGCTTCGGGTTGCATCGAAGGGCGGGCCAATCCGTACAGGAGAACGCCAGCAAGGTTTGCGATCCCAGCCCGCATCAGCAGGTCCTGGTAGGCGGAAATTTCTTCCTCCGCCGGGGCCTTTCCATCGAGCGCAAACAGGCAGGTCTGCACCCAGGTCGGACAGAGGGCGGCGCAACGGCGCAGATTGCGAACCACCGATGCCGGTGACAAATCCACATTGTTGATGCGGCGCAGGCCCTCCTCCGTAGCCGCGTCCACCTTGAACCAGACCTCCCCGCCCAGTTCGCCGAGCCTTCGCAAGCCCGCCTGCACCCGGCTGCGCCCGACCAGGCTGCCGTTGGTAATGAGGCGAATTTTCACCGCTCGATCCAGCCCGGTTTCCCGCAAGACCCTGCCCACAAGCTCGATTGCCTGAGGAAATTCGGCTGCGGAGGTGGGCTCGCCATTGCCGGAAAAGGCGACATCGACGATGTGCCGGTCCGCCTCGGCCAGGTGAGCGTGCATGAAATCGCCATGCAGCACGCTGTCGATGAACCCGCGCAACTCGCGCTCCAGCATCGTCAGGTCGATCGGTGGCGCCGCTCCACGCCGAAGGCCGGGAACCTGGCAATAAATGCAGCGCCAGTTGCAGGCGTTGTTCGGATTCAGGTTGATGCCGATCGACACGCCTCCGGCCCGGCGCGAGAGGACCGGATAGACATAGGTCAGCCCGGCACTGTCGCGGCTGTGGTTGGTAACCTCGAGCTTGTTCGCCACTCCATTCATCTCCGGCTGTCGATTGGCCGAATGCTATAATTTTGCCCAGTTCAGACCATTCTCCTGAGGCAACATGCGCATCACCCGCCGCCTCGAGTTCGATTCCGGCCACCGCATCCCCGACCACCAGAGCCAGTGCCGGCACCTGCACGGCCACCGCTACGCCATCGAGATCACCCTGCAGGGCGACGTCATTTGCCAGGCCGGTTCGCCATTGAACGGCATGGTGATGGATTTCTCCGATATCAAGGCGCTGGCCAAGGAAACCCTGGTCGATGCCTGGGACCATGCCTTCCTAGTCTGGCGCGGCGACAGTTCGCTGGTGAGTTTCCTCGAAAGCCTTCCCGGGCACAAGACCGTCGTGCTGGACGTCGTTCCGACCGCCGAGAACCTCGCTGCAGTCGCCTTCGACCTGCTCGACCGCATTTATCGCGACACCTACGGCAACCACCTTCGGCTCGAGCAGGTGCGGTTATATGAAACCCCGAACTGCTGGGCCGATGCCATGCGGGGAGAGTTGAAAAGGGAGTAATGGCAGAGACTGGCGGAAGGTGTGAGATTCGAACTCACGGTGCCCTTGCGAGCACGCCGGTTTTCAAGACCGGTGCATTAAACCGCTCTGCCAACCTTCCATTGACCATGAAACGCCGGTTTAGCTGCCGCAACACCTCATTCGGGCCGCTTGAAATACTAACATGACGCCCCCATTCGGCCCCTTAACAGCGGGAATAATTTGAAACTTTTGCGTTTTTTGGCTAGTCTTACGTGCGCCAGTTTCATTCATCGGAGGTACACAATGCAACCCAACATCCAGGCCGTCGGACAAGCGGGCTCCGCGCTCTCGCTCCAGCAAAATCGCGTCCTGCGCAATACCTATCTACTGCTCGGCCTTTCCTTGCTGCCGACTGCCCTCGGGGCCCTCGTTGGCGTCCAGATGAATTTCGCCTTCATGGCCGGCAGCCCCGTGATCTCTTTCCTGCTGTTCCTCGCCGTCGCCTGGGGCTTCATGTGGGGCATCAGCAAGACCAAGAACAGCGGCATGGGCGTCGTCCTGCTGCTTGGCTTCACTTTCCTCATGGGCATCATGCTGGGCCCGATCCTGCAGGTCAGCCTCGGCTTCCGCAACGGCGGCGCACTGATCGCCACCGCGGCAGTCGGCACCAGCATCATCTTCCTCACCCTGGCGGGCATCGCCACCGTGACGAAGAAGGACTTCGGCTTCATGGGCAAGTTCCTCTTCATCGGTGTAATCCTGCTGCTGGTGGCAATGCTGGCCAACATCTTCCTGCAGATGCCGGCTCTTTCCCTGACCATCTCGGCCGTGGCGGTGCTGATCTTCTCGGCCTACATCCTCTACGACGTCAGCCGCATCGTCACCGGCGGCGAGGACAACTATATCGTCGCCACGCTGTCGATCTACCTCGACATCTACAACCTGTTCGTGCATCTGCTCAATCTGCTGCTGGCCTTCGCGGGCGAGCGCGATTGACGCAGGGTGCAGCGGGAGAAAAAGGCGGCCTGCAAAGCCGCCTTTTTCATTGCCTCTCGAACAGCGCTATGGATTCCACGTGTGAAGTCTGGGGGAACATATTGGCGATACCGGCGCCATCAAGCCGGTAACCCTTCTCCCGCACCAGAACCGCCGCATCGCGCGCCAGCGTAGCCGGATTGCAGGAAACATAGACGATTCGGCGCGGGCCGGCCTCACCGATCGCCTTGACCAGTTCGATGGCCCCCTCGCGCGGCGGATCGACCAGCCATTTGTCCAGTTGTCCCCAGCCGGCAAGCATTCCCGGCGTCGCTACGAAAAGATTGGCGACGGCGAAAGCCGTCGAACCTTCCAGCCCGTTCAGGCGGGCATTCTCCACCGCCCGGCCTACCAGGGTTTGGCTGCCTTCGACGCCGAAAGCCGTTGCGCCGCTTCGAGCGATGGGGAGAGTGAAATTTCCCAGACCGCAAAACAGGTCGCCGATGCGTTCGCCGGGGTTCGGTGCCAGCAGGTGCATCGCACGCCGCAGCAGCATGCGGTTGATGCCGTAATTGACCTGCGTGAATTCATTGGGCCGGAACTGCAGTTCAAGTCCGAAATCCGGCAAGGCGTAGCTCAGCGATGGGGCACGAAGCGGATAAAAGGGATAGGCCGATTCCGGCCCGCCAGGCTGCAGCCAGAACTGGATGCCATGCTCATCGGCAAAGGCACGCAGCAGGCCTTCGTCGGCGGGCGTCAGCGCCTGCAGGATGCGCAGGACCAGCACCGTGACCGAATCGCCGACGGCCACCTCGATTTGCGGCAGGCGATCCGGTATCGACAGCAAGCCGGCCAGACGGCGCAACAAGGGCAACAATGCGGAAACCCTGGGCGGCAATACCTCGCAACTGTCCATGTCGGCGATGTAACTGCTGCGTTTTTCGTGGAATCCCACCAGAACGCCACCCTTTTTTGGGACCAGTCGAACCGATAGCCGGGCACGCGAGCGATAACCCCAGGAGGGTCCGTATATGGCCGGATAAACCACTTCGGGCCGCATGCGCGCGATATGCCAGAAGGCATCCTCCAGAACCCTCTGTTTGACTGCTGCCTGTCCCGCCGGATCGAGATGCTGCATGCTGCAACCACCGCAGATGCCGAAGTGACGGCAGCGCGGCTCGACACGCTGAAAACTCGGCGAGAGAATCCTGCCTGTCGTCGCCAATTCGTAATTGGGCTTGCGTCGATAACTTGCAAAGGCCACGCGTTCCCGCGGCAAGGCTCCCTCCACGAAAATGGTCTTGCCCTCGCATCGGGCGACGCCCCTGCCTTCGTGATCCAGCGATTCGATGACGGTTTCGGGCATTTCAGGCAGGTCCGGAGGCAGGAGGCGCAATTTTATTCAGGGCCACGGGAATTGCAACAGGCGTCTCCATGCCATAGGATGTAGGCGATTTGCTTTCCATATACCCATGCCTGAGAGCACGCAGGAGAACTTCGATACCCGTGCCGCCTATCAACAGGCGGTCGAGACCGTTCTGTCGGCAGCAAAGAGGGAACTGTGCGTCTTCGATCCGGATATCAAGGCACTCGATCTCGATAGCCGGTCCAGGTCAGAGTTGATTTCGGCATTCCTCTCAGGAGGACGCGATCGCAGCTTGCGCGTTGTCCTGCACGACCTCGACCACTTGGCTCGTTACTCGCCGCGTTTGATGGGTCTGCTCAAACGCTATGGTCACAGTTTTTCAGTCCACCAGACACCCGAGTCCCTGCGCACGATCACCGACGCCTTCGTATTGGCCGATGAAACCAGCGGGGTCATCCGGTTCCATGTCGACCATTACCGCGGCAAACTGCTTGTGGGACATCCGGCGGAGGTGCATGACTGGCATCAGCGGTTTGAGGAATTGTGGCTGGAATCCACGCCCGGCACGTCGGCAACGCATCTGGGCTTATGAGGTTGCCTCCGGCCATATTGCTTCAAGTATTCTTTTTTCGTTGATTTCGTTATAATAATAGCTTGACCTGAATTCGTTCTGGTCAAACCCAAAATTTTGGTCGTTGATGCAAACAAAATATATTTTCTTTTATCGATAAGGGAAATCAAATGAAACACTCTCTCCTCGCTGTTGCTCTCGTCGCCGTGGCCTTGACCGCCTGCGGCAAAAAAGAAGAAGCCAAACCCGCCGCCGCACCGGCGCCGGCCCCCGCTCCTGCCGCCGCACCGGCCCAGCCCGCCGGCATGGCTGGCATGGAAGGCCAGAAAGGCATGGAAGGCATGGCTGCCCAGCAGGGCATGTCCGGTATGGGTGGCATGGAAGGCCAGAAAGGCATGGAAGGCATGGCCGCACAGCAGGGCATGGGCGGTATGTCCGGCATGGAAGCCAAGAAAGAAGAACCGAAGAAGTAACTCGGTTTCGCTTCAGGAAAAAGCCGGCCTTCGGGCCGGCTTTTTTGTCTATAAAAGGGCACGCCACCCAAATCCGGCATCCTGATCCGCGACACCAATCCAGTTCTCCTCGCAACCCAACACCCCAGCCAGCGCGGCTCGCGCCAAAGCCGGAGTGTTGTTCTGCTGGCTCAAGTGGGCAGCCAACAGATGTTGCAGGTTACGCGTATCCAGACTCGCAAGCAGTGCGGCCGAAGCGGCATTTTCAAGATGGCCGAAGCGCCCCGCGATGCGCCGTTTCAATTGCGCCGGATAGTTGCCCTGCGCCAGCATTGCGGCATCGTGGTTGCATTCCAGCACAAGGGCATCGCAGCCGCTCAGCATTCGTACGACATGGGGCGTTGAACTGCCCAGGTCGCTGACGACACCAAGACGATGCCTCCCGTCCGAGAAAACGTACTGGACAGGCTCGCGCGCATCATGCGGTACGGGAAAGGGATGTATTTCAAGATCGCCCACCGAGAAAGAACGATGGCTATCGATCAGTTCGACATGAGGATTATCGCCACCCTCCCCCGGCGCCGCGGCATGCGTGCCGTGCGTCATCCATACCCTCAGACGATAGCGCGCGGCCAGCTTGAAGGCGCCGGCAATATGATCGCCATGCTCATGGGTAACGAGGATGCCGGCCAGGCTTTCCGGCAGCTGGCCGAGTCTGCCCAGCCTGTAGTCGGTCTCGCGCAGCCCGAACCCGCAATCGAGCAGCAGGCGGGTATCACCTGCTTCGACGAGCAGCGCGTTGCCGCGACTGCCGCTGCCCAGCGAGGCAAAACGCATTACTTCAGCTGATCGTAGAGCAGGCCGAGGATCTTCTTGGCGGTATCGGAGTTATCCATGCCGCCTTCGCGCGTCAAGATCTGAACGGTGCTGACACTGCCGTCTCCCTGGACCAGGATGCGGAACTGCTGGTTGGCCGCAGGCTTGCCGCTGTCCCAGAACTTGAGCTTGCTGAGGAAACCACCATCCGATTTCTTGGCGTCCATCGACTCCGGATCGACATAACGCACGAAATAGAGCCCCTTGGTGCGATCGCGGTCCTCGACGGTAAAGCCCACCCGGTCGAGCGCGAGTCCGACGCGGCGCCAGGACCGGTCGAAGGCTTCCTCGAGTTGCAGCGAGCCGATGCCGCCCGTGGTCCGCAGCATTTTGGCTCGCTCTTCCTTTTTCGAATCAGCCGCAATCAGCGTCTTCGAGCGATTCTCCTCCGTGCCGAGCCGGACCATCAGCCGGCGCAGCATTTCCGCTTCCAGTTCGGGATCGGCGGGCCGTGGCTGCCATACCGTCCGCCCCTTGCCTTCGTCGGCATACGCTTCGTACATGCCGCGATGGCTGATGTAGATTTCCGTGGTGCCCTCCTCGGCCCCTTTCTCGAGGCGTGTGCGGAACTTGTCTCGCTCCGGGGTCGAGTAGATCTGGTCAAGGAATTTGCCGAGCGTGGCGCGGATCATGTCCTGCGGCAGCTTGGCGCGGTTCTCGGCCCAGTCCGTCTCCATGATGCCTGCATCGGGCAATTCGAGATTAACGATGAAACCCAGTTCCTGCCAGAATTCCTTGATCGTGGGCCAGACCTTGTCCGGCGCACCCGCCACCACCAGCCAGCGCTGGCTGCCGGAGCGCTCCACGCGCATCTTGTCGATCTGAGGTAACACCTCCTGAGCGGTGGATTCCTTCGTGCCGGCACGCTCGGAACTGTAAGCAGAGAAGGTGGCGGAACCGCGCGGGGAAATATCCGGAACGGCGTATCGCTCATCGCGGTTTGGCGAAGTCAGGTCAGGGGGAACTTCCAGCGGCGGTAATTTCCCGGCCGACTTGTAGTCGATCTTCTTCGTCTCGATCGACATGCTGGAGCACCCCGCCAGCATCATGCCGACAACCGCAAAAATAAACTGCTTGGACCACATGCGGATCATGCCCCGCCTTTCGTTCATGTCGCGTTTCAAACGGCAACCCCTGCTTCCCGCATGGCCAGCAGCACGCGCTCGTGATGCTCCGGCGACAAGGGCGTTAGAGGCAGGCGGATTCCCTCTTCCATCAGCCCCATGCGGCTGACGGCCCATTTGACCGGAATCGGATTGGCCTCGACGAAGAGATGCCGGTGCAAGCCGAGCAGGCGGGAATTGATGGCACGCGCCCTGACAACATCGCCGGTGAGCGCGGCGGCGCACATTTCACGCATCAGCTTCGGTGCCACATTGGCGGTCACCGAGATCGTGCCGTGGCCGCCCAACAGGATGAACGCCAGCGCACTGGCGTCGTCGCCACTATAAAGGGCAAACCCCTGCGGTGCCCGCTTAATGAGGTCCGTGCCGCGCTCAAGATTGCCGGTCGCGTCCTTGATGCCGACGATGCCGGGCACCAGGGCCAGCCGCAGCGTCGTGTCGTTGCTCATGTCGGCGACCGTCCGTCCGGGCACGTTGTAGAGGATCATCGGCAGGTCCACCGCCTCGGCAATCGTCTTGAAGTGCCGGTAGAGACCTTCCTGGGTCGGCTTGTTGTAATAGGGCACGACATTGAGCGAGGCGGCTGCGCCGGCTTTCTTGGCATAGGCGGTCAGCTCGATCGCCTCGGAGGTCGAATTACCCCCCGTACCCGCAATGACCGGAATGCGGCCGGCGGCGTATTCGACGGCGGCACGAATCAGCTCGCAATGTTCCCCGACATCGACGGTCGGCGATTCACCGGTCGTTCCGACAATGACTATGCCGTCGGTCCCCTCAGCCACATGAAAATCCACCAGGGATTTGAGGTGCGGGAAATCGAGACTGTTATCCGCCCGCATGGGGGTCACGATAGCGACAATCGAGCCTTGGATCATGGCTTTACGCGTGAATGAACAAACTGTTTATTTTACTCGATGATGTGTGCTTAAGGAAACAAATGAGCGAGGGGCGTAAGGTTGACACCGAGGCGACGTACCGGTTCCCCAGCCGGTTACAGGTCGGCCAGCACCTTGATATGGGACGCCACGCTGCGCCCGAGGGCGGACAAGGCATAGCCGCCTTCCAGCATCGAGACGATGCGGTCCTGCGCCGAGGCAGCAGCGATCTCCTTGAGTTGGCGAGTCACCCAGACGTAGTCGGATTCGACGAGACCGAGGGAAGCCATGTCATCCTCGTAATGGGCGTCGAATCCGGCGGATATGAAAACCGCTTGCGGCGCAAAGCGGCGCAATGCCGGCAGACAAACGTCCGCGACGGCTTCCCGGAAACCGTCACTGCGCGTGCCGGCGGGCACGGGCACATTCACCATGTTCGCCGCAGGCGCATCCGTTCCGCTGTAGGGATAGAATGGATGCTGGAAGGTGCCGACCATCAGCACCCGGGGGTCATTGGCAAAGATGTTCTCCGTGCCGTTGCCATGATGGACATCGAAGTCCACGACTGCCACGCGCTCGAGCCCGTGCCTCGCCATTGCATGAGTTGCCGCAATCGCAATATTGTTGAAAAAACAAAACCCCATCGCCCGGGCACGCTCGGCATGGTGCCCGGGAGGGCGCACGCTGCAAAAGGCGTTCTCCGCCTTGCCGTCCATGACCAGATCCACCGCCAGAATGCCTGCCCCCGCCGCGCGCAACGCGGCCTGCCACGTACCCGTGCTCATGGCCGTATCCGGATCGAGATGCACGATGCCGCTTTCCGGCGCACTTTCGGCTATGCCGCGCACATAATCCTCAGGATGGACGCGGGTAATCTGCTCGAAAGTCGCCAGGGGAGCATCGTAAAAGGAAAGATACAGATCCAGGCCGGCTGCGATCAGGCGGTCGCTGATGGCGGACAGCCGCTCCGGACATTCCGGATGATGGGCACCCATGTCGTGCAGCAAGCAATCGCGATGCGTGATGAAGGCGGTGGTCATTGGGGTTCCCGGTCCCCATCGGTCAATGACATGATCGTCGCGGCGGAAATACAATAGAATGCTTCCAATGTTTTCATTATCTCCCGATTGCACCATTCGCCTCAAGTCTCCAGACGCATCCCCGTGCCGACTTCTCCGATAGACCAAACCATCCAGCAGGCCGGGCGCATCGTTCTGGGCAAGGAACGCCAGATCCGGCTGGCCCTGGTGTGCCTCCTCGCCCGCGGGCATCTGCTCATCGAGGATCTGCCTGGGGTGGGAAAGACCATCCTGGCTCATGTGCTGGCCAAGCTCCTCGGCCTGAACTTTCATCGCATCCAGTGCACGGCCGACATGCTGCCGGCCGACATCATCGGTGTGTCGATCTATGACCGCAACACGGGCGCATTCCAGTTCCACCCGGGCCCGATCTTCGCGCAGATCATCCTCGTCGACGAAATCAACCGTGCCACGCCGAAGTCCCAGAGTGCGCTGCTGGAAGCCATGGAGGAGCAGCAGGTTACCTGCGAAGGTGAAACGCGTCCTCTGCCCGAGCCCTTCTTCGTGATCGCCACGCAGAACCCCTACCACCAGATCGGCACCTTCCCGCTGCCGGAATCGCAACTCGACCGCTTCCTGATGCGCATCGAAATGGGCTATCCGGATCAGGCCGCAGAACGCGAACTGCTGGCCGGTGCGGACCGGCGTGACATGGTCGCCGCCCTGAATCCCTGCATGGAGCCGGGGGAGCTGATCGAGCTGCAGAGGTCAGTGCGCGAGGTGCATGTATCGGAGGCCCTCATTTCCTACGTCCAGGCCATTGTCGACCATACCCGCCGCTCGCCCGATTACGAAGTCGGCCTGAGTCCGCGCGCCGCCCTGGCCCTGCTGCGTGCGGCCCGCGCCTGGGCGCTCATCGACCACCGTGACCTGGTCATCCCGGAAGACATCCAGGCCGTCCTTCCCGCCGTGACCGGGCACCGGCTGAGATCCGCCAGCGGCATGACGGCAGGTTCAGCAACCAGCCTGGCAACGGCACTGGTGGGCGCCGTACCCATCCCATAGTCGCCGCATGCAGGCAGTCGCGTCTTTCCAGCGCTGGCTGTTCCGTCTCTACGGTCCGGAAGCGGCACCGATCGTCCTGCGCCAGCGCCGCATCTATGTCCTGCCGACCGGGGCGGGCCTGGCCTATGCGGTCGCGCTCGGCTTCATGCTCATCGGAGCGATCAACTACAACCTCAGCCTCGGCTATGCCCTGGTGTTCCTCCTCGCCGGGCTCGGGCTGGTGACGCTGCTGCATACCTTCCGCAATCTCGTGCAGTTGGAAATCTCGCCGGGGCGGACCGAGCCGGTGTTCGCAGGGGATGCTGCCCATTTCGGCCTGTGCCTCCTCAACCGCCGGCCGACCGGGCGACCCGCCATCTCGCTGCGCCTCGCCGGTGGCGACTGGATCAGCGCCGATCTGGCAGCCGATGCGACGACCGCCATCAGCCTGCCGCTGCCCGCTCCCCGCCGCGGCTGGCTTCGTTGCGGCCGGCTCACGCTGGAAACGCGCTATCCGCTCTGCCTGGTGCGCGCCTGGAGCTACGTCGAGCCGGACATGGTCTGCCTCGTCTATCCGCGCCCGGAGGTTGCGGCCCCGCCCCTGCCGGTGTCGGCAACGGGTGAACTGGGAGGACGGCTCGGTGGCATAGGGACCGAGGACTTCTCCGGCTTGCGCCCCCATCAGCCGGCCGACTCCCCCCGCCATGTGGCCTGGAAGGCAGTGGCGCGTGAGCAGCCCCTGCTGAGCAAGCAATTTGCGGGCGCCAGCAGCGCCGATATCTGGCTCGACTGGAACGACCTGCCGCCGGACATGCAGGCAGAGGCGCGGCTGTCCCGACTCACGCGGTGGGTACTCGATGCGCATGCCCAGGGCCTGGCCTGGGGTCTCAGCCTGCCCGGCAGGCGCCTCCCCTCAGGTCACGGTCCCACGCATTTCCAGGATTGCCTGGAAGCCCTGGCCCTTCATGGCAACCCAGCGCCCTGACAGCCCGTTGCTTGCCCGCTCGCAGGAACTGTGGCTGCTGGCCTGTTCCGTCCTCACCCTGGTGCCCGGCGTCGAGCACATTCCGCACTGGCTCACCGCTGCTGCCGGCCTCGCACTCGCCTGGCGGGCGGCAATCTGGTGGCGTCGCGCCTCCTTGCCGCCGCGCTGGCTGCTGACTTTCCTCGTTTTCAGCGGCTCGCTGGGCGTCTTCCTCACCTACCGGCAGTTCTTCGGCAAGGATCCGGGCGTCGCCCTGCTGATTCTCTTCCTCGTCCTCAAACTGCTCGAGATGCGTCGGCTGCGCGACGGGCTGGCCGTCATCTTTCTGTGCTATTTCCTGCTCCTGACCCATTTTCTGGATGCGCAGGGCCTCGATGTCGCCGGCTTTACCCTGGCAGCCCTGCTTGGCATCACCGCGGCCCTGTCCGGCCTTGCCCATGCCGGACGTCCCGTCCTGGCGCATCTTCGTCTGTCGGCGCTCATGTTGGCGCAGGCAACCCCTTTCATGCTTCTCCTGTTTCTGCTGTTCCCGCGCGTCCAAGGGCCTCTTTGGGGCATGCCCGCGGACGCTTACAGCGGGATGAGCGGCCTTTCGGACACCATGTCGCCGGGTTCCATCAGCCAGCTGAGCCTGTCCGGCGAGATCGCCTTCCGGGCGCACTTCGAAGGGGATATCCCGCCGAAACATCAGTTGTACTGGCGCGGCCCGGTGTTGCGCCTGTTCGATGGCCGCACCTGGCGCGCCGGCGCGCAAACCGAAAAAGTCAGTCTCCCCGATACGGCGGCGGGAACGCGCGTCCGCTACGCGGTGACCCTCGAACCGCACAACAAGCCCTGGCTTTTCGCCTTGGAGGTGCCCTCGTCGGCGCCGCCGGCTGCCATCGTTTCGCGCGAATTCCAGGTCCTGTCGAAACTGCCCGTACGCAATCGCTTGCGCTATGAAATGCAGGCCCTGCCGGATTTCGTGCCGGGTGCCGAGGAAAGCCAGGCTTCCCTGCACGGCTATCTCGGACTGCCTGCCAACAATCCGCGCACCCGCGCACTCGTCGGGCAATGGAGGCGCGAAGCGGCGACGGACGAAGCCGTCGTCCGTCGCATGCTCGATTTTTTTCGCGCTGAAAACTTTTTCTACACGCTGACCCCTCCGCTGCTCGGAGACAACAGCATCGACCAGTTCCTCTTCGAAACACGGCGCGGCTTCTGCGAGCACTATGCCTCGGCCTTCGTCTTCGCCATGCGGGCGGCGGAAATCCCGGCGCGCGTGGTCACCGGCTATCAGGGCGGCGAGCGCAATCCGGTTGACGGCTATTTGATCGTGCGCCAGTCCGATGCGCACGCCTGGGCGGAGGTCTGGCTGGAGGGCCGGGGCTGGCTGCGGGTCGATCCGACGGCTGCGGTCGCCCCCAGCCGGATCGAAGCCGGACTGGCTGCCGCCGTCCCAGCCGGGGAACCCCTGCCGTTCATCGTCCGGGCCGATCTGTCCTGGCTGCGGCAAATCCGCTTTCGCTGGGAAGCCGTCACCAACACCTGGAACCAGTGGGTGCTGGGGTACACCCCGGAACGGCAACGCGAATTTCTCTCTCGACTGGGCATGCGCGAGCCGGATTGGCGGAAGATGACAGCGGTCATGGCCGCCTTGTGCGGGTTGTTGCTGCTGGGGTTGACCGCCTGGATGCTGCACAACCGGACACGTCTCGATCCGATTGTCCGCGCCTGGAACCGGCTGAGCCGCAAGCTCTCGCGCATCGGTTTGGCGCGCAAGGCATGGGAAGGACCGGCCGACTACGCGCGGCGCGTCACGCTTGCCCGGCCCGAACTGGCGCAACCCCTGTTGGCCATCGCCACGCTTTATATCGATCTGCGTTATGGCAGACTGGGCGGCAAGCAGCCCATTCAGAAATTGCGCAGACTGATCGCGGACCTGAACATTACCGCCAAACGATGAACCGGAAGCTGGCCATTCCCTTTTTATGCATTCTCGCCTGGGCGGCGCCCGTCATCGCCGGCGCGACCGGCTTTGCCCAACGCGAGGAAGTCCGGGCATTCATCGAGGAGATGCACGACAGGCATGGTTTCGACCGGGTCCGGCTGGTCCGCTTTTTCAGTCAGGTGCAGCCCCAGCCCAAGGCCATCAGGGCCATCGCCCCGCCCAAGGAGCCCACGGCACGCTCCTGGCAGCGCTACCGGACGCGTTTCGTCGAGCCCGTTCGTATCGAAGGGGGCCTGCGTTTCTGGGAAGAAAACCGCCAGACGCTGGAAGCCGTGCAACGCGCCTATGGGGTGCCCGTCGAGATCATCGTCGCCATCATCGGCATCGAAACGATCTACGGACGGCATATAGGCAAATTTCCAACTCTGGCAACCTTGGCCACACTGGCCTTCGACTATCCGCCGCGGTCGGACCTGTTCCGCGGCGAACTGGAAGCACTGCTGTTGCTGGCGCGCGAGTCCCGACGCAGCCCGCTCGATTACACGGGATCCTATGCCGGCGCGCTCGGCATGCCGCAGTTCCTGCCCAGCAGCATTCGTTACTGGGCGGTTGATTTCGATGGAGACGGCCGGATAGACCTTGACACGAGCAAGGCCGATGCCATCGCCAGCGTTGCGAATTTTCTCGCCAGCCACGGTTGGGAAACCGGTGGTCCCGTCGCCGCTCCCGCCAGCGTGATCGGCCAGCGTTACGGCGAGCTCCTCGATGCCGGCATCCTGCCGAGGCTGCTGCCGGCAGAAATGGCAGCCTATGGCGTCAGCTCAGCGCCCGATTCTCCGCAATTGCCCTGCGCGCTCATCGACCTGCCGACCCCCGAAGAAGCAACAGAATACTGGCTTGGCTACCGCAATTTTTACGTCATCACGCGCTACAACCGGTCAAGCTTTTATGCCATGACGGTTTATGCGCTGTCAGGTGCCTTGAAGGCGAAAAGGGAAGCCCAACTGGCCGCCAGACAGACGCTATAGCAGCACATCCTTCGAGACGCCGCGCCGCTTGAGAATGCGACGTAACTGGGAGAGCGCCTCGATCTGAATCTGCCTGACCCGCTCCCGTGTCAGGGACAGCCGTTCAGCCAGTTCTTCGAGCGTCGCCACTTCGCAGCCGTTAAGGCCATAGCGGAACTCGATCACCTGGCGCTGCTTGTCGTTGAGCAAGCCGATCCACTCGTTCACCAGATGTTCCACTTCGGCCGCGTGAATTTGCATCTCCGGCGTCTCCGCGGAATCGTCCGCCAGCGACTCGCCGATGGACAGGCTCGGGTCGATCTCCAGCGGCGCGTCGAGCGAGGCGACATGCTCGTTGAGAGCCAGTACCTGGCGCACCACCTCGACCGGCTTGTCGAGCAATTGGGCGATCTCCTCCACCCCAGTTTCGCGGGCACTGGCCGACTCCAGGCGCCGCATGGCGCGCAGCACGGAGTTGAGTTCCTTGACGACATGTACCGGCAGACGGATGGTGCGGGACTGGTTCATGATGGCCCGCTCGATGTTTTGACGGATCCACCATGTGGCATAAGTCGAGAAACGGAAGCCCCGCTCCGGATCGAATTTATCCAGCGCATGGATCAAGCCGAGATTGCCTTCCTCGACCAGATCCAGCAGCGGCATGCCGCGGTTGAGGTAGTGCTTGGCGATATTCACCACCAGGCGCAGATTGTGTTCGATCATCTTCTGCCGCGCCGCCTCCTCTCCCCGGCGGGCGCGACGGGAATAGTCCAGTTCCTGCTCGGGCGTCAGCAGGGGGTTGGCACCGATTTCGTTGAGATAGATCTGGGTAACATCGTTGAGGTATTCCAGTTCGGCCGCCGGCGCTGGCTCTGGCGCCACCGGCTCCGGATGTTCTCCCTCCTCCTGCAAGGTCTCGTCTCGCATGGCCTATCGAGGCGGCAGCAGCTTGATGGGATCCAGCGGTTTGCCCTGATGACGGATTTCGAAATGGAGCTTTGCCTGGTCGGTATCGGAGTTCCCGAGTTCCGCGATCTTCTGTCCCTTGCCCACCTGCTGGCCTTCCTTCGCCAGCAGCTTGCTGTTGTGGGCATAAACGCTGGAAATACTGTTGGCATGCTGGACGATGAGCAGATTGCCGTAGCCGCGGATGCCGCTGCCGGCGTAAGTCACCTTGCCGGCTTCGGCCGCCTGCACCGGATCGCCGATGCGGCCCTCGATATCGATGCCCTTGTTCCCGCCCTCCACATAGCCTGCAATGATCTTGCCGCTGCTCGGCCAAGCCCATGACAATTCCCCACCGCTACCCGGCTCGGGCGGTTTTGGCTCGGTCTTGGCAGGGGCTGTCGGCAAAAAGGCCTCGCCCTGCTTTTGCGCCGCCGCCATCGCCTGTTCCGTATAAGGCTGCTTGCCGCCTTTCGGCTCTCGCTTGACGGTATCCGTGCTGGATGGAGCGCTGGGCGTTAGCGGGCGCGACTCGACCTGGGACGGCCCTGCTATCGGCCTGACGACCGCAGTCCCCTCGGGCGGAGCCACCCGAAGCTGCTGTCCGACGCGGATCATGTTTGGATTGTCGATACTGTTCCAGGCGGCCACATCGCGATAGGATTGTCCATGCTCCAGTGCGATGCTGTAGAGCGTTTCGCCCCTTTTCACGGTATGGAATTCGCCTGGTTTGGCTTGGGTGGCCGCTGGTGGCGTCGGCTTGCCGGGAGCACCACCCCGCTCGACCACCGGTGCCGGAGACTTCGAAGCACAAGCAGCCAGCAAGCCGGCCACAATCACAGCCAGCAGGGGTGAAAAACGGACAGCATTCATCATGCCTATTCAACTCCGGCTACGAGAGGCACGAAGCGCACCGCATCAAGGCGCGTTTCGGAATAACCCCGCGAACTGCGTTCGATCAGGCAAAGCGCCTGTTCGGCCCCTCCGAGAGGCAGAATCATGCGCCCGCCGATGGCCAACTGCTCGAGCAATGACTGTGGCACGTGTCCAGCCGCAGCGGCAAGGATGATTGTATCGAAAGGCGCGGCATCCGCCAGCCCCAGATTGCCATCCGCATGTTTCAGCCTGACATTCGGTAATCGCAAATGACGCAGGTTCGCACGTGCCTTGTCTAGCAACTGCGCAATGCGCTCGACGGCATAGACATCCCTGGCCAGTTGCGCAAGGACGGCCGTCTGATAGCCGCAACCGGCACCAACCTCAAGCGTCTTGCCGAGCCCACGACCGGCCACCAGTAGTTCTATCATGCGGGCCACGATGAACGGCTGCGAAATCGTCTGTTTCATGCCGATCGGCAGCGCCGTATCCTCGTAGGCGCGGGAAGCCAGTGCCTCCTCGACGAAGATGTGACGCGGCACCGCCGCCATCGCCGCCAGCACCCGCTCGTCGCGAATGCCGTTCTCGCGCAGACGTTCTATCATCCTTGCACGGGTGCGCTGCGATGTCATGCCAATGCCTGAAAGTTCGCGCCTCATTTCCCGATCCAGTTCCTTACCGCACCGATCTGCGCTCCGTGCGTCAGATCGATCTGCAGGGGCGTCACGGAAGCATAGCCGTTTTCCACGGCATGGAAATCCGTCCCCTCGCCAGCGTCCTGTGCCTGTCCGGCCGCGCCGATCCAATACACCGTATCGCCGCGCGGGTTCACCTGCCTGACCACGCCTTCCGCCTTGTGCCGCTTGCCGAGCCGGGTCACCTGGATGCCCTTCAGTGTGTCCTGCGTCACGTCCGGCACATTGATGTTGAGCAGCACCGGCGCATCCAGTGGATTGCGCATGCAACGCTCGACCAAGCGTTTCGCCACCATTGCGGCAGTTTCGAGATGGGCTGCCTTATGGCTTGTCAGCGAAACCGCCAAGGAAGGCACGCCCAACAGATAACCTTCTGTCGCAGCGGCCACCGTCCCGGAATAGATCGTGTCGTCGCCCATATTGGCGCCCAGATTGATCCCTGATATGACCATGTCGGGCAAATGATCCAGCATGCCGGTCACGGCCAGATGCACGCAGTCGGTCGGCGTGCCGTTTACGAAGAAAAAACCGTTCGCGGCCCGCCGTAAACGCAGGGGACGGTCCAGTGTGAGGGAATTGCTGGCACCGCTGCGGTCGCGCTCCGGGGCGACCACGGTAATATCGGCAAGGTCGGCAAGCGTTTTGGCGAGCAACTCGATTCCAGGCGAGAAATAGCCGTCGTCGTTGGAAAGGAGAATGCGCATGGTATGCCGCGCGGCAATGGCTGCCTCAGGGAAAGAATGGTCGGGGCGGCGGGATTCGAACTCGCGACCCCTTGCACCCCATGCAAGTGCGCTACCAGGCTGCGCTACGCCCCGACTGGAGGCGAATTATATCAGAGAGGGAAGAATTGCGACGCGCGAGACGGGCGTGTCAGGCGCGGAGAAAAGCAATGATGCCGGCGATTTCGCCACGCAGCGATGCGGCAGGAACATATTGCTCGCTGGAGGTGGCCACATGATTTTGCGTATCCTTGCCACCGCCCTCCTCGAGACGGTTACGCGCGCCGCTGATGGTAAAGCCCTCCCGGTAGAGCAGTTCGCGAATGCGGCGCACCAGCAGCACCTCATGGTGCTGATAATAACGGCGGTTGCCGCGCCGCTTGACGGGCTTCAGCTGTGTGAACTCCTGTTCCCAGTAGCGCAGCACGTGCGGCTTGACGCCGCACAATTCGCTTACTTCCCCGATGGTGAAGTAGCGCTTCGCCGGGATGGGCGGCAAGTCATCCTTGCTTGCCATGGCTGCTCAGCTTTTCGACCGAGGCCTTGAGTTTCTGGCTGGCATGGAATGTCACCACCCGGCGAGCCGTGATCGGAATCTCTTCTCCGGTTTTCGGATTGCGGCCGGGACGCTGCGGCTTGTCGCGTAGCTGGAAATTGCCAAAACCTGACAGCTTGACGCTTTCGCCGCGTTCGAGCGCTGTACGGATTTCTTCGAAAAACCCCTCAACCATGTCCTTCGCTTCGCGCTTGTTCAGGCCGACTTTTTCAAACAACAAATCGGCGAGTTCCGCCTTTGTTAACGTCATTTCTGCTCCCTATGAACGCAGCTTGGCAGCGAATTTTTGTGTGGCGGCCCCGATCAGTCCGGTCATCGCCGCATCGACTTCGCCATCGGAAAGCGTTTTCTCAGTATCTTGCATAACTACCCGAAATGCAAGACTTTTTTTCTCTGGATCGACCCCTTTCCCTTGATACACATCGAAAAGAACGATGTCGCGGACAAAGGCCTGGGCCGCTGCCAGCAAGGCCTCCCGCAAGGGTTCGGCCGCCTGCTCCAGCGGGACGACAAGGGCCAGGTCGCGTACGACGACGGGAAAACGGGGAACCTCCTGATAAGCCGGTAGCAGGCGGTGCAACACGGCATCGAGTTCCAGCTCAAATACCGCCGGAGCCGATCCGAGTTCGTATTTTTGGACCCAGCGCGGATGCAATGCGCCGACAAAGCCAATGACTTTGCCTTCCACGGCGACGGAAGCGGAACGCCCGGGGTGCAACGCAGGGTGATCGAGGCGTCCGAAGCTGGCACGAGCGGGCGACAGCAAGGCCTCGACATCGGCCTTGGCATCGAAAAAATCCACCAGGCGGGTGGCCACGCCCCACTGCTCCGGTGCTGCCGGTCCCGCGGCAAGGGCGGCAATCCGCTTCGGTTGCAGGAAGCCCGCGATCTGGTCTCCTTTGCCATCACGCAGGAAGCAGCGCCCGGTTTCGAAAACACGAACCCGTTCCGTGCGACGGTTGAGATTGCTGACGAGATTCGCCACGAGGCTGCCGATCAGGCTGGAGCGCATCACCCCCATCTGGCTGGCAATCGGATTGGCCAGCACGACCGGATCCACGTTGGCGCAGAAATCCCTTTCCCATTCGACGTCGACGAAACTGTAATTCACCACCTCTTGGTAGTCCCTCCCTGCCAGCAGCCGCCGCACGCTCCAGACGCTACGCCCCTGTTCGTCCTGCGGCAGGATCGCCAGCGCACCCTGCGGCAGTCGCGCCGGGATGTTGTCGTAGCCGTGCAGGCGGGCCAGTTCCTCGACGAGATCTTCCTCGATGGCGATGTCGAAGCGGTGTGATGGCGGCGTTACGCTAAAAACGTCGCCATCCCTCTCGAACGGGAAATCCAGTCCTTTGAAGAGCCTGTCCGCCACCTCGGCGCCCAAGCGGATACCCAGAACCTTTTCTGCGCGCGCCAAGCGCATTCGGACCTTCTTGCGCACTGGCAGGCAGCCGGGTTCGACTGCCTCCACGGCCGGGCCGGCCTGACCGCCGCAAATGTCCTGTATCAACTGCGTCGCCCGCTCCAGCGCCTCGCGCGTGACGGCAAAATCGACGCCGCGCTCGAAGCGATAGGAGGCATCCGAGGAGAATCCCAATGCGCGAGCCTTGCCGGCGACGGCATCCGGGGCAAAGAAAGCGCTTTCCAAAAACAGCTCTGTGGTGCCATCACCGATGCCGCTCTCCTCGCCACCCATGATGCCGGCCAGAGCCAGTGCCCGCCTTTCGTCCGCGATCAGGGCCGTATTTTCCGACGGCTCGACGGTCTGACCGTTCAGAAGCAGGAGCTTTTCGCCCGCTGTCGGAAAGCGGACGTGGATCGCACCCTGCAGGCGTGTATTGTCGAAAGCATGCAAGGGCTGGCCGAGCTCCAGCATGACGTAATTGGTGACGTCGACGACGGCGCTGATGGAGCGAATGCCGCTGCGCTCGAGGCGTCGCTTCATCCAGTCTGGAGTCGGTGACTTCGCGTCGATGCCGCTTATGACCCTTCCGCAATAACGCGGGCACGCCGCAGGGGCGTCCAGCACCACCTCGCGCCGTTTGTCGCTCTCGACTACTGCTTCGCGTATCTTGGGCAGCACAATCGGGGCACCGGTCAGGGCGCCCACTTCCCGCGCCACGCCCTTCAGGCTGAGGCAATCCGCGCGGTTCGGCGTCAGCTTGAGGGTGAATAGCTTGTCCTCAAGAACAAGATAGGCGCGGATGTCGCCGCCCACCGGGGCTTCCGTCGGCAGCGGCAACAGGCCGCTGTGATCATCCGACAGACCGAGCTCGCGCGCGGAACAAAGCATGCCGTGGGACTCGACTCCGCGCACCTTGGCCGCCTTGATTCTGATGCCCGGCAGTTCCGCCCCGACCAGGGCGCAGGGCACCTTCATGCCGACGGCGACATTCGGTGCGCCGCAGACGATCTGGAGCGTATCACCCTGTCCCGCATCGACGCGGCACAGCTTCAGCTTGTCGGCATCCGGATGCTTGTCGACGGAGAGAACCTGCGCCACCACGACGCCGCCAAAGGCCGGCGCCACGTTCTGCAGGGCTTCCACCTCCAGTCCTGCCATGGTGAGGCTGTGTGCGAGTTCAGCGCTGGTGAGCGGCGGATTGACGAACTCTCGCAGCCAGTGTTCGGAAAACTGCATGGTTATCTGAATTGTGAAAGAAAGCGCAGGTCGCCGTCGAAGAACAGGCGCAAGTCGTTCACGCCATAGCGCAGCATGGTCAGGCGGTCCGGTCCCATGCCGAAGGCGAATCCGACGTATTTCTCGCTGTCGATGCCGACATGGCGCAGCACGTTCGGGTGCACCATCCCGCTGCCGGCGATCTCCAGCCAGCCGGTGTGGCCGCAGACGCGGCAGCCGTTGCCGTCGCAAAACACACAGCTCATGTCAATTTCGGCAGAAGGCTCGGTAAACGGGAAGAACGAGGGCCGAAAGCGCGTGCGCAAGTCCGGCTTCTCGAAGAAGTTGCGCAGGAAGTCGGTAAACACGCCCTTCAGGTCGGCGAAGCTGACATCCTCGTCGATCCACAAGCCCTCGACCTGGTGGAACATCGGGGAGTGGGTGGCATCCGAATCGACGCGGTAGACGCGCCCTGGCGCAATGATCCGGATGGGAGGCTTGTGCGTCTCCATGAAGCGCACCTGGATCGGACTGGTGTGGGTGCGCAACAGCAATCCCGGCGCGTTTTCCAGGTAAAAGGTGTCGTGCATCGACCGCGCGGGGTGGTTTTCCGGCGTATTCAGCGCAGTGAAATTGTGGAAGTCGTCCTCGATCTCGGGGCCGTCGGCGACATCGAAACCGATCGAACGGAAGAGCGCTTCGATGCGCTCGATCGTGCGCGTCACCGGATGCAGGCCGCCCGTCGGCAGGCCCCTGCCCGGCAGCGTGATGTCGAGCGCCTCCGCCTTGAGTTGCGCCTCCAGCGCGGCATGACGAAGCGCCTCGCGCCGCGCATTGAGCGCCGCCTCGATCCTCTCCTTGGCGCTGTTTATGGCGGCACCCGCCGTCTTGCGTGCCTCCGGATCGAGCTTGCCCAGCCCCTTCAGCAACTCGGTAATCGAGCCGCTCTTGCCGAGAAAGCGCGCCTTGGCCTGCTCCAGCGCCGAGGCGTCTTCGATGCCGGAAAATTCGGCCGTCGCCTGCGCGACTAATTGTTCGATGTCACTCATGGCTCAAACGTAAAAAAAGGAGGCTGGGGGCCTCCTTTTTCCGCGCACTGCCCACTCAGGTGGAAAGGCTCGCCTTGACCTGGTTCGCAAGCTGGGCAAAGGCCGGCTTGTCGAACACTGCCAGATCCGCCAACACCTTGCGATCGACCTCGATCGACGCCTTCTTGAGGCCGTTCATGAGCACGCTG
>WBZR01001634.1_pt1 | contig 26947 bp, 23 predicted proteins | sample 5204231 | NCBI WGS metagenome assembly WBZR01 (sample SAMN12412403, study PRJNA552823) | activated sludge metagenome | isolation source: activated sludge from anammox sidestream of wastewater treatment plant... | place: USA: Virginia | collected 2017-08
CAACTCGGAAGCGGAGTTCGGCGCCAATACCGCGAGCGACACCCTCCACTGCAAGGGCACGGTACCAGGGGTGTCCGCGGTACGATTCGTCGGCATGCACCATGATGGTGCACGTGCCGGCGCGGAGTGAGGCAAAGCCGGGATGGCGCTCACCGGGATCCAGCCCCGCCACCTGCTCGAGAAATGATGCGAGCGCGAAGACATCTGTGCTCCAGAGGATGACGCCGAAGGCGTCCTCTGTGGTCATGAGCCGTGCTCCCGAACCTCCACCGCGGCAACTATAACCTGCAGTCAAGTATCAAGAGAAATACTTGGCATAATGCTGCGCTGTGTGATGGCAGCGTCAGGCCGGCCGAAACTTCGGTAACGTCACGTCTGCGTGGTGCTCCCAGTCGACGATGACGGGCATCCCCACGCGGATCTCGTCGTTGCTCACGCCGACGAGATTTGTTGGCAGGCGTGGCCCTTCAGCGAGCTCGACGATGGTCACATTGTAGGGCAGGTCGGCAGCGAATCCGGGGTGATAACGCTGGTGCATGATGCCGAAGGTGCGGACGGTGCCACGACCGCTCGCCTGTTCCCAGGAGGTGTCAGTCGAAAGACAGTTGTCGCAGTGCATCCGCGAAGGGAGGCGCCACGTGCCACAGTCGTTGCAGCGCATGAGCATGAGTTTCCCTTCTGCGGCCCCATCCCAGAATGGCCGGGATGCATCGTCCGGCTGGGGTAACGGTTTCGAAACCTGGGGCTGGTCGCTCATCGTCTGCCTCTCAATTCGCGTGCGGGCTCAGGATGAGCGCCGCGTGGTAGCTGAGGTTGCCGCCGTTGCCGGTGCAGAGGATACGGTCGTTTTTCGCAACCTGGCGGTCGCCGCCGTGACCACGACCCTGGATGATCGCCTCGCTCAGCGGCGTCATCCCCCACATGTAATAGGCCGAGAGCTCGCCGCCGCCGGTATTCGTGGGCAACGTACCACCTGGCCCGAGCTTGCCATCTTCGACGAACGGCCCGCCCTCTCCCTTCTTACAGAAACCGTAATCTTCGAGTGTGACGAGCACCGTGTAGGTGTAGCAGTCGTAGAGCTCGCAGATGTCGATATCTTCGGGGCCGCAACCGGCCATCGCGAAGACCTTCTCGGCCGCGAGCCTGGCGCCGGTTTCAGTCTCCCAATCGCTCCCGGGACGGCCAGAGTCGCCCGGATGACCCTGCCCCATGCCATGAACGTAGACAGGTGGCTGGGGCATGTCCTTCGCCATGCTGGCAGGGCTCACGACGATGGCGACCGCTCCATTCGAGACGAGGCAGCAGTCAAGGAGGTGGAGGGGCTCGATGATCCAGCGCGAGGCGTGGTAGTCCTCGATGGTGAGTGGGTCGCGCATCTGGGCGAGAGGGTTCATCACGGCCCAGGCACGTTGGGCGATGGCGATCGCACCGAGCTGGTCCTGCGTGGTGCCGTAGAGCGACATGTGACGCCGGGCGGCGAGCGCATAGGGGGTGTTCGCGCCGAAGTAACCGGCTGCTGCATAGAGACCCGCCATACCCTGGGGCCGGCCAGGGTTCCTCGCAGCGCCGCCGTAGGCCGAGCCAGAGGAAGTCCCTTCGCGCAACGGTGCATCGGCAAAGACGCAGACGACGTGGGTTGCGAGGCCAGCGGCGATCGCCATGGTGGCGTACTGCACCATCTGGGCCGCTGTCGAGCCCGCAGCGTTCATGTGATTGAGCAAGCGGAGGTTGTGGAGGCCCGTGTAGTTCTGGAGGTTGAGGCTGATACCACCCCCCGTGAAACCAGTGACCCCGGCGTTGATGAGCAGGCCATCGACCTGCTCCTTCTGCAGCCCGGCGTCCGCGATTGCGAGACGAACTGCGTCAGCTGCCAGCTCGGTGGCTGATTTCCCGTAGACGCGGCCCATGGGGGTCATTCCGAGGCCTGTGATCGCCGAGGCCCCGCGAAGCGGATGTACCATGAACAGAGAACTCCTTGTGCGCCCGATTCTACCGGGAGCCAATTCGCCCGCAACCGCGTTCAGAAGCGGTAGTGCTCGAAATCGCGGGCCACTACCGTGTTTGGCAGCCCGTTGTCGGTGATGTCCGTATTGATGTGGGTGAGGATGAGCGTCGACTCGCCCGGCAGCGCGGCCCGGACACGCGGGATATCCTCCACCAGGTTCATGTGGACCGGGATATTGTCAGCGCGCGATGCACACTCGCTGATGAGTACTTCAGGATTGCGGGCAAGATCGTAGACGGCCTGGCAGAGCGTGGTATCGCCGGTGTAGGCAAACCGCCGGGCCCCAATCGCGCAGTGGTATCCCAGGCTTTGGACCAGCCTCGGATCGTGCACGACCGGCACCGCCTCGACCGTGAGGCTGCCGAGGGTGACAGGCTGCCCCGGGAGTGCCGTCCGCCACTCGAGGTCGTAGGCGCCGCCAATATCGCCCGGGAACACGCTGGCCGAAATGGCACGTGTGATCGCCTCGGTTTCTGGCGGCCCGACGATGGTGACCGGTTTCGTGCGTCCCATATGCTTCCAGTGCAGCAGGAGTAGCGGCAGGCCGAGGAAATGGTCTCCGTGGTGGTGGCTTATCACCACGGCATCGAGTTCGTTGGGATCGATGTCGAGTTTGTTCAACGATTGTAGTGCCTGCGGAGGCGTTTCGAAGAGATAGCTGCCGTTCACGAGAAAGCCGTTCCAGCAGAGTCCCCCGGGGGCGAAGGCGTTGCCAGTTCCAATGAAGTGAAAGTCAAGGTCGGTCACGGGCTTACTCTACCGAGCGACAGCCGCTATCTGCCAACGGTCGTTCGGCCATTGATTGGATCCCTTGTGTGCGGCGGGGCACAATTCAGGGGTGAGTTACCGCGTCGGCATCATCAACGTCACCGGATATGCAGGCATGGAAGCGGCGCGCCTGCTCTGGAAGCACCCCGGGGTCGAACTGGCCTCCGTTACCGGGCGTTCACTCGCCGGGCAGCGCCTGGGCGAAGCGTTTCCACACCTCGCGGTCTATGGCGACCTGCGTATTTCGCCGGAGGTCGATGCCGAAGTCGACATCGTGTTTTCGGCTCTCCCAACTGCTGAGAGTGCGGCCGCGTGCGAGCCCTTCGTCCGCAAAGGCGTCAAGGTCGTGGATATTGCAGCCGATTTTCGCCTCAAGGCCCCCGGTGCATTCGAGCAGTGGATGGGAAAGACCCACCCGGCCCCGGACCTCGTGCCCGAAGCTGTCTATGGCCTGCCCGAACTCAACCGCGGCGCGATCGCCGAGGCGAAGCTGGTAGCTAACCCGGGTTGCTACCCCGCCACCTCGATCCTGGCGCTTGCACCGGCCTTTGCCGCGGGGCTTATCGAGCCACAGATCGTTGTCGATGCGAAATCAGGGATCTCGGGCGCCGGCCGGGGGAGCGGCGGTGGCTTCGGCTACAGCGAAGTCAACGAGGATGTCTCCGCCTACAAGATCGCGAACCACAATCACCAACCCGAAATTGCGCAGGAACTCGGGGCGCTCCGCGAGGGGATTGAACCGAAGGTGACCTTCGTCCCGCACCTCGTGCCCATGACCCGCGGGATCCACGCCACGTGCTACGCACCGCTCAAGACTGGTGTCTCAAATGATGATGTGAGCGGCCTGTATCGTGACTTCTATGATGCCGCGCCGTTTACGCGGTTGACGGCCGTGCCACCCCACACAAAGCACACGCTTGGCAACAACATGTGCCTGGTGCACCCCGTCGTTGATGAACGGAACGGCATGCTCGTGGCTGTTGGCGTACTCGACAACCTGGTAAAGGGTGCGGCGGGCCAGGCAATTGAGAACATGAACCTGATGCTCGGGCTGCCCCAGGAGATGGGCCTCGACCTCCCGGCGGTCTACCCATAATGGCCTTCGAGATCGACACGAACGGGACATCGACCTCGGCCGAGGGGTTTTTTGCAGGCGCTGTCTACGCGGGTATCAAGACCTATGGCGAAGACAAGCTGGACCTCGCAATCCTTGCCTCTGACCGGCCGTGTACCGTGGCTGCCACGTTCACAAAGAATATGCTGCATTCGGCGGCCGTCGACGTGAATCGTGCTCACCTTGCAGGCGGAAACCCCCAGGCCGTTGTTGTGAATGCCGGGGTTGCCAACTCGAGCACGGGTGACCGGGGCCTGGCAGATGGCGAGCAGATGGCGGCGTGGGCGGGTGCGAAGCTCGGTCTTGCCGCCAGCGATGTACTCGTCTGCAGCACCGGGGTCATCGGCCATTTCCTGCCGATGGAGAAGATCGAGGCTGGTATTGGAGCTATCGAATTCTCACCACTCGCCGGGGACCAGTTCGCACGAGCCATCATGACCACCGACACGCGGCCCAAGCACGCCTCACTTCGTTTCGGGCCGTACACCCTCGGCGGATGCACCAAGGGTTCGGGGATGATCCATCCCAATATGGCGACGATGCTTGCCTTCCTCACGACCGATGCACCCGTTGCACAGCCGTTTCTGCAGGATGTGCTCTCTGGAGCGGTCGAGAAGTCGTTTAACCTGCTTTCCATCGATGGCGATACGAGCCCCAGTGATACAGCCATCTTGTTTGCCAATGGCGCCCAGGGCGGTGAGACGATCGATTCGCCTTCACCGACGGCAGACCTCTTTCGAGAGGCTGTGGAGACGCTCTGCGTGCATCTCGCGAAGGAGATGGCACGCGACGGCGAAGGCGCGACGCGGCTCATCGAGTTCTCCGTGACGGGTGCGGCCACCGTGGAGGAGGCGCGGTCCGTCGTTCGCCTCTTCACAACGAGTTACTTGCTCAAGAGTGCTGTACACGGCGCCGACCCCAACTGGGGCCGGATCGTCGCGGTCATTGGCCGCTCCGGGGTGAGCGTGAACGAGCCGGCAGTGACGGTGGATCTCTGCGGCGTGCGCGTCTTCGAACAGGCACAACCGACGGAATTTGACGCCGAAGCACTCTCCCGGCTGATGCGCGGCGACACGGTGACCATAGCGGCCGGCCTCGGTGCGGGCACGGCTTCGGCAACGGGCTGGGGCTGCGACCTCTCTGCCGAGTATGTGAGTATCAACGCGGACTACCACACATGAGCCAGGGGCCGCTCGTCATCAAGATCGGTGGAAGTACGCTCGGTTCGGCCGACACCACGTTTCGTGACGTTGCTGAATTGGCTTCGGGTGGCAACATCCCGGTCGTGGTCCATGGTGGCGGGGCCGAGGCGAGCCGCTGGCTCGAGGCGATGCAGATCCCATCACGGTTTGAGCGAGGGCTGCGCGTCACTGATGAGAAGGTGTTGCCCGTTGTCGTAGCGGTGTTCGCCGGGCTCGTGAACAAGCGCATCGTGTCGGCCATCAATGCGGCAGGGGCACTTTCCGTGGGGCTGTCGGGAGCCGATGGGCGGATACTCGAGTGCCGGATTGCCGCGCCAGAGCTCGGCTTCGTGGGCGAACCGGTGGTGGCCCACCCGAAGGCCATCGAGGCGCTGCTGGCGGGCGGAATCATCCCGGTTATCAGCTCGATTGGGTACGTGCCGGGAGATGACACCGACCAGCTCGTAAACGTCAATGCAGACACGATCGCTGGCGAAGTCGCGGCGGCCGTTGGTGCTTCGCGGCTGGTATTTCTGACCGATGTAGACGGTGTTCGCGGCACCGATGGAGGCCGGATCCCGGAACTCACGGGCGCGCAGGCCCGCGGCCTTATCGCTGACGGCACTATCAGCGGCGGGATGATCCCAAAGGTCGAGGCGTGCCTGCACGCGCTCGGCCTCGGTGTGGATGTGCAGATTGTTGATGGACGGGTACCCGGGGCATTGCGGCAACTCGATGAGAGCGGAACGCGGTTCGTCACGTAGCCCGCGAGCCTTCAGGATTGCTCGTTAACGCTTTGCACGAGGCGCCGTTGTTACAATCGAGCGAGCTTCGGCAGGAGATTGACCGTCATGACCAGCGAGCTTTTGGCCGAGCAGCTGCCGGAGCAACCTCTCGACCTGGCGGATCCTTCGCTCTACCTCAACCGGGAGCTGAGCTGGCTGGAGTTCAATGAGCGTGTCTTTGCGCAGGTTAGCGATCGGCGAAACCGACTCCTCGAACGTGTGAAGTTCCTCGCTATCACAGCGAGTAACCTCGATGAGTTCGCTACCAAGCGGGTTGGCTGGCTGAAGCGGATGCTCAAGGCCGACCCGCGCATGCGCACGGTCGACGGGTTATCAGTCGCAGAACAGCTGAACCTGGTAATTGATGCCTGCGTTGATATGCGACAGCGGATGGACGGCGCCTGGAAGGATGTCCTCACTCCCGAACTGGCAGCGCACGGCATTCGAATCGTGCGCTTCGATGATCTCGACGTTGCGGAGCGCGGGCGGCTGCGTGAGTACTTCGAACAGGCGATCTTCCCCGTACTGACACCACTGGTGGTCGACCCCGCACATCCGTTCCCGTTTCTCAGCGGTGGGTCACTGTCGCTCGGCCTGAATGTGCGACACCCGTCATCAGGTCAGGACAGGTTCGCGCGGGTGAAGGTGCCGCAGAACCGGCCGCGTTTCGTGCAGGCTGGTAACCTCGATTTCGTACTCCTCGAGGACCTTATCGCCGCTCACGTGCACCTGCTCTTTCCGGGGATGGAGGTGACATCGTGGCAGGTGCTGCGCGTGCTTCGTAGCGCCGAAATCGGGAGCCCGGGCGAGGAGTCAGACGACCTGCTCGAACTCATCGAGCGTGAGCTCCGCCGCCGCCGCCTGGCCGATGCCGTCGCCCTCGAGGTGACCGGTGATCTCCCCGCCGCCAGGCGCGAGATGCTGCTCGAAGAGCTCATGCTGACCGACCGTGATGTCTACCAGACCGAGGGACCGCTTGGCCTGGCGGACCTGATGCAGTTCGCGTCGTTACCGATACCCGACCTCTTCGACCCACCGTTCACGCCCTCCGTACCATCGGCGTTCGTCGTCTTGAAGGATGAGCCGGGCTCGTTTTTCAACGTGATCCGCGAGCGCGATATCCTCGTCCACCATCCGTACGAGTCATTCGATGCCACTGTTGTGCGGTTCGTCGACGAAGCTGCCGATGATCCGGCGGTGCTGGCGATAAAGCAGACGATGTATCGCACCTCGCCCGACTCGCCGATCCTGGCGTCACTCATTGATGCCGCGGGCCGCGGGAAGCAGGTCGCGGTGCTTGTGGAGCTCACGGCGCGATTCGATGAGGCGAACAACATCGAGTGGGCACGCAAACTCGAAGATGCCGGGGTTCATGTGGCCTACGGCAACCCAAACCAGAAGATCCACGCGAAGTGCTGCCTAGTGGTCCGCGAAGAGGTCGCGGGTGTGACGATGTACGCACACATCGGGACCGGTAACTACAACTCGCGAACGGCACGGCTCTACACCGACCTTGGCCTGTTCACGGCCGACCCGGTCATCTGCGCGGACCTCGTCCAGCTCTTCAACCACCTCACGGGCTTCGGCACGATGCACGACCCGCGTGAGCTGCTGGTTGCACCGATCTCCCTTAGGCGCGAGCTCGAATCGCGGATTCGCCGGGAGATGGAACACGCCAGGGCGGGCCGGCCAGCCCGGCTGACATTCAAGATGAACGCCCTCGAGGACCGGGAACTCACCGAGGCGTTGTACGAGGCATCGCGTGCCGGTGTACGTGTCGACCTGATCGTCCGTGGTATCTGCCGGCTGCGGCCAGGGCTCCCTGGTCTGAGCGAGAATGTCCGTGTCGTGAGTGTTGTCGGCCGGTTTCTCGAGCACTCGCGAGTCTACCGCTTCGACAACGGCGGTTCGCCGGAGGTCTACATCGGGAGTGCCGACATCATGAAGCGGAACCTCGATGAGCGGGTTGAAGTGCTTGCACCGGTTCGAGCACCGGACCTGCGCGCCCAGCTCGATGCACTCCTCGAGATGTTGCTGGCCGATAGCCGCCAGGGCTGGACGCTCCATGACCGAACCTGGCGCCGGGATGCGTCGGTGATTGAGCCAGGAACCCAGGCAAACCTGCTGGCCCTCGCACCCTTCAGCTAATTGGCTGTTTCCCGGATTGGCGCCGGTGCTCTACCATCGTGACTTCATTCCCCCACGGAGAGTGTCATGACCGACTGGGTAGCCCAGGAACGCCACTACCTCTTTCAGAACTACGGCCGGCAGCCGGTGGTGATTGAGCGTGGTGCGGGTACCCGTGTATGGGACACCGAAGGCCGTGAGTACCTCGACCTCGTGTGCGGGCTCGCTGTCAACGCGCTCGGACACGCGCATCCGGCAGTCGCTACGGCACTTGCGAAGCAGGCGAAGACACTCATCCAGACATCGAATCTCTACTACACGACGCCGATGATCGAGCTGGCGCAGCTCCTCGTTGAGCACTCGTGCTTCGACCGGGTCTTCTTCTGCAATTCGGGCACCGAGGCAAACGAGGCCGCGATCAAGCTTGCCCGCCGCTGGGGCCACGACGTACGCAAAGGTGCATACGAGATTATTAGCTTCAACGATGGTTTCCATGGCCGGACGATGGGAGCACTGGGGGCGACTGGAACCACCCGATACCGGGAGCCGTTCGAGCCGCTGGCGCCGGGCTTTGTCCATGTCGACTGGAATGACATCGAGGCCGTGAAGGCAGCTACGAATCAGAAGACCGTGGCCATCATGATGGAACCAATCCAGGGCGAGGCCGGGGTGAACATGCCGGCGCCGGGATTTGTCCGGGCGATCCGTGAGTGGTGCGACGAGCACAGGCTGCTCCTCATCTTCGACGAGATCCAGACCGGCGTGGGGCGCACCGGGAGGCTCTGGGCCTACGAGCACGAGGGTGTCGAGCCGGACATCATGTCGCTGGCGAAGGCGCTCGCGGGTGGTGTGCCAATCGGCGCGATCCTGGCAAAAGAAGAACTGGCATCGCACCTCGTGAAGGGTGACCACGGCACGACGTTTGGCGCCCAGCCGCTGGCCGCAGCAGCCGGCCTGGCAACGATGCGCTACATCCTCGACCATGATGTCGTTGAACAGGGTGCGCGGGCGTCGGAAACCCTCCAGTCGCGGCTTCGCTCGATGGAGGACCGGTTGCCCGTTGTCAATGAAGTGCGCGGCCTCGGTATGCTCCTGGCCGTCGGCCTGGCGCGCGACATCTCGGCCGATGTTGTGGAGGCCTGCCGCCAGCGCGGGCTCCTGGTGAACAACCCGCGCCCGAACACCATCCGCCTGATGCCCCCGCTAACGATTTCGGATGAAGAGATTGAGCGGGCCTGCGACATGCTGGAAGAGGCGATTGTCTCGGTCACGGGCGGCGGGCAGTAGAATCACCGGAGTTCGAAGTTCGGTCGATGCGCTCCGCCCCAGGGGACATTGCCGATTTGGGTGCCTGTGTCCGCTCAACGACGTTGGATGGCTGGCAGAGGTCCCCGGTTTCCCGAGAGCCTGGCGCTCGGGCACGCAACTGTCAGCCGTCCACCGGGAGAATGGTTCGCGGTTTAGACCGCCACCAGGGAGCGGCATCCTCTGGTGTGGCCCATCTTCGGCTGTACACCCCGTCCCGGCAGCATGCTGTCAATCAGACCCGCATGCTGAACCACTGTTCACCATTTGCCTTCAAGTCCAGTCCACCTTCTTCCATCAGTGGACATAATCACCCGGCAGTTAGCGTCGCCACTGTGTTTGAGCAGCGACACGACGGTCGCAGCGGTTGCGCGTGGAGGCCGATCGGCCGAAACTGAAGGAAGGTTCCCCGATAGCTCAACGGTAGAGCACGCGGCTGTTAACCGCGGTGTTCGAGGTTCGAATCCTCGTCGGGGAGCCACTTACCCCTGTAATCCGAACTTCCCCCAGAATGCCGCTTTCCTAAACCAAGCCCAGGCAATTGCTGGAGGCTGACGCTCACCCGGTACCACTTCGAACGGACCTGCGTAGCGAAGGCCCGAGAGCCGCCGTCCGGCAGTTCGTCGCGCTCGGGATCGAACGGCCGGACTTCAACCTTGTTGAGGAGCAGCTGCATGAGCTCCTTCTGGTCGGCGGTCGGCATCAGATTCACCAGCCGCTCAAACTCGACCAGATTCCGACGGATCAGATCGACGTCCAGGACGCGCCGCCGACGATGGTCGATGTCCATCTGAAGCTTCTCGATGAGCGTCCCGAGCTGCTCCTTCTCCTCGCTGAGCTTCTTCAGCTCCGCGCGGAGGTCCGGCCCGAGATCGTCTTGGGACTTGATGATCTCGATGATCCGGCGGATGCCACTTGTTAACCGCGAGACCTCCTCGCGATGGCGTCTCTGCTGCTCTTCGAGCTCCCTGATGGGTATCACGGCTTCGCGATTGGCGGCCTGGACGCAGCTCTCGAGCATGGCGCTATCGGCCCCGAGGTCGATGAGGACGCTCTTGATGAGCGTCTCAAACTCCCGCGCCGGCAGGCTTCGCACCGGGCAGCGCGAGGCGCTTCCGTCCTGCGTGACCGAGGTGCAGGCGTAGTATAGATAGGGCTGCCCGTCTTTGCCCTTCTTCCCTGCCGGGTAAGGAGTCATCGTCGTACCGCAGACGCCGCACTTCGCGATCCCCTTGAGCAGGTGCACGTGGTCGTCCCGATTGCGCGTGCCGTCATCCTCTCGGGCCTGCCCGACGTACTGGTTCGCGCGATCCCACGTCTCCGGCGCCACGATCGGCGAGTGAATCCCCGGGAAGAGCTTGCCGTCATAGCGGATAACCCCCTTGTACAAAGGGTTCCGAATGATCGCCTTGACGGTGTCCTCGTCGAACCGGTTGCCGCCGATCTCCTTGGTCGCCCCATCACGCCCCACGACGTGACGCTTCTTCGTTCGGTAGCCGCGGCTGTTCGCTTCGTTTGCGACGAGGCTGGGCGACTTCGTTTCGACGAACCGCTCGAAGGCGAATTGCACGATCTCGGCTTCGCGCTCGTTCGCCGTCAGCGCCTTGGATTCGGCGCAATAGTCGAAGCCGATCGGCACCATCCCTCCGTTCCACAATCCCCTCTCAGCCCGTCCGGCCATCTTGCTGAGCGTGCGTTCGCGAGTCAGCTCCCGCTCATACTGCGCGAAGCTCAGCAGAATGTTGAGCATCAGCATGCCTGCGGACGTGGACGTATCGAATTGCTGCGTCGCAGACGCGAACGTCACCTTGTGTTCCTGCAGGAGCTCCCAGAAGTCATAGAAGTCCTTCAGTGAGCGGGAAACCCGATCGATCTTGTAGGTAACGACTGCGTCGACTTTCCCATCCGTGAAGTCGCGGATGAGTCTCTGCAACGCGGGCCGGTGCATGTCCTTCCCGGAGTAGCCGCCATCCTCGTAGACCTCGGTCACCTTCCAATCATCCTCGCGGTGGAGGTCCACATACGACGCGCAGAGTTCGCGTTGCCGGTCGAGTGAGCTGTAGTCACTCCTGGCCTGTTCGTCTGTGGAAACACGGGTGTAGATAGCGCAGCGCATCGGCTAGACCTCCCGGCCGCGATCGGCGTGTGCGGCCTCATGCTTAGAATCCTTAGCTCACGCGCCCGGCGCAACCGGCGGCGCGGAAAATTCAGGTTGAGCGCCTGTCATCGCCTCGCCTCAACCGCGACGGACGCTCGCCATTCGACTCGTCGTCCGGAGGACCCGGGGCTGAGGTGTGCTCGGCAGCGTCGGGCCATCGATCGTCCAGGGCAATCGCGCGAAGCAGCAGCCTGGCAATCCGGTCCATGCGTTCCTGCGGGGTCAGGTGTCGGTACATTGCGCTCTACTCCAGTAGTGAAATGCGGCCGGTGGCGATGGCTGCCCGCCAGACCGTGCCGAATGGTCCCCGCCGCTCCAGCAGCGGCTCGGACGTCGTCTTGAGGTAGCATCGCGTGTGGTCCGATGCGAAGACCGCTTCGGCCGCCCTCCAGACCACGTCCTCTCGATGCGGCGTAGGGCAAACCACGAGAAGCTGGGGAACCGAGCCATCGGAAAACGTGTGGCTCCGGTAGTACGCGGCATACCGGTCGAGCTTTTCAAGCAGCACCGCAATCCGCTCGGTTCCACGATCCCACTCCAGCCAGAACCGGCGCTCGATGCCGTCGTGGACTACTTTGCCTGTCCCATCGGGCCGAATCGTCCGGCGAACGCCATTGGACTCGAACCGAATCGTGGTCTCCGAGACGCTCTGCCATTCCCGCAGGCTGGGCCCGCCCGCCTCGCTTTGGGCGAGGCACTGCAGGAAGAAGCGGTTGGCACCAACCGTGTGTTCGAACTGTCGGATGAGTGTCTGGAGACGCCCGCGCTCGCCAGCGCCGATGGTGGCGGCGAATGGTCCATGCTCCGCGTAGCGGCGGGCCGGTATGCGTTCGCGCGCCGCCACAAGGCGCAGTCCGAGTTCGGTCATGACGTAGCGCACGTCCGACCGGGTGAGTCCTTTGGTGACGGGCCCGACCACGGCTTCGATGAGACCCTGCGCGATCGAACGTTCGAGACTGCGTCTGACTGTCCAAACCCGCTGCCTCAGCATCAGCGCCAATTCTGACTCGGACAGCAACGGGTAGCGGCCAGCGACTTCCAACATGCGCTTCTGATCGGCGGTCATCGCGATCGAGAGTGCGGCGACCTGCTCTACGCTCCCTCGCGCTCGCTGCGCAGGCCCCTCGAATGCACCCACACTCTTGGCCCACCGGTATAGCCCTCGCCCTCCAGTAAGTTCGGCCGGCGAACCCTCGAACCAGCGCGCTGGTGATACAGAAGCTGTCGTGGCGCTCACCTGTCGCCAGAACAGCAGATCGAACAGCCGCGCCGGCCCAGCGCCAGAAGCGTGATGCCAGACAGGGGCGACAAGCAGGTCATGCCCGATGTCGCTCGCGCGGGTCGGGTACACCGGCAGCGTCGCGACGCCACGCCGTTCGGCGGCCGACCGTACCGCGTGCGCCCACGCCGCCCTGGTGGGTTCGTCCGCGCAGACGACCAGGATCGGGTCGAAGGGAAGGGGTGCGGCGGACTTCCGCAGCTCACGGTAGCGGTACCAGTTCGCCACCACCGTGTCGCGGTGTCCCGCCGGAACAGCTGGCCGGGCCATGATCACGAAGGCTGAGGCTGAGCCGCCGCGCCCAAGAAATGATACCCGGGCCTGGGTCTCGGGCGGCCAGGACTGGTCCGCGCGTCGGCCAAGCGGCAGCGCGCGGATGTCCGCGCCCTGCAATCGGTCATCCAGGCGCGCCGCTGTGACCAGGATGGACGCAAAACCGTTCAGCGCGGTGGTTAGCTCCATGCTGGACAAGCGTCGAATTGTGTCCGCCCACTCGCACGGAAGCACGCCAAGATCTACGTCGCTATGTTCGCCACGCTCTGTGAGCCATCGCCACGCGCTGGCGCTCAGCACGTGGCGCCGGTCAGACGCGATCTCCGATGACGAGAGCTCGATCCAGTCGATCCAACCCGTGTGGCCAAGGTCGCGGACCACTGACTCGACGTCTGGCCGCGGGCATCCGAGCAGAATCGCAAGCTGGTGCGCGGGCAGGAATGGCAATCGCGCCAACCAGCTCAGAGCTTCGCTTCGGTACTCACGCTTCAGGTCGGTCGTCATCGTGCTTCCTCGCATCGCGATGCTGGTAGCGCTTCAAGCCTTGCTGGGGGCTATTGCCGTCGCCACGCTGGTGGCCGGTCAGCACTTCCGCGACCTCAGGCGGCACCTGTTTGCCGGTGCCGAGCGCTCGCGCGGCCAGGATCTGGTCAACCTGCCGGGCAACCTCCTCGCGCGGGCGTCCGAACCGCGTCGCCGACTCCGCGGCGATCGCGGCGATCCGCGACGGGTCGAGCGGCGCAGGCGGGTCGAGCCGCAGCGAGAAGGCGTCATGGCGGTGACCGCCGGAGGACCAGCGGGCGTAGCACTCGTAGTCGTCGAGGGAGACCAGGTCCGACACCTCAAGGTCATGGCCGAGCTCTGGGGCCAGGTAGCGCGCATCCTCGGCACTCACCTGGAACACCGTGAGGCTGTCGAGGTTGGCGAAGATGGTCGGGCGCAGCTCGCGGTCGATCGCGTCGAGCCTGGCCAGGGACTGGGTCACGAGGACGAAGGACGCCCCGTACTTGCCGAGCTCACTCATCATGCGCGGGTAGTCGGCCCCTCCAAGCGTGCTCGATTCGTCGATCAGGGCCACCATCCGGCTCCGCTCCCCGACCGGCAGGTCGATCTGGTCTTCGACGATCAGCCCGAGAAGGTTGAGGAGCGTTGCCCCGATGAGCGCCGAGCCGCCCTCGCCGAGGAGACCGACGGCGGTGTTGACGACGAGGACGCCACCGTCGCGGAGGAGCGTGCGCGGGTTGATGGTCGACTGCGGTTGGCCGAGCGTGAGTCTGGCGGCCTCGGTCACCTCGAAGCGTCCCACCTTGGTCGTGACGGGTGTGGCTACCTGGATCTGGAAGGCGCGGCCGAGGTTGTCGTAGTTACTCCGCCACCACGACCAGAGCGTCTGGTCGGGGACCTGCGACATCACCCGTTCGCGGAAGTCCGGGCTCGTCAGGAGCGGTACCACGTCAAGGAGCGTGTACTGCTCCTGACGCCGCCGGACCTGGTTTGCCTGGTGGAGACAGAGGAGCGCCGCGCGGAGGGCACCCTCCATGCGCGGACCCCAGTTGTCGGGCCAGAGGCGGTGGAGCATCGCCACGATGTTCTCTGACGTCCGGTCGCGGTTGGGGAAGAGGGCGACGTCGAGGAGGTTGAGCCCAACGGGCCGCCGCCGGTCGGTGAGGTCGAGGTAGGCCGTCCGATTTTCGAGACCGGGTGGGACGACCGAGAGGACGCTCTCCGCCAGGTCCTGGTGGGGGTCGACGACGACGAGCAGCAGGCGCTCCCGGCGCGAAGCGATCTCCCGCATGAGGTGCCCGGCGATGTGCTGGAGGAGCGTGGACTTCCCCCGCCGCGTCTTGGCGACGACCAGGTGGTTCCGGTAGAGCGCCCCGTGCGGGAGATGCACGGGAACGCGCCGCCCATGGTGTCCGGACACACCGACCCGGCTGCCGCGGCCCGTGGCATTGTCGGCCGGCAGGAGGCGGCGTCCGCCGGGTTTCGTCGCGGCAGGCAGCCCGGACATGAGGTCGGGAAGATGCCAGAGCGCCGCGAGCTCGGCGGCATTGAGCACCGGTGCGCCACGGGACCGGCCGCCTGACGTGTCGAGCGGTGAGCGATGTTTCCTGGACCGTCCTGGGCGGAGCCGGTTTCCGGCGGAGTGGTCGAATGCCTCGTAGGTCGCGCTCACGCGATCGCGAATGTCCTCAAGAGTCTCCGTGTTGTCTCGCGGGCCGATCGCTATCACCCGCAGGCGAGCGGTGAACGCGGGGAAGGCGAGCTTCTGGTCGGCGAGGGCCGCGCTCAGGGGTTCGCGGCCGCGGAGGACGCGCGACCAGACGAAGGCGCCGATCGGGAGTCCGGCGGTCGCCACGGAGCCTAACGCGAGTAGCGGAAGGTAGTCGCCGGCCTGGTACCAGCCGTAGCCCTGCACACCCGCGGCGCCTACACCGGCGAGCACAACGAAGGGAAGGAGGCTGGTCGCGCCGGTCTCTGGACGCTCCGCTGGCAGGCGCTGGCTCGACCGGGCAGCCCGGGCCTGGACCGAGGTTGCCCAACTCGGGCGGGGCGGGCGTCCTACGACCACCTGGCCGACGACGCGGACGTCGCCACGGGCCGCGGCCGTTGCCGCCGCTAACACGCCGGTGAGTGGCTCCCCGTGCCTGACGTCCGTATCGAGTGGAAGGGCGGCGTCCCGGTCAAGGCGGAGCTCCACGAGCGCCGCCAGCTCATGCCCGGCGATATGGAGCGGGTCGTGGTGAGGCCCGCGCTCTATCGCGATCTCGTCGAAGTCAGCCTGGGGATAGGCTGCCCGAATCTGGCCGAGGACTGCGGCAGCCGAGCCATCGTCAGCTGCACGGACGTAGAACCGGAGTCCCGGCTCCGTAGCCGTCCACTCCAACGCGAAGTCCTGGACACCGGCCAGCCCCGCGAAGACCGTGCGCGCGCGGGAGACGGGGTCTTCGTCCCAGCGCGACGGGAAGAGCTCGTAGAGGACCGTGGTCCGGTCAGGATGCCGGCGCATGCTGCACCTCCTGCCCCGCAGGCCACAGTTCGGCCACCAGCCTGAAGAACGTCTCGCGGCCATCGTCGCTGGCGCCAAGCTCGCCGAGGTCCTTGACCTCGTCGGGGAGGCGCAGGACGCGGGCCCGGTCGCCGAGCGAGTTAGCCAGCTCGCGCGCGGCATTCTGTCCCTCGTCGTCGTTGTCGAAGACAAGGACGACTTCCGGTACGCCTTCCAGGAAGCGCAGCCGCTCGGCCCGCACGTGCGTCCCGAGCAGGGCGCAGATGGGCAGGTTCCAGCTCACGCCGGTGAGATAGTCGAAGGCGCCCTCCGTCACGAAGACGCGGCGGTGTCCGCGGACGCGCTCATAGCCGAGGATGGGCTTCGGCAACGAGAGACCGAGGTACTTCAGCCGGCGCTCGCTGAGCGCCCGCCCGACCATCCAGGCGCACTGGCCACCGCGTAGTTCGGGAATGACCACGCGCCCGGCGAGTGCCTCGTTGCCATCCTTCCGCAGCAGCCCCATCTCCGCGGCTCGCCGGAGGCTGAACCGGTGGCGGCGCAGGAAGGGCTTGAGCGCCTGCCCGTCGCTGTAGCCCAGACGGCACTGAGTGACGACCGCCATCCCGATGCCCCGGCCCTCCAGGTAGCGCAGTGCCCGCTCGTTGCGAAGGAGCGTCTCGTGGTAGACGTCACAGGCGGCCGCGAGGATGAGACGGTCGTCGACCGTCAGGGGAGAGTCCGACGGTGCCGGACCGCGCGTGTCGCCGTTTGTGGACACGTTTTGCAGAGCGGCTTCACCCAGCAGCTCGAGGGCGCGCCGGAAGCCGACCTTCTCCTTGCGTCTCACGAAGTCGATGGCATCCCCGGCTGCCTTGCAGCCGAAGCAGAAGAAGCTCCGGGTGCTCGGGTAGACGACCAGGCTCGGGTGTTGCTCGTCGTGGAACGGGCAGCAGCCGACGAACCGCTCACCGCGTTGCTGGAGCTTCACCCCATGGGAGGCGATGACTTGCTCGATGGGGTTGCGCTGCTTGACGAGGTCCACATCAACGGGTGGCATCACGTACCTCCTCGTCGCGCGCAACCAGCTCCGCGGGGTCCGTCGTGGCCAGTTCGTGCTCGAACGGGCTCGCCTCGATGCGGAGTGCGAGGTGGTTCCCCGAGGCGAAGAACAGCCCCTCACCCTTGCGGCAGGAGAGCAGGAACTCGCGCTCCCCGGCGCTCAGCCGGAACGTGCTCGTGACGGCGTCGATCGTGGAGCTGTCCTGCCGCATCAGGAGCTGGACGGAGGAGTTGGCGAGCACCGTGTGACCCTCGGCCGTCGCCAGGAAGTCCTCCACGTCCTGCGTCACGGTGGTCAGCCCGAGGTAGTGCTTGCGCGCCTGCCGGGCCATCGAGGCCAGGAAACGGGCGCCCTCCTCGTGCTGGATCAGCGACCACGCTTCGTCGATCAGCAGCATCCGCGGCTTGCGGCTGCGGCGGACCTCGCGCCAGATGTGGTCGGCGATCAGATAGACACCGAGGGGACGCAGCTCGGGCTCGAGGTCGCGGATGTTGAAGACGACGAAGGGCCGTTCGAGGTCGACGGAGGTCGGCGACGAGAAGACGTTGCCGAGGCTGCCCTCCACGAAACGTTCGAGCCGGTCGGCCAGGCCGAGCGGGTCTTCGCCCTCGCGGAGGACGTCGTAGAGGTCTCTCAGAACGGGCGGCGGCTTGCCGTGCGTGGAGGGGTCGCGCGTGATCCCCGCGCGGCCGTAGGTCTCGAGGAGTGCCCGGTCGAGCGCGCCCCGCTCCCGCTGGCCGAGGCTGCTCCCCCGGTCGGCAAGCATCAGGCCGAGGAGTCCCTGGAGGGCGAGCAGCCGGTCGGTCAGGGCATCCCGTGTCTCCCCATCGCTCTCGACACCCTGGGCAAGGTCGAAGGGGTTGAGGTGGTGCGTCGAGCTCCCGGAGAGCCGGATGTACTGCCCGCCTACCGCATCGCAGATCCGCCGGTACTCGTCTTCGGGGTCGATGATGTAGTACTCGACGCCACGCATCAGCGCCCTGAGCGCCTCGACCTTGCAAGCGTAGGATTTGCCCGCACCGCTCTTGGCGAAGACAACCTTGTTCGCGTTCTCCAGCTCGCGGCTGAAGGGGTCGAAGATGACGAGTGAGTTGTTGTGGACGCTGATGCCATAGAGGATCCCGGCCTGCATCGACAGGTGGCTCGACGTGAACGGGATCATCGTCGCCGCGCTGGTCGTATCGAGGTTGCGGTAGCGCCCGAGGTAATCGCGCCCTGCTGGCAGACAGGAGAGAAAGCCCGGCAGCATCTCGAAGAGCGCGGCCCGGGAGGAAGCCATCATCCCGCCGAGCGCCGTCTCCACGCGGCGGTGGAGGTCGTCCACGCCGGAGGTCGAGCCCGAGCGAAGGCACACGTAGAGGCTCACGGAGAAGACGCGCTCTTCGCCCCGCTGGAGCGCGTCCCGCAGACGTTCGACATCCTCGTAGGCGACCTCGCGCTCCGCGCTGGCGATCTTGCCGCTGCGTGCGTCGAGCAGCCGCGACGACTGAAGCTCCACCAGCTTGTGCGTGAGCCTGCGCACGGTCGTCGCGGAGTCGAGCGGGTCGACGTGGATGCTCAGGTCCAGTGGCTCGTCGAAATCCACGAGGCGGGCCAGCCAGTTGGGATGGACGTAGCGCGGGTAGTCGCTGAGCCCGAGTACCCGCACATAGCGGCCGTCGATGATCAGGTGAGAGCGGGAAGCCTCGATTGCAGCCGGGGCCAGGTGGTCGATCGCCGAGCGCGTGCCGAGCTCGAACCGCAGGTCGTCCGCCGAACGTTGCTGTCGGCGTGTACGGCGACGCAGTTGAAGGCTAGCCATGCTGCTCGACCTCCTTCCGGAATCGGGTGATCACTGGTCTCGCTCCAGCACTGAGCGACGGCGCCACCTGGGAGACCTGCGAGCAGAGGCAGGCTGCCCACAGCTCCGCCAGCGCTTCGCTCCGCAGCCGCCGCGAGCTGACACCGAACGAGGTCAGCCCCTGCGCGATCTCGTGGCAACGCGCATCGAGCTGGGCGGCCGCGACGGCGAGCTGCTGCTCGTCCCGCCCGCGCGCTGTGCGCTGCCAGGGCCAGCGGATCGCGACATGGCCTTCACCCTCGGTGTGCCCAGAGGGCACGACGAGGTAGAAGCGCCGCTCGAGCAACGTCCGTTCGCGGGCCAACCTCCTTACGAACATCTCGTGGTCGAGGGCGAGGCGGCGGATGGCGTCGCTGTTGGCGTGGGTAGTGACGTTGGTGCGGAATCCCGCGAGGTAAGGCTCGACGTTGGTCGGGAGGATGCGGACGAGCATCTGGACGGGATGGCTGAGGGAGTTGAGGAAGGACCTGTAGGCGGCCATTACGGCTTCCTGCTCTTCCTCGGACTTGAGGGCGAAGTTGACGCTCTGGGCCTGGATGACCGCCCGGTAGTCGCCTCCCCGCAGACAGAGCACGCCCTCGACGATCTCTTCCAGGGGAAGCATCTCCTGGACGCTTCCGTGCTTGCCGTTCGTCGTCATCGGTGCGGGCTCCCGCTCTGGGCATCGAGTTCGTGCCGGTCAGGCAGCAGGACCTCGAAGCGCGCCTCCTCATCGGCGGCCACCTCGCGGGACGTGCGCACGCGCCAGACGACGACCCGCGGGATGCTGATGTAGCGGAGGAGGACGAAGGCCCAGTCCTCCAGCGAGCGTCCGGCCGGCTGCCAGAGTGAGACAGCGGCGGTCATCAACAGGATCGCTGCCCCGGCCGCGAGACGGACAGCGAGCGGAAGCGGCGCTTCGCTCATGGCGGAGTACGCCAGGGCGAGGCCGATGATGGCCACCATCAGCTGGCGCATCGTCAGCCCGGCAAAGGCCTTGTCCTCGATGTTGAGGTGAGTGGGGACTTCGTGGCGTTGCACAGGCATCTCCTCGTCGGTGTCTGAGGAGAGCGTGCTGGTCGCGGTTCCACGGGCGTTCCAGGATCCGGGCCGGTCGGTTCCAAAGCCGCCCCTTCTGCTCCAAATTCGCTCCGAATTGCCGTTAGGCACTTCTCCAGCCAGCCAGGAACGCAGCGCAAGTCGCCCGCAGGATGGCGAGGGCGCGTTCGCTGTGAAGCTCCGGTCGGCGCCCGAAGACCTAGCTAGGACAGGCGTCGGCAGACTGGAGGCGGACCGCAGATTTCAGAGCGCACCCTCTGCGACCACCAATTCAACACCGTTTCTTCGGAGTCGGCCCGCGGCGGTCAGCAGTCAATCGGGCACCTTTTGCATCTCGTGCCTATCGTGGGGGCAGGATGAAGTTCAAGACTGGCCGCTCGGCCATGAACTCGGCTGGAGTTGTGGTGCCGCATGAAGTCGCCCAGCGGACTATCCGACCGTCGCTAACCGCCGTGACAGCTACCATGGTCGCTCCTGATTGGCCGGGCGTCTGGCGGGTGTCAACGAAAACAAGCCCGAAGTCCCCTGGCGCCAAGTTGCCCGCCTTCGCTGGGTCGACGCGGTATACGGCAAAGAGCTGGAGGCCTGCCGTTACAAACCCTTGGACCACTGGCCCGATCGCGTCTTTGCGCTCGTACGTGGACTCGCAGCCCGTCAGCAGAAACGCTGGGACCATGGTGCCCGCCGCAACGCTGTCAGGACACTCGGGTGCCCGAATGGAGTCACCGGAGGTCACGCAGGCGACCTCAACGTACCCGAGACGCGACTGGATGTCGTCGATGTTCGCTGCGAGCACTGAAACCAGAATCTGGTCGAGCAAGGAGATGCCGGTGCGTGCTTCGGGCCCATACGTGGGGATCTGTGTTTCCGGAGAGGGAGTGCTCGTGGGAGGTGGCTCGGGGGTTCCGGTCGAAGTGCCGGCCGGCGATTGAGTTGGACTCGGCGACGAGTCAGAGTCGTCCGAGCACCCTGCGAGTGATGCCATAGCGACTATCGCGCCCAGGACCGCTGCCAGCCGGGCGACTTGCCATCGTGTTGCCACTACGAGAACTCGCGATTTGGAATTCTTGTCCATAAGTACCTCCGACGGTGAAGCCATCCAGCGGACGCAAGCTGTGGGCGCTGAATGGCTCCTGACTGGGAACGCCGACGCTAGCGAGCACTTCCAAACGGCGTGCCGGCGAGTCGCCAACGGTCGACGGTGCGCTCATCGAATCCAAGAACACGAGGGCGCATGAGTGCAGCAAGGAATGTGGGCCCAGAACCACGCCGCGAGCTGCCTGGTGGATGCCTGGGACGAGCAGGCGGGAACCATCTGACGTGCGGCCGCCAAGTGGGCCTCTATGGTCATGGTCTGCAGGGGCACCCATCGACTGACAGTTCGCTGTTGATAGCCCATCGTCACCAGCGACAACCTGAAGTCTCCGTGGCGGCAGCCATGGTGAGCAGGAACTGCAGGTTCGGCTAGCTCTCGCCATAACTTCGGCTCGATGACACAGGCGGTGTTGGTCGAGTGTCGCGCGCACTTTGAGAAATCTATCGGTCGACATTGGGTACCGCGCTCAGTACGCAGGCGACTCGGCGTCGAATTGGAATGCCTCCTCGGGAATGGACGGCGGGAACGAGATCTCCTCCACTTCGAATGTGAAGACGATGTCCTCCCGCGGGTATCCGTAGGCCTCGGACTTGAGAACCGCGTATGTCTCGTGGTCGACCCAGATTTTCCGTAGCGACGGGACAGTCACGTCGAGGCCGTTGACTTTATGGACGTGCTCAGGCGCGAGGCACCGATTGGTTCCCAAATCAATGACATGGGCCTCGCGACCTGCAATTCGCTCAGAACCCGCCAGAGTTGGGCTCCAGCACTCCGCGCGTCCATCAAAGAGCATCTGCAGCGACTCGCCAGGCGTCTCCAAAATGCTGAACGGGCGACCGGGGCCGGAGTCTGAAGGAGGAGTTGACACTGCTCCAGTGGAAGCGTCGTAGACCCACATCGTCCGGCCGTCAAACACTTGGACGCTACGTAGCTCTGGGGCTGTCTCAGCGGTGATGGCGTATTGCTCGATGCGCCACCGCGTGCCATCGGACCAGATTCGCGTCTGGTTGGTCGTTGACGGACGGCCCACCACGCCGGCCTGCCGGTTGGTGACCTGGAAGAAGACTGACGGTGAGCTCGCGGCCCCAGCAGTCGCCTGCTGCCTCGCCTTCTCAAGGATGGCAGCCGCACTGACCGTGGGCGCGCCGTCTCGCGTCACGCCGGCCACCAAACCGAAACCCGCTGCCACGAACAGGGCAATCCCAAGAAAGGCGTACGCGGTTCCGCGACGTGTTGGCGCAAGCGAACGCCGCATCTGCCTGCCGGGTCGAGCCGACGCCGATTCGAACCGCAATGCAGGCACGGGAACCGAATCGACTAACCGAAGTTGATCAAGAAGGGTGGTAAGGCTGGGGTCGCCTTCGAAGGACGGGGCCGAGCTCCGGTGTCGCGGAAAGTGGAGTCTCATCGTTGGGTTTCCTCCCTGAGGGACCGCAGCGTCCGCCAAAGCTGCATGCGCGTTGCGGATTCGGATTTTCCGACCACCACCGCTACCTCACGTACGGTCAAGCCCACCGTGAAATGCAGCGTGATCAGGTCTCTGATGTCGGGACGTAGCGTTGCAAGAGCTCGTCGCAGCGCCGCGAGGTCGTCGCTTGCCAATGCCCTGGCAGCCGGATCGGTTGTGGCATCTGAGGGCAGATCTGCGATGTCATCCAAAGGAATCGTATGCCGCGCGCGTCGATGCGCATCGGTCGCTGCATTGCGGGCGATTCGGAACAACCACGGCGCGAAGCCATGGCTTCCGACGCGATAACGTCCCATCGCTGAGAACGCCCGGATGAACGTTTGTTGAGTCAGGTCGGCGGCGTCTTCCTCACTGCCGGTTCTAGTGCGGCAAAAGCGATAAACGCGTGGCATGTAGCGCGCGTAGAGCTCGTTGAACGCAGCCGAATCGTCGAGTGCGGCCCGGACGAGCGAGTCGTCGTCGACCTCTGGCTCTCGGCGATGCGCGACTGCCGGTACTGATGCCAAGCCGACCTGCGTGAGTCCTGTAGCGTCTCCTGATGATTGGGCCACACATATAGAACGCACCGGCGGCTCAACGATCACAAATCGCGTGGAACTTTACCGTCGGTGGCAACGCCCCAGCGACGGACCTCAAAGCGCGCCTCCTCGTCGGAGTGCAGCTCGCGTGACGCGCGGACGCGCCAGATGACGACCCGCGGGATGCTGATGTAGCGGAGGAGGACGAACGCCCAGTCTTCCAGCGAACGCCCGGCCGGCTGCCAGACCGAGAGAGCGGCCGTCATCAACAGGACGGTCGCCCCGGCCGCGAGACGGACGGCGAGCGGCAGCGGCGCTTCGCTCATGGCGCTGTGCGCCAGGGCCAGGCCGATGATCGCCACCATCAGCTGGCGCATCGTCAGCCCGCCAAGGGCCTTGTCCTCGATGTTGAGGTGAGTGGGGACTTCGTGGCGCTACACAGGCATCTCCTCATCGGTGTTCGAGGAGAGCGTGCTAATCGCGGTTCCACGGGCGTTCCAGGATCTGGGCCGGTCCGTTCCAAAGTCGGGCCCTTCTGTTCGAAATCCGTTCCAATCCCCGTTCGGAGGCGCTCGATCACCTTCGCGGTCGCGGCGGCCCGAAATGATTGCGACGAGATTGATCACACTCGTCGTTGCTGCGACGCACAATGCGGCGAGCCTGTAATCGGCCGTCCGACGATGCTGAAGCTCATTTGCCAGATCGAGAGCCGCTTTCGGGTGCCTCCGAACTCTTTCGTTTGCGCCGCCTGCCAGTTCGCCTGACACATACGCCTCAAGCATTCGGTACGCGTCTGTTTCGGACGGCGTGACACCATCCGAAGTCGTGTGACGGGACGAGTCATACACGACCTGGCGGCAAGCGCCAGAAACCCCCGGACGAGCTTGTCTACCGGCGGGCGCCCGGGTGAAGCCGCTGGTGCCGGTCACAGCCGTGAGCATCACGCCGGCCTTCGTCTGACGGATTCGGTGCGCACAACCCTCGCCGGCGCCTACCGCCGGTGGGCGCGCACCGTCACGTGCGCTGCCGCCGCCATCAGGATGCCGATCACTACGAGGAAGGAGCCGTCCCGTCGCCCCCCGGCCGCCAGACCACTGCCAGTGTCCGGTGGGCCCGGCGGCGCCGCCGAGAGCTCGGCGCAGGCGACGGGTGCCGCTCCGCCATCCCCCGGCCGATACAGCGCGAGCGACGTCCCGTCGGCATCGAAGAGCGAGTACGGCCCCGGCGTGAGCGTGATCGCGCGCGTGTTGAAGAACGTCAGCACCAGCCCGGCGCGTTCGTCGAGCGTGAACGTCTGCAGCGGCGAGTCGTCGGTATACGCGTCGGCGGGGCCGTAGCCCGCCGTGGCCGCCGGCGCGCAACTTCCCTTGCGGAAGAGCCCCGCGTGGTACGTGCCGGGCGGGAAGTCGAACAGGCTCAGCCGGACGCGCAGCGTCCCGGCCGTGTCCTCGCTCAGAGTCACGTAGTGCTGGCGGCCGTCGCTGCCGTTCAGCGGCACGACGAGCTCGCGCACGATCGCGTTGTTGAACGCCGGCTCGAGCTGCGTCGGCGCGGGTGTGAACGGTTCGAGCAGCCCGATAGCCGCGTCGAGGCTCAGGTCGGTGTAGCGCGGCTGGATGCTCAGGACGTGCCGGCCATCGGCTTCGTGCCACATCGCCGAGCGCACAAGGCTGCGGTCATCGAGCGTGACGCCGGGCGCGGGCAGGTCGTTCGCGGCGGAGACGATGCTCGCGTCGCGGAGAATGAGCAGGTCCGGCAAGCCGTAGAAGCGCGAGGCCGAGATCGTGACGGCCGGCTGGTGATAGGAGTCGTCCGGGTTCACATAGACGACAGACCAGACGCCGTGGGCCGGATCACGTTCGACGCGGTCGAAGACGAGCCCGGGTGGCACTTCGCGCAGACGGTAGAAGCGCTCTGGGCCACTGCCAGTCTGCGGCTCGAGACACGTCGGGCGCGGACCTTGGGGCGGCTCCTGGACGACGAGGAAGTCGTTCACCAGCACGCCGACGCTGCACGACCGGCCGTTATAGACCGGCTCCGGGTTGCTGATGATCGGCGGCGCGAGCGCCACGCAAAGGTCCGCTGAGGCGGCGCCGCCCAGCGCCCCATAAGCGACGGGGCGGATGTGATAGCAGTACTTCGTAACCCGAGCCTCGGCCAGCGGCAGGTGGTCGATGTAGGTGGTGCCGGGGACGCTCGCGAGGACGTGGTAGCCGTTGGGGCGATCGCCGGATCCGAGCCCCGCCTCGCCGCGCTCGACGAAGAAGCGGCCTTCGAACCCGTCCAGCGGCAGCCAGTCGACGCTGAACGTAGCGTGACGATCGGCACCCTCGCCTTCGAGCCCGCCGCTGATGCGCAGGTACACGTTGGCGGGACCGCTATCGGTCGGGGGCGGCTGGATAAAGGTGCAGGCCTCCGGCGTGGGGGGCGAAGGCGAGCCCCCAGGAGCCGCCGCTGTGCGAACCCGGTAGCAGCGCTGCACGTCGAGGTGCTCGGCGCTGGTGAAGCTGTCCTGGAATTGTGCCTCCGTGACGGTCGTGACCGTCGCCCAGATCTTCGGGCCGGTGGCACCCCACGGCTGCACTGCTCGCTCGACCGTGTAGGCCCCGCCGTAGCCGGGCAGCGGGTTCCAGCGGAGCGTAGCCATAATCATGCGCTGGGTCATGGACACGATGGGGTTCGTGGGCGGCGGCGCGTTCAGTTGGAGGGTGAAGCTGTCGGGCGCGGCCGGGGCCTGGGCGCGGGCGGGCGTCGGGTTGGGGGCGAAAGCGAACGCGACGACGAACCCGACGAGGGCCAGGGGAAGCGCGGCTCGGACTCGGGCCATCAGCGAACCTCCGTACAGGCGCAACGCCGGGCGGGGGCGCGGGGGACTCCCGCGGGGGCTCAGCGCGCGAACGAGGTGCGGCTCGCACAGGATAGCGCGACGGACCGGGCGCGTCTCTTCCGCGCAGTCCAGTGTTACGTACGTTGGCTCCCATGATGGGTAAGCCAGATGGCCGGCAAGCGCCAGAAAACCGCCGGACGAGCTTGTCGACCGGCGCGGTGGCGTGGGTGGCGTTGGGCGGAATCCCGCGAGGCGTGCTGATCGCGGTTCCAAGGGTGTTCCAGGATCGGGGCCGGTCCGTTCCAAAGCCGCCCTTGTTGTTCCGATTTCGTTCCAATTGCTTCCTGGATCTGAGTAGCAGTACCATGCGGCGCATGGTACCATGCGCCGCATGGTATCCGTCGTCCCCGGTCTTGCGCAGCTTCGCCGCGGTGTCGTCGAGTACTGCCTACTCGCTCTCTTGTCCCGCGGCGAGCGCTATGGCTTCGACTTGGTGCGGACACTGGGCCGGGCAGGGCTGGTCGCGGGCGAGGGCACGGTCTATCCGGTCCTGACGCGGCTCGCGCGTGACGCATACGTCACGACAACCTGGCAGGAGTCACCGTCTGGGCCGCCGAGGAAGTACTACGCAATCACGCCACGCGGACAGGACGCGCTTGATCGGTTCAAGGCCGAATGGAAGCGGTTCCGCGATGCGGTTGAAGAACTGTTGGAAACGGGAGAGATGCAATGACCGGCGATCCATTGGAACATCGGCTGATCCAGGACTATCTGAAGGATCTAGAGAACGAGGCAGCGATGCTTCCAACACGGACCCGGCGCAATCTGCTGGCTGAGATTCGTGGGCACCTCCGGGAAGCAATCGCTGAAGGCGCAAGCGGGGAAGCGGATGTCCGGAACCTACTCGACGGGCTGGGAAACCCGCGCGAGATCGTTGCCGCCGCGCGGTCCGATATGGGTGAAGCTTCCGTTGTCGCCCGTCCTGGCTTGCGCGAGGCAGGGGCCATCCTGCTCCTCGTCGTAGGAGGCATCGTGGCTCCCGTCATCGGCTGGTTCGTGGGGGTAGCGCTGCTGTGGTCGTCGAAGGCTTGGACGCCGAGGCACAAGCTCCTG
>WBZR01001611.1_pt1 | contig 26928 bp, 21 predicted proteins | sample 5204231 | NCBI WGS metagenome assembly WBZR01 (sample SAMN12412403, study PRJNA552823) | activated sludge metagenome | isolation source: activated sludge from anammox sidestream of wastewater treatment plant... | place: USA: Virginia | collected 2017-08
CCACAAAGACCGCGATTGTTGACCCATACCGGCGCCTGGTGTATTTTGAATCTCGCCTGCACCCGTAGCTCAGATGGATAGAGCGTCAGCCTCCGGAGCTGAAGGTCCCGCGTTCGAATCGCGGCGGGTGTATCACTTAAATTTTAACTGCATCTGACGGGTGGAGCTGTGAGGCCTCACCCTTTTCACTTTCAGGCCGATGAGAGCATCAGCTACGCGTAGCGCTCTTAACTTCCATATCCATCCTGCCTGTCAGCGTCAAGCGCCACATCTTCCAATCAGCCCGGAACGACCAGAGCGGATATTGAAAAGTCGCCGGTCTGTTGTGTTCGATGAAGAAATGACCGGTCCACGCGAAACCATAGCCCAGCGCGAATCCAAGCGGGATGAGCCAGAGATTGCCAGTCGCGAATGTCGCAGCCAGGCAAACAAGGCCCAGTGAACTGCCGATGAAGTGCAGCGACCGGCATCCGGCGGTCGAATGTTCGCGCACGTAGTAGGGCCAGAACTCGTCGAAGTTTTTGATGCGGTTATCCTGATTCATTGTCGCCTCTACGGATTTTGAAATTGGTTGTTAGTTGAAGTGATACGCCTCTGCGCGCCGGGCAATTCTGAAGGGCGAGCCGCGAAAGCCCGCCCTGTAACAGATACGCCTCTGCGCGCCGGGCAATTCTAGCCGCATCGGGCGCTGGTGTCAGCTTTCTTCGCGCTTTCACCGCACCATGCGTTGATTTGCCGCTTTTGGTTTGCGCGCTACGCCTGGGCTTCAATATCATAGCGGCGTTTTCCGAGGCGCCCGATGAAAGATCGAATCATCACAGGAATGTCGAAGCCGAGAGGCGTTTTGCCGGTAATGATCGCTGTGTTTGCGGTCAGCCTGCTCTCTGTCATGGCCGGCGAAACGCAGATGGGATGGTGGCGGTGGCAGAATCCGCGTCCCCAAGGCAATCCGCTTTACGCCGTAGCCTTCAGCGACGAACGGCGTGGCGTCGCCGTAGGCCGCGACGGAGCGATTTTGCGGACTGAGGACGGCGGCCAGAAATGGTTGTCGGTTCGCAGCCCCGTCAACACGCCGCTTTACGGCCTGGCCCTGGTCGGCAAAAAGGCGTGGGCGGTCGGCGCGCGTGGCGTCGTTCTGGCCAGCGATGATCGCGGCGAAAACTGGCGCGAACAGAAGAGCGGCGCGAAGAAACATCTTTACGCGGTCTGCTTCATCAACGAAAAGCAGGGCTGGGCGGCGGGCGTTGAAGGTTTGATCCTGGCGACGGACAACGGCGGAGAAGTCTGGAGAGAGCAGAGGAGCGGCGTGAACAAACATCTCAACGCTGTGGCTTTCGTTGATGACAGAAACGGGATCGCCGCCGGCGCCGACGGGACATTGCTGATGACTCGCAACGGCGGCGCGGCCTGGCAATCAAGACCTCAGATTTCAGATCACAATTTTCTGGCCGCCTCCGCGATTGCGCCGAGGACGTTTCGCGTAGTAGGCGGGAACGGAACCATCCTGCGCAGCGATGACGCTGGCGGAGCCTGGAAAGCAGAGCAAAGCAATTCATCCTCGCAATTGAACGCAGTTTCTTTCATCAACGAAAAGCAGGGTTGGGCGGCGGGAGCCGACGGCGCAATTTTATGTACAGTTGACGGCGGCGCAACCTGGAGCGCGCAAATCTCGAACAGCGCGCAATCCTTGAGCGCGGTCTGTTTCGCGGACGGCAAACGCGGATGGGCCGTAGGCGAAGGCGGCGTGATTTACGCGACTACGGACGGCGGCGAGAAATGGGCGCCGCAAACCGAGGGGTCGAAAGAGATGCTCAACGCCGTGGATTTCGCCAGCGAGAATCACGGCTGGGCAGTCGGGATGAACGGCTTGATTCTGGCCACCGATGATGGAGGGAAGACCTGGCGCGCGCAGGAGTCGTCCACGACGGCCAATCTGCGCGCCGTGAATTTCATTGACGCCAAACGCGGCTGGATCGTCGGTGAGCGCGGACGGATTTTGAGAACCGTTGACGGCGGCGCGAAGTGGGAGTCGAAATCAAACGAGGCGGAACTGAATCTGAATTTCCAAGGCGCCGTATTCATCAATGTGGGCGATAGCGCGAATAATAGTTCCAGCGCTGATTTCAACGAGAGTCAGAATAAAAACTGGCTCGCCGGTCTTTATGGCAAACTTTCCCAATCTCCGCTAAAAACGAGCGCCAACGAAGGACAGAGTAAGGGGTGGATTGTCGGGGAAGGCGGCGTGGTTTGGCGTACGGACGATGGCGGCGAAAGTTGGTCGCCGCAAAATTCAGGCTCGCGGTTTTGGCTGGAGACGGTCACCTTCATTGATGAAAAGACCGGCTGGGCCGCAGGCGAAGCCGGCTCGATCATCCACACTGAAGACGGCGGCGCGACATGGCAAAAGCAGGAGAGCGGCGCGCGCAGATGGCTCTATTCGATTTCGTTCGCCGATGCGAAAAACGGCTGGGCCGTAGGCGAGGACGGTTTGATCCTGCGCACGACAGACGGCGGAGAGAACTGGGCGGTTCAAATCAGCGGAGTCCCGAGCAATCTGCTGGGCGTCAAAGCCGTGAACGCTAAACGCGTGTGGGCCGTCGGATTGAACGGCATCATTCTTCATACCGAAGACGGCGGCAGATTGTGGCAGCGTGACGCGAGCGGGACGACCACACCGCTGCGCGCCGTTGCGTTTCACGATTACGAAAACGGCTGGGCGGTCGGGCGCGACGGCGTGATTCTGCGGTACGCGGGCAAGGGCGCGGATGGCGTGAGAACCGTTTTCGACCGAAAGTAGAAAAGGTGAGACAATTTGCCAAATTGTCCCACCGAAATGACTCAGACCTCGAACTTCTTCACAACCAGAGCCGAATTCTTCGATCCGAACCCGATGCAGTTGCACAGCGCGTGCTTGATCGCGCCGGGCCTCGCTTCGTTCGCCACATAATCAAGGTCGCATTCGGGGTCTGGCTGTTCCAGGTTGATCGTCGGCGGCAAAAATCCTTCAGCTATTCCGCCCAGTGTCGCAGTCAGCCCGGCGGCGCCTGAAGCTCCCTGCGGATGGCCGATCATTGATTTCGTCGCGCTCATCGGAATGCGCATCGCCGCGTCGCCGAAGGCCTGCTTGATCGCGCGCGTCTCGATCCGGTCGTTGAGTTCAGTCGAGGTGCCGTGCAGGTTGATGTAATCAATCTCTTCAGGCTGAACGTCGGCGTCTTTCAGAGCCATCGTCATCGCGCGCGCAGGCTCGACGCCGGTTTCATCCAATCGCACGCGATGATGCGCGTCGCAGGTCGAACCGTAGCCGACAATCTCAGCGTAAATCTTCGCGCCGCGTTCCAGCGCGTGATCCATGTCTTCGATCAGGAAAAAGTAAGCGCCCTCGCCGAGCACGAAACCGTCGCGGTCGCGGCTGAACGGGCGCGAAGCGCGTTGCGGTTCGTGATTCCACGATGACGTCATGACCTTCATCACGCAAAAGCCGAGCATGATGCTGTGCGCGAGCGGCGCGTCAACCCCGCCAGCCAAAACCTGATTGATGCGCCCCATCACGATGTTTTGCGCGGCGTAGGCGATGGCGTCCGTCGAAGACGTGCAGCCGGTGGAAATCAGGTGGCTGAAGCCTTTCAACCCGAACGGCATTGACAATTCACTCGGCAACGATCCCGGCGTCGCGGTGGGGATGGTGTAAATGCTGGCTTTCTTCGCTTCGTTGGCGAAGTAGTAGCGATATTGTTTTTCGATAAAGCCCAAACTCGCTCCGCCGCTGCCGAGGATGATTCCGATGTCGCGGCGTTCGTCCAGAGTCATCTCCTGCGGATTCAAACCGGCGTCCTGGAACGTCAGACCTGCGGCGGCGATGGCGAACGCGACGGCGTGCGAAACGTGCTGGCGATCTTTCGGCGGGATGAACTGATCGGGGTCGAAACCTTTGACCTCGCCAGCGATGCGCACGGGCAAATCGGAAGCGTCGAAGCGTGTGATCTCGCTGATGCCGCTGCGGCCTTCTTTGATTGATTGCCAGAACTGTTCGCGTCCGATGCCGATTGGTGAGACACAGCCGACGCCGGTGATGACTGCGCGGCGCAGCCGTTTGAGTGTTCGCATAGATTGATCCTCGTAATGTGAGTTGGGAAGATTGAATAGCGAGCCGCCACTTTAACAGCAAGCGGCGAATCTGATAAGAGATTACGGAAAAAACGGAAATAACGGAACCACACGGAAGAGAGGATTAAAGATCAGCTCTCTTCCGTGCGGTTCCGTTATTTCCGTTTGTTCCCTAATCTCTCTTCGCGCGCGCTCAATGAATTTCCGGCTCCGGCGTCTCGGCCCCGGCGTGCAGAAAATCGAAGTCGCAACCCTGATCGGCCTGTGTGACGTGTTGGCTGAACAACGCGCCGAAGCCGCGCTCGTAACGCGGCGGCGGAGGCGTCCACGCGGCGCGGCGGCGCGCCATCTCGTCTTCGCTGATTCGCAGATTCAGTTTTCGATCCGCAACGTCAAGCTCGATCAAATCTCCGTCGCGGACGAACGCCAGCGGCCCGCCGATAAAGCTTTCCGGCGCGACGTGCAGCACGCAGGCGCCGTAGGACGTGCCGCTCATCCGCGCATCTGAAATTCGCACCATGTCTCGCACGCCTTTTTTCAAAAGCTTTTTCGGGATCGGCAGCATTCCCCATTCGGGCATTCCCGGCCCTCCGAGCGGCCCCGCGTTTTGCAGCACGATCACTGAGTTCTCGTCCACTTCCAGATTCTCGTCGTCAATCCGCGCGGCCATGTCGTTGTAGTTTTTGAAAACAACCGCGCGGCCCGTGTGCTGATGCAATCGTTTTTCAGCCGCCGTCGGTTTGATGACTGCGCCGTTTGGCGCAAGGTTGCCGTACAAAATCGCTGTGCCGCCTTGCGGCGCGACGGGGTTGTCCATCGCGCGAATCACGTCGGCGTTGTGAACCTTCGCCCCGGCGATGTTTTCGCCGAGCGTTGAGCCATTGACCGTCAGGCAATCGAGACGCAGCAGTGGACCGATCTGGTTAAGCAACGCGCGCAAGCCGCCAGCGTAATAAAAATCCTCCATCAAATACTGCTGACCCGACGGGCGGATGTTGGCGATCATCGGCGTGCGATGCGCGATCTCGTCGAATTTTTTCAAGTCAAGCTTGATCCCCGCTCGCCTGGCCATCGCCACCAGATGAATAATCGCATTCGTCGAACCGCCGATGGCCATGTCGGTCGTGATCGCGTTCTCGAACGATTGCATTGTCAGAATGTCCGACGGCTTCAAATCCTCCCAGACCATTTCGACTATCCGGCGGCCACACGCCGCAGCCATCCGCTGATGATTCGCGTCAACCGCCGGGATCGAAGAGGCTCCGGGCAAAGTCATTCCCATCGCTTCGGCGATTGAAGTCATGGTCGAAGCCGTGCCCATCGTCATGCAATGTCCGGGCGAACGCGCGATGCCGTCTTCCATCTCGTTCCATTCGGCGTCGCTGATGTTCCCCGCGCATCTTTCGGCCCAGAACTTCCACACGTCCGAACCGCTGCCCAGCGGCTGTCCGTTCCAATTGCCGCGCAGCATCGGTCCTGCCGGAAGATAGATCGCCGGCAGATTAATCGTAATCGCGCCCATCAACAAAGCGGGCGTGGTCTTGTCGCAGCCTCCCATCAACACTACGCCGTCAACCGGCTGACATCGCAAAAGCTCTTCGACTTCCATCGCCAGAAAATTGCGATACATCAGCGGGCTGGGCTTCATGTAAGTTTCGTTGACCGGCATCGCTGGAATTTCGACGGGGAAGCCGCCAGCCTGCCACACTCCGCGCTTGACCTCTTCGGCGCGCTGGCGGAAGTGGCTGTGACAGGTCGTGAGGTCGCTCCACGTGTTGATGACGGCGATGACGGGTTTGCCCGCGTAATCTTCACGCGCATAGCCCATTTGCTTCGCGCGCGAACGATGGCTGAACGAGCGCAGGCTGTCGGAGCCAAACCAGCGATGGCTGCGCAAATCCTGGGGAGACTTTCTGAGTTTCGCTATGTTTTTCATTTCCACTCGCCCTGCAGCGTGAAAGCGGCCCAGTAATAAGGCGCCGACCATTGTTTCGTCTTCGACATCTCGACCTGCGCCGCGCGCAAGGCCGCAGCCGGACGCTGGCCGTCACGCAACATCTTTCGATAAAACCGCGCCATCAACTCCGCAGTCGCCCGGTCGTTGACGTTCCACAAACTGACCACCACGCGCGCCGCGCCTGCGTACATAAATCCGCGCGTCAATCCGACCAATCCCTCGCCTTTGAAATCGCGGCCAAGCCCGGTCTGGCAGGCGCTCAGCACGACCAGATCGGCGGGCAAATTCAAATTGTAGATTTCGTGCGCGCGTAGAAAACCGTCTTCAGCCTCGCCGCGCTGGTTGACCAGCGACAAGACCAGCGCCGAAAGCCCCGGACGCTCGCTGTCCAGATAACCGTGCGTGGCGAAATGAATGTAACGATATTGGCCGAGTTCGGCATTCAATGCCGTTGCGCGGTTGGCTTGGAAACCCATAGCCTTCAAATTAGTTGTGCCCGGCGCGACGGCCAGAATCTGATCGGCTTCCTGCTGCGTGAACGGCAGTCGCGGGATTCTCAGCCGCCCGCCTTCAATCGTGATCTGGCCTCCAGTCGGCTCTTCGGTGTGTTCGATAATGCGTGAACCGCTGGCGCGCGCGACCGGCGATTGCCCGGCGGCTTTTGGCCTTACGGCTTTCACGCGCGCGTCGCTCTGATCGAAGACCGGGTCGGCGATCACCGCCAGCATCTTCGGCGCGGGCCGCCGTCCGGCCACTTCCTTCCTCAGAACGTCCAGAGCGGAAGCCGACGGCAAGCTGATGATTTCGTGCCGAACGACCAGCGGAACGATGGATTGCGGATTGCGGATTGTGGATTGCGGATTGCCTCCTGCTCGCCCGCTCTCCCACTCTCCCGCTCTCCCACTCTCAGGTTCGGGCAGCATACCGAATGGAACGCGCTGCAACGCGCCGTCGGCGACGATCACCAGCCGTCGTTCGCCAAGTTCCGAAACAGCAGGCGCCAGAATCATCCCGGTCAACTCCTCAGCGGCGGATGGCAATTGCGCTGCGGCTTGCGCCAGACGATCACGACGCTCACGCGCGAGTTCGTTGCGCTTGAAGACGCTGGGAGCCGTCACGAGATCATAATCGCGTTGCGCCGCCTGCTCGATCACATCGCGTTTAGGCAGTTCGTAAGTCTTGATCGAACTCTTCGACACGGCCCACAAATAACTTCGCTCATCGCCCAGCGCGTATTCGAGCAGCAGCGAATCTTCATCCAGCAATCGTTGTTGAATCTCGGCCAGGCCGAGCGGCTGCGGTTGAGTCAACGCCGAATAATGCGGGCTGCGGTCGCGGATCGTCGCCCGGACTTGCTGGTATTCGTCTTCGAGCGCGTTGATCTCTTTGTTGAGGGCCGAAAGCTGCGCCTCGCCCCCGCGTTGCCCCTGAAGTTCCACCTGGCGTTTCGCCTTTGCGTTGAGCGATTGAGCCAGTTCGCGTTCGCGTTCGAGCAGCGCGGCGTCGGCGCCCTGCCGGATGTCAACACGAGCTTCGGTCAGAAGTTCAAGCAGGCTGCGGGCGCGGGCGCGTTCGCTGGCTTCGAGCGCCAACGCGTCGAATCCTTCCGCCGGGCGCGATTGATGCATCCGCATCAGAATGTCGAGGTTCAGTTCGTAATATCTTCGCCTCGACGCCAGATAAGAAGCGCGCGATTGCCCGCCGCCGGCGTCGGCGCGCACCGATTCGATCAAAGCGAGCGCCGCTTCGATGCGCCGCCTTGCTCCGACCAGATTGCCGCGATCACGTTCGGCGCGGGAGATGTCATAAAGCGTATTGGCCTCGCCGCGCCGGTTGCCTATGGCGTGAAAGAGCGCCAGCGCCTGGCCGAAATACTCCATCGCCTTCTCTGTCGCGCCGAGCGAAATGTGAACTAAGCCGATCCTGCGGAGTGTGCTGGCCTCTCCGACACGGTCGCCTGTGGCGCGCCGAAGCTGCAATGACTGCTCGTAGTATTCAAACGCCTTTCCGGGATCAGCCGACGCGGCCTTGATATCGCCGATGTATCCGAGCGTAACCCCCTCGGTCAGGCGATTTCCCACCTCGCGGTGAAGCTTGAGAGCCTGCTGGTAATAATCAAGCGCCTTCTGCGGCTCATTCATTTCCGCGTAAGCCTCGCCGATGTTGCTGAGCGCGACTCCCTCGCTGAGGCGGTTTTCCGCCATCCGCCACAACGAGAGAGCCTGATTGTAATACTCCAGCGCCTTCTTCCATTCGCCAAGCAGTTTATTGATGAAGCCGATACTGTTGAGTTCAGCCGCTTCTCCATTTCGATTTTGCATCGTCCGTTGCAGAGCGAGCGCCTGAAGATAATGCTCCATCGCTTTTTGAAACTCGTCTGTGTCTTCATAAGCTCGCCCGATTGCATGGAACAAGGCGGCTTCCTGCTGACGATCATTCATCTTCCGCCAAAAAGCGCGGGCTAAATTTAAATGCTCCAAAGCCTTTTGTGGCTCACCCAAAGAGAGGTAAGAGAGTCCCATGTGGCCCAGCGTCAGAGCTTCAGCATACGCGTCTCCCATAGCCCGCTGTTTTGTGAGAGCCTGCTCAAAACATTTGAGCGCCTCTCGCGTAGCGCCTGTATCCCTGTGGTTTAAACCAATCAGGAGCAGCGTGCTGGCTTCCTCCCGCCGCCCTTCCCCGGATTGCTGAAGGCGCAGGGCCTGGTTATAGCTATCAAGCGCCTGCCTCGGATGGCTCATTGCGCGATAAGATGCGCCAACGCCTAAGAGAGCGTGCGCTTCCATCACGTGATCCCCCTCAACCCGCCAAATGCGCATCGCTTCCTCATAACGCCGGACAGCCTGGGTCAAAGACCCTGATGTTCCCAGCCGGCGAAGCCTCTGACCTTCGGTATAGCTGTCTTGCGCGGCAATCCAATTGCGATCGCTTTGGGTAGCCATTCGGAGCGCCGCGACTTTCATCTCATACCGTCCCGCCAGCGCTTCTTTTCTGAGAGAGCTTATCTCGACGCGGTAACGACCCGCCTGCTCCGCGATCACCGACGCGACCTCTGGGCCTTGTGTGCTGTTAGGGCTGTCCATTTCCACCAGACTCTGTCCGTGAGGCCCGATGATCTTCAGCAGAATATCAATGCCGCGCTGATCCGCCGCGACGCGCAGGCATTGACCGGGCACAAGAGTGACTTGAAAAGCGTGTATTTCGCCGCCCGCCAACTCCCGACCAAGAGTGAGGCCTTCCGTTAAATCAGGGATGCTTTGTTGAACAAGTCCGAAGTCGGAGCCGGCGCTGTATAGGGAGCGGTAGCGACCTGATTCTTTCGGAGGGGACAACTCACGAGGCGCCAGGTCGCTACCGCTCCCTGTACTGTGCCAATGCTGTGTTTTGTGATGGCAGGCCGAGGAAGTTATCGCAGGGCGCGTCAGCCAGACAGGAAGAAACAGAATCAGAGCGGCAATCAAACGAACCGGGATTGCAAGAGAGCCATTTTGTAATGATGAAAGGGGCGACCGGTAATCCACCTTAGTTGTTACCTCAGTTCGTTCTGTATGTGGGTTGCCGGGATTCTCTTACAGGAAGGTAGAGCAGTCAATTATGAGCGGGGAGAAATGTGTGTGGTTGGCGGGACGCCGATCGGCCATACCGCGCGGGCCAAGAAAGATTGGGATAATGCGCAGTATTGGCCGGTCAGCGAATGTTACGAAAGCTGGTTTTGAAATCAGGTACGAATCGTGGCCATACCCGGCTGTGATCCGGGTGATCGTAGCTACTTTTCGCCTCCCCTGTCACCAGAGTTTCCGCCGGCCGGTGGCGGATCCTCTCCACCCTCTTCGGAAGCAACCGGCGGAGCGCCTTCAGCCCGACCGCTGCCCGGCGACGAAGACAAATCTTTTTCCAACTCATCAAGGGTATCTTCAGCGACATTCGACATAGCAAAACCTCGTACAGTTTAGGTCGTTTGGTTCAGGCGTCCCGTTACGGGCCGCCACAGGCCTCGGTCGCGCGACCGGGGCAACGAAAATTCAAGCGTCAAAAAACTCTTCCGCCTCAAGCTCGCGTTTCGCTTCGTCTCTGAGCGCGGCCTGGAACTGCTCGACGGTGTAAGTCTGCGGCCAGGGCTTCAGGCACGGCGGCGTGGGCGAGATGGGGATGATCAACTCTTTTTCCGGTTTGTCCGATTGCAGCCAGACGGCGAAGACTCCCATCGTGTTGATCCTCAGAACCGAAAGATTCAGAGCTTCCTCTTCGATCTTCCGGTCGAGGTTCTTGTCTTCGAGTACGCTGCACATCCCTTCGATGAACGGGCCTTTGTCCAGTTCCGAAAATCTGTAGTTGGAACCGTCGTCGTCCTGCTGAATCTCGACGGCGTGGTTGCGGTCGCCGTCCGATTTCACCAGGAATCGCCAACCGGCCAGCCGCGCGTTACTCAAGCCTTCATCTTCGGTCGCCATCGCCTTGAGGCCGACCACGTAAACGGGATGCGGCCAGTGTTCATCGGGGCGGCTATGCACCCGGTTCAGCATATTCGCTATCTGCGAATATTCGCGCGGCATGGTCTCAGCCGTGTCCTTCAATTCGCGAAGCGATTCATCCGGCGGTTGCTGGTGTTTGATGATCATCGCGTTTCCTTTTTGATCAGGTATGTGTGCGTCCACTGGCCCTGGCATTTGTAATTGTTCTTGAGCGCGCCGTAGGTGATGTATGAAGCCACCTTGTCGTTCGGGTCGGCCACTCTGATCCAAGTCTGGTCTTCGCCTCTCGGATCGTCGGGGCCGACCGCCGTCACGGTGACGAAATGGCCGCTGCTGCTCAACTTGCCTTCACGGTCGCGCCATCCGATCCTGATCGCCAGCGGGACTCCACGACTAATCTGCTCTCTCATCTCAGCGAGCGTCAGCGCGCGATTTTCGTAAGTTTCGAGAATGCCCATCATCTCCAGCGCCTGCGACAGCTTGAACGTTTTGTTGCAGGCCTCGACGTTTCCGCTCTGGCAACAATCCATCACGAGTTTGCGGGTCGCCGCGCTGTCCGTATTCGCAGCCTGGGCCTGTTGACCATTTTGATCGAAGCATTTTCTGACTACCTGGCATTGAGTCAGAGCGCTTTCGGAGCCGAAGAAGCTCAACAGGCTGGTCGTCACCGCCGCCCAGCACCACTTGGTTTGTTGCTGCATCTGCAATTTGAACCGCATCACTGAAGCCGACTTCAGCAGAAGCTGATAATCAGCATCGGGCGGCAGGCTGAGCGTGATCAGATTGTCGCCCGGTTGCAGCAAGTGATGAAGCAGATACCACGACTGACGGTGAAAGCCCGCCGCCGGCGTCTCGAAATCAGTCCTCCATTCCGAGCCGTTGACATTGATGACGACTGCGCCATTCCCGCCCGCCGCGTTACGCAATTCGCAGATCAGAACCAGGCCATGCTGGTAAAGCAATCTGAGCTTGAACTGCGCGAAACCTCCGGCGCGGTCAATCCGCCAGACGCCTGAATCCTGTTCGCCGGAAGCCGGTTGAAAGCTCGCCCCATCGCGCGCGTTGAGCGACAAACTGGCCGACGGTTTCGGATCAGGCGTGGACAAGTCCAGCGTCTCGACTCCGGAGAAGCTGCCGACCACCGAATCCGACAATGGGCCAGTCTGCATATCCATCATAGCCGTCTCCTGATCCCGTTGAATTTCCTGCTTATAACCGCTCTCGATAAATAAAACGGGATTCCCGCTCTGATCCCCTCATTCGAGGCGAAAAATATTGATGATTTGTAGGAATGATGCGCAGACTGTGCCACAGGACGCGCGCGGCGCCAAGAGAGAAGGCTCGATTTCAGCGGATATTGATTCTCACGGTGTTCGCCGCTTTCCCGTCCGCCGTCAGCGCGACGTCAATCTCACCTCGCCCTATCAGATTTCGCGGCACGATCACGTTGACCTGATCCAGCCCGACGAATCCGGGCGCGGATGAAGCGTAGAGCGCCATTGCGTCTTCGCCGCCGAGTTTGACGCTGACCGCCGATTGCGCGCTGCGATTGCGGACGCCCGTGCCGTAGAGAACAAGAACTACTGTGTCCGTCGCCGGGCCGAGATCAATCGGGATTGTCACGAATCTGTTTTGCGTAGCGTCGAATCGCGCGACAGGTTCAAAAATCTGCGTACCGTCCGCTTTGACTCGCACTGCGACAGCCGCAGCCGCGCCTTGTCCGCTGGAGTTGGCTGCGAACAACCCCGGCGCGACCGCCGCGATCTGTTCCGCCCCGGCTGAGATTGCTCCGTCAACGGCGCTGATCGCCACAGTCGCATTCCCGGCGGCTACGCCCGGCGGGATTTGATAATTGACCTGCGAAGGCGCGACGAAAAACAGCGGGGCGAGACGATCAACGCCCGCGCTGTCTCTGACCACAACGCGAGTTCCGCCAAGCGTTGTCGGCAGCGGCGTCGAAGAGGCTATTTGCACGCCGGTCGCCAGCCCTGAGCCGAAGGCTGCGGCGATTGATTCGACGGCCAATCCTCCGGCGCGACTGAAGCTCGCGGCTGAAACGCTCGCCACTGTTTGCGGCGCGGGCAGCGTCAAACGGTAAACGCCGCGACCGTGCGTGGCCGCCACCAGACTCCTGGACGCCGCGTGGTAACGCAGCATGAAGACCGCGACTTTCGGCATCCCGGATGAAAGCCTGATCCAGGTCGCGCCGCCGTCCGCCGTCCGAAACACGCCCAGATCGGTTCCGGCGTAAATCGCGCCTCCGGGTTGCGTGTCAATCGCGATTGAATTGACGGGCGTGTCGGGCAGATTGCCGCTGATGTCGCGCCAGGCCGCGCCCTGATCTTCGGTGATGAAAACGTGTCCGGGTGTGGCGGGCGTGCTGGTGTTGAAGCCTGAATAGCCGGCGATTGCGCGCTGTTTGTTGTTCGGGTCGAGCGCAATGTCGGTGACGTAGCGATTGGGCAACGGGGCGCGAGTGACGTTGGTGAAAGTCGCGCCGGAGAGAGCGCCTGCGTTGGCCGTCATCTGCACAAGTCCATCGCCCGTGCCCAGCCAGACGGTCTCGCCCGCCGGATTCGCGCTTTGATCGAGCTGCGGATGCGCCGCAATCGCCGAGATGTAAGAAGGGAAGCCATTGCCGTATCTCGGATCGGGAATGTTTTTCGTCAAGTCGGCGCCGAAGCCGTCCGCGCTTGCGCCGAGGCCCGTCCACGTCACGCCCTGATCCGCCGAACGGTAGAGCCGGTGAGCGCCGAAATAAATGACGTTGCCCTGCGCGCCCGTGAAGCCGATGTGCCCGGCCATCGGCGCGTAATCGCTCAGCCGGTCCGCCGGATTGAAATTGCCTTGTTGAGCGGCGCAGCCGAAGCAGCCACGGCGCGTCCAGGTATTGCCGCCGTTGAAAGAGACCTCTGGGCCGATGACCGCGCTGGCGCCGCCCACGTTATTGCGGTTGATGAAGGTGTGGTACATCACCTGCGGATTCGATTGATCAATCAGCGCAGCGCCGCCATCGCCGCCGCGCGCTTGAAACCAGTTCTGGTTGCCATCATACCGGTCAGTGCCGTTGTCCTGTGTGCCGCCGAGCAGGATGTTCGGATCAGTCGGATGCAGCGCGATGGTGTAGAACTGCGTGATGTTGAGCGATTGATTCAGGCTCGTCCAGGCGATCACATCGGCAGTCGCATTTTCTGTTCGCCAGACGCCGCCGTCGTTGGCGGTGAAAAGAATGTTGCGGTTCGCCGGGCTGACGGCGATCCAGTGCGTGTCGGCGTGCAAGCCGCCGCTCGCGCCGTTGCCCGCGCTGAGATCAGCCCAGGTCTGGCCGCCATCGCGGCTACGCCAGAGTGTGCCGCCGGTGTTGGTAGCGTTGACCAGCGTGCCGTAATAAACGATGTTCGCATCAACGGGATCAACTGCGAGCGCAAGGGCGTAGTAAGCGCCGTTGGTGGTTGGCGCGGGCGTAGTCGTTTGCGCCCAGGTCTCGCCACCGTCTGTGGATTTGAAGACGCCGAGGAGGCGGGTGTTGCTGGCGCGGCTGATCGCAGCGTAGAGTGTCGAATTGGTTGAAGGCGCGAGCGGCGGCCCTGCGGCCAGCTTGATGCGATCCAGGTCTGAAGTTGGCAACCCGGCGGTGAGCTTCTCCCAAGTGCCCGGCTCGCCGCTGGCGGTCGAGCGATAAACGCCAAGCCCGCTGATCGCAGCAAACACGCGGCGGGAATCGCGCGGGTCAATTACTACATCGGTTCCCGCGCGGTCGAGAGCCGCTAAATTCGCCGGATTGACGTTTCGCCACGTCACCCCGCTGTCGGACGATTTCCAAATCCCACGATCTCCCAGCGGCGGAAACTCGGTAGCGCCTGTGGCGCTGGAGATGATCGCTTGTTCGGTTGCGGCGTATAACGTTGACGGCGTCATCGGATCAATGACAAGCGCATGAAAAGCGGCGTTGAGAAAAGCCGGCTGTTTCGGCTCTCTTGCGGAAACGGGGCCGGTAATTTGCAGCCACGTCGCGCCGCCATCGGTGGATTTCAGCAAGCCCGCGCCGTAATAGCAGTCGCCTCCCAGATGCGCTTCACCTGTCCCGGCGTAAATGAGGTTCGGATTTGTCGGATCAATCGCAATCACGCCCATGGCCAGCGAAGGCTGATCGTCGGTCAGCGGCGCCCACGTCGCGCCGTTGTCGCGTGAACGCCACACGCCGCCCTGCGCCGCGCCGAGGTAGACCGTCTGGTTCGACGAACCGGTGTAGCCCGGATCGAAGACGACGGTAGAGACGCGGCCTGAGACGGCTACGCGCGGAAGGCCGAAAGTCTGTCCTTCGCCGATGGGGGCGGGGCCGAGCGGCGTCCAACTCAGTTGCGCGTCGGGATTGAGAGACTCATCGTGCGAGGCGGCGTAAAGCTCACGCAGCCGCCGCTCATCGCGTTCAAGCTGATCCAGAGCGCGCATCCGCGCCGCGTGGGGAATCGTTTTGAGCGGGTAGGCGCGCTGAGCATAGAACCAGCCGCCTCGCAGTTCTTCGCCTTCTTCATCCAATTCAACTGCGGGCCGCGCTTCGGCGCGGTTGAAATAATCGGGCGAGAAACCGGACACACAGGCCAGGATCAGCAGGCTCAGCGAGACGGCGCCGAACGCAAGGCTGAATGAAAACCTCGCGCGAACAGTGAAGGGATTCATGGCCGTCCTCCTGAAGATTACATACTGAAGGCCCTCGGTCAGGGTTGTTTCAACACGTTTGCGACTTTTTCAAAGACGGCGTTGAGGATTTGCCGCGCCCGCGCTTCATCTTCAGCTTCGGCGACTAAACGGATAATCGGTTCGGTGTTCGATCCGCGCACGTGCAGCCAATCACCTGGGCCTTCCGTCAAACTCACCTTCACTCCGTCGCGCAGATCCATCGGCTGGTCGGCGTATTCGTTGCGGATCATCTTCAAGACTTCTCCGATCTTGTCCGACGGACACTCGATCTTCCCTTTGATCATCTTGCGTCGCGGCAGGTCGGAAAGTAGCGCCGCCACGCTTCGCCCGGTTTCCGCCAGCAGATGCAGGATCAAAGCCATACCGACCTGGCTGTCGCGGCAGAAATTGATGCGCGGATAAATCACGCCGCCGTTGCCTTCGCCGCCAATCACGGCATTCACCTGCCGCATCATCTCAGTGACATTGGCTTCGCCGATCTTTGAACGATGGAGCGGGGAATTGAACATCCGCGCCACATCGTCCATCGCCGAAGTGGTCGAGAGATTGGTCACCGCCGGCCCCGGTGTTTTGCCCAAAACGTAACGAGCCGCCAGCGCAAGCGTGTAGTCTTCGCCAATCGGCACGCCGTTTTCGGCGACGACCGCCAAACGATCGGCGTCCATATCCTGAGCGAACCCGACATCAGCGCCAGTCTTCCTGACCAGTTCGCAAAGCGCAGTCAGGTTTTCAGGCGTCGGTTCGGCCCCGCGCGGGAACGAGCCATTGGGCGTGGTATTGATCGTTACGACTTCGGCGCCCAACGCTTCGATCAATCGCGGAGCGATGATTGACCCCGCGCCGTTGCACGAATCGAGCGCGACCTTCAGCTTGCGTGAAATCACAGGCAGCGCGCCGATTTCATTGATGATCGCGCTGATATGAGCGTCGAGCGCGCCCGCGAATGTTTCAACGCTGCGCATTTCCGCTCCGGCGACTTTGGTGTAATCGCCCTGATGATAAATATCCAGCAGTTCGCGCGCCTGCCCTGCGCTCAAAAATAATCCTTCGGAATTGACGAACTTCAACGCATTCCATTCCGCGGGGTTGTGACTGGCGGTGATGGCGATGCCGCCCTGCGCGTGGCGTTGTCTGACACTCAGTTGAACAGTGGGCACCGGACAAACATCCAGATCAATCACGCGGCAGCCGCTCGACAACAACCCGGCGATGACAGCCTGGCGAACCATCTCGCCCGAAGTGCGCGTGTCGCGCCCGATGACGATTGTTCCTGAGCCGACGTAGGTTCCGAAGGCTTGGGCGAAGCGCGTGAGCAAGGTTGGCGTGAGCGAATCGCCAATCACGCCGCGAACGCCGGAAATGCTGATTTTCAGAGTTGGAATTGCGCGCATAAGAACCACTTCAGGGAACCTTCGACATACATCAAAAACACCGCGAATGTTTCAAGACTGCCGACGATGATACACCACCAGGCTATGACTCGACCTGCCATACGCTCCTCCGACCGCTCGATGATGATCATGCCCCTGATGCCCAGAACCACCGCGATAGGAGAAGTCACCACCGCTCCCGGCCAGAGCGTGAAGACGAACCCGAGCGCAAGCATTTTACTGACCCTGACCTGCCTTTCCAGTTGCGGAGTCATCACAGCCTCGCTATCCCTGCTTCAATCTGTCGCGCGCCCAATCCATCAACTCTCCGGCCCGTTTGTCGTTTTCAGCTTCGGCGATCACGCGGATCATTGATTCGGTGTTCGACGCGCGGATGTGAACCCATCCGTCCGGCCAGGTGAGTTTGACGCCGTCGCTGAGATCAATCGCGGTCGCGCCTGCGCGCTCAGTTTCATCGCGCACGTTCTGAAGCGCCGAGTAGAGCAGGCTCGGCTCGATCTGCACATAATGTTTCAACATCTTGTAGCGCGGCAAATCGGCCACAAGCTCTGAAACCGGCTTCCCGGTTACGGCCATCTCTTCGAGTATCAAGCCAATCGCCGCCGCGCTGTCGTTGGTCGCGTGAACTTCAGGGATGGCTACGGCCCCATTACCTTCGCCGCCGATCACGGCGTTGTGTTCCAGGATCGCTTCCGAGATATAGGCGGAGCCGACCGGCGTGCGGACGACGTTCGAGTTGTAGCGCGCGGCGATCTTTTCGATGGTTTGTGTGGTCGAGATGTTGGTGACGACTGCGCCGGGAGTTCGGCTGAGCTTGATGTCGGCGCAGAGCGCCAGCGTCATTTCTTCTGACAACGCCTCGCCGGTTTCGGCGACTATGCCCAATCGCTCGCCGTCGGCGTCGAGAGCGAAGCCGATGTCGGCGCGCCCGGCTTTGACGATGGCGCGAAGCTGCGCCATCGTTTCGCGCCTCGGCTCAGGGTCGTGCGGGAAGGGCGCCGTAATGTCGTCGTTGATGGCGAGAACCGAGCAGCCGAGTTCCGCGAGCCAGCGCGGACTCAAGACCGAACACGCGCCGTTGCAACAATCAACCGCGACGGTCAGTTTGCGCGCCCGGATCGCCTCGACATCAAAAGCTTTTTTCAAAATCTCGATGTGATGGTCAATCGCGTCTCGCGTTTCGATCCGGGATTGAATTTCATTCCATTTCGCCTTTGCGAATTCGCCCTGATGATAGATGTCCAGCAACTCTTCGGCCTGCGCCGTGTTCAGGTAAAGTCCGTCGCCGCGCGTGAATTTCAGCGCGTTCCAGGGCGTGGGGTTGTGGCCAGCGGTGATCGAAACGCCGCCCGCAGCGTTGAATCGTTTGACCGCAAGCTGCATCGTCGGCGTGGGGCAAACGCCCAGGTCAATCGCCTCGCAACCGGCGGCCAGCAACCCGGACATCACCGCCGAACGAACCATCGGCCCCGAAGGGCGCGTGTCACGGCAAACCAGAATTCGCTCGGTCTTCGATCCATCGTCCAGGTAAGTCCCGAACGCCTGCGCGAAGGCGATGACCAGTTCGGGCGTGAAAGTTTCGCCGACAATGCCGCGAACTCCTGTGATGCCTATCTTCAGAGCCTTCATAATTCACCTCGCCATCATTCGTCTTTCGCGGCTGCGATTATCTTCGGGTCGAGAATCTCAAGCCCATTGCCCGGCGTCGAAACCATGACCGATCCTTCGTTCATTCCGTCGCGTCCGCGCGGGCCGTAAAAATCGGCCTGAACGCGTTCGATCAAAGCCTGTGTATTTTCCGCCGTCGTCAACGCCAGAACGTTGCCGCCGAACCCGCCGCCCATCAATCGCGCGCCGTAAACTTGCGGATCGGCGGTGATGATTTCGATCAGGCGTTCGACCTCCGGCGTCGAAACATCATAAAAATCACGCAGGCTGGCGTGTGTTTGATTGATCCGCGCGCCGACCTCGCGCATCCGTTCGTCCTCCGGAACGTCGGGATGAAGCAAGTACATGACCGTTTCGTCCACTCGCAACGACTCGCGGATGTGATGGATGGAGCGATCATAAACCTTGAACGGATGCGCGCGCCGCTCTCTGACCAGGTCTGGGAAGAGGCGCTCGCATTCACGAAAGACCTGCGGGTAACGCCGCTCGACTTCATCGAACGTCATTGTTTTCGGCGTCGTTTTGGCCTTCGGGTCGCGCGCCAGCGCCGGAAGTATCAAACGCGAAACCGCAGCGCGCTCGTTGTATTCCAGCATCAGTTCGCGCCCTTTGTCGGCTGCGTGAGAAAAGAAGGTGAGCCAGCGATAACGATGGCCGGGCAGCGGAATCCGTTCGGTCAGTTGATCCGAGTGACGGATGTAAACCGCGTGGCCGCGCGTGGCCAGACAAATCGCCAGATGATCGAGCGCGCCGCCGCGCGTTCCCATAAACCATTCGGCCTGCGATGAATCGCGCGCAAGCTCATCCAGCTTGCATTTGATCCGATTGCTTTCTCGCACCGCCGCGCCCGCCACCGTGACCAGCGCGGATGAAGACGACGCGCCGCTCTGCGGAGGGATTGACGATTCGATCAGGAAATCGAAACCGCGTTTGACGCCCGCGCCGTATTTCCAGCGCGCGAACCAGACCGCGCCTTTGACGTAATTGCTCCAGTGCGGCGCGGGCGCCGGGCGGTTGAGGACAAAAGATTCCCAGGTCTGCCTGCTGCGATCCTCGACAACTTCTTCATCGAGCGCGAAGCTGAACGGCGGGAATTTTTCGAGCATTGAAGCGCCGCGAACCTGGCCATCGCCTTTGTCCGGCGACGGGCGGAAGAGCATCAATAGAGCGTGCTCGTGACTTCCGAAGGCCAGCGATGAGGTTTTCAGATAAGAAACGTAATCAACATGTTCGCCGAGAATGTTTATGCGCGCCGGGGCGCGCAACACTCTCACTTCGCCATCGCCGTAAAGCTCGGTGAAGCGCCGCAAGGCCTCCGATAATCTTGATTGTTCAGTCATCTCTTCTCGAATTCCCATCAAGCGCCGACTGATTTCAGATGCTTGATGTTCGTTTCGACCGCCTTGTCGTAATCAGCCGCGCTGATCAGGCCCGAACCCAGATCATGAATGAACTTCAGATCGGCTGCGGTGAATTTCATATCGCTTTCGCGCTTCTCGCTCGAAACGGCCAACGGCGTGCGGTCAATCGTCAGCACGAATTCAGCCGTCAGATGGCCCTGGTAATTGATTGATTCGAGCGTCGAGACGACTTCCGCCCAATCGTATTTGCCCAGCCCGGCGGGTCTGCGATTGTTGTCAGCGACGTGAAAATCAACCAGCTTGTCGCCGACATTGCGGATCGCCTGCATCGGATCAATCTCTTCGATGTTGATGTGGAACGCGTCGAGCACGACGCCCATGCCGCCGCCCACCTCTTCGGCCAATCGTAGCGCCTGATCGTGACGGTTGATGAAATAGGTCTCGAAACGGTTGAGCGGTTCGATGCCCGGCCTGACGCCGTGATCCGATGCGAACGCCGCAATCTCTTTCAGGCCTTCGACGGCCCATCGCCATTCTTCCGCAGGCGAAGCGAGCGGCCTCACCTTGCCGACGGTCGAAGGCACGATGCAAAACATCGCGCCGCCGAGCGATTTGATCATCCTGACGCAATCTTTCATGTACTTGATCGTGCCGGCGCGAATTTGTTTGTCGGGATGAATCAGATCGCGGCCCTCGAACATTATCGTCACTCCGCCCCAGCATTCGATCTGATATTTGTCCATCAGCGAGCGGACTTCGTCGGTGTTGTGACGCTCAGGCTCGCCGCTGATCTCGATGCCGTCGTAACCGAAACGATGCAGACGTTCGAGCGTCGTTTCAATCGGTTCGGGTCTCATCCAGTTGTGCATTGAGTGCTTCATTGTAGCCTCCTTGAGATTTTCCCTAGACGTGAGCATTCTCCACGCCGGGCTGGCGTATGACAACACGACGAACACTTGTCTTGCGGCTCTGCGATCAAATCCATTGCCTTTGGGCATGCGCGGGAAGATAATGCGCGCGGCGTCACGCAATCACTTCTCTTGCCAATTAATGCGTCAGCAGTGGATCAACATCGCTGGCTGCCGGATAATTTCTGCGAGAAAATCACGAACGCCGAAGTCGTGAAGATTTCAAACACCAGTTACGTGATCAACCTCGAACCGCCTGAACTGCTGGCCGCCGCGCTGATCCGCTGGGGATGTAGTCAAACAAGATGCTGACACTAGCCGGATTCGCCGAACGCAGTAATCAAACCGAGTTGATGGATGGCTCGGATTACACCGAGGCCGAACTCATCGAAAACCTGGCCGGCCTGCGCCGCGTCAACCGCTGTCTGGGCGGGCGCGCCTTGCTGACACTGCATCTGTTCCCGATGATCGAAGCGGCCGTCATTTCGAAAATCCGCAGGCCACCGCTTTGCTCAAGAGCTTCGCCCGTGTCGCCCGCGTGGTGTTTATCATCAACGATCTGCTGTTGACGCAGGTTCTCACGCGCAACCGGCTGATGCGGAACAATTCCGCAGTTTCGGCGCTGCGCGGTTTCACCGAACGCGACATCGCGGAGATTGCCCGGCAGTCGCAAACGCCGCTGCAAGTCTTTCGCCATTTTCCTTATCGTTTTATTTTGATCGGACGAGGAAGTTTATGACCAACGAAGAAGTTCTGAAAATTTTTGAGGATAATGAAGCCTTGTTGAAAGGTCATTTCCTGCTTTCGTCGGGGTTGCACAGCAACCGTTACCTGCAATGCGCATTGGTGTTGCAACATCCGGCGGTCGCCGGAAAGCTCTGCTCGGAGCTAGCGGCGAAAGCCAAAGCTGACGCTGAGATCGGCCGGATTGATCTGGTCATCGCTCCGGCGCTGGGCGGCGTGATCGTGGCGCACGAAGTCGCGCGCGCATTGGGCGTGCGCGCGCTGTTCACCGAGCGGCAGGAGAAGACCATGACCTTGCGCCGAGGCTTTCAGATCAAACCTGGCGAACGCTGTCTGGTGGTTGAAGATGTTGTCACGACCGGCGGTTCAACGCGCGAAGTGATTGGAGTTGTCGCCGAGCGCGGCGGCGTAACGGTTGGCGCGGGTTCGTTGATTGACCGCAGTGGAGGCGCAGTTGATCTGGGCGTTCCGCGACACGCGCTGGCCACGCTCGAAGTCCCGACTTACAAAACCGAAGAATGCCCGATGTGCAGGGAAGGCTCAGTGGCGATTAAACCCGGTAGCAGGCAATAATTTTATCTCGGATTTTATTGAACTTTGCGCAGAAAAGTACTTGACCGTATTGACAGCCCGGCGTAGCATCACGCGCGTGACGCTGCTTACGGCGTGGTTTCCATGAAATATCGCATCACTCTCGCTTACGACGGCGCGGATTATTTCGGCTGGCAGAGACAGCTCAATCAGCCGACGATTCAGGGCGTGATCGAAGTGGCGCTGGAAAAGCTGGAGGGCGCGCCGGTCACGACCCACGCGGCCGGACGCACCGACGCCGGAGTTCATGCGGAAGGGCAGGTCATTTCGTTTAATTTATCGCGGGAATGGGAGAGCGGGGAATTGCGGCGAGCGCTCAACGGCAATCTGCCGCTGGAAATTCGCGCGCTTGACGCCGCACGCGCCGCCGAAGATTTCCACGCGCGGTTTGACGCCAAGAGCAAAACTTATCGCTATCAAATCTGGCTGGCCGAAGTGATGAACCCGTTCCTGATACGTTACGCCTGGCATTATCCTTATTCGCTCAATGTTGAAAGACTGGCCGAAGAGAGCAAGGCCCTGTCGGGCGCGCACGATTTCACGGCATTCACCGTCGCCGATTGTGAAGCGAAGACTTTTATACGGACGATCACGGAGATTGGCGTCGAGCGCGAAGGCGCTCTGCTCAAGCTCTTTTTCACGGGCGACGGGTTTCTGCGTTATCAGGTTCGGACGATGGTCGGCGCGCTCCTCGAATCGAATCGCGGGCGGTTGAAGGCGGGTTCGATCTCCGAGTTGATTGAAAGCAGGGATCGCACGCTCATTGGCGCGCCCGCTCCGGCGCGAGGGTTGACGCTGATAAAAGTCGAGTATTAGTATTCGTCGCTTGTTTCTTGCCCGTTTTTCGCGGTCATAAACATCAAATCCTAATCGAAAGCGCCATAACTACGACAACAATGCTGGAAGACTTTTCCGAAGTAATCGAGCCAGGCTCGCGGGATGAGACATTGCTCAAACAGGTTGATTTCACGCGGCTGCCGCGTCACATCGCGGTGATTATGGATGGCAACGGGAGATGGGCTAACCGCCGCTTCCTGCCGCGCGTCGCAGGCCATCGAGCGGGAGTCGAAGCCGTGCGCTCAGCGGTTGATACCGGCGCGCGGCTGGGTTTGGAGGCGCTGACGCTTTACGCGTTTTCGGTCGAGAATTGGAAGCGGCCTCCATTCGAGATTGAAGCGTTGATGACTTTTCTGAAAGAGTATCTGCGCAAGGAACTGGAAAACATCCATCGCAACAACATTCGATTTCAGACCATTGGCCGCACGAACGAACTGGATGAATCGGTGCAATTCGAATTGCGCTCGGCGATCCGCAAGACTGCCGGCAACACTGGGATGGTTTTGAACGTCGCGCTCAATTACGGCGGGCGCGTGGAGATGGTGGACGCGTTTCGCAAACTGGCGGAAAAACTGCAACGCGAAGGCCGCTCGCCCGAATCAATCACCGAAAACGAAATCGCGCGGCAGCTTTATACCGCCGATCTGCCCGATCCTGATCTGCTCATCCGAACCAGCGGCGAGATGCGCGTGAGCAATTTCCTGCTGTGGCAGATCGCCTATTCGGAAATTTACGTGACGGAGACGCTCTGGCCTGATTTTCGCCGTCCAGACCTTTTCGCCGCCATCATTGATTATCAAAAACGCGAGCGCCGATTCGGCGGTTTGAATGGAAGCGCGCGGCTCGCTGTCGTCAACGGATCGTAACAACGGGGAGTGGGGAATGGGGAGTAGGGAGTGGGGAGTAATCGGCAACATCCCATTCCCTATTCCCCACTCCCCATTCCCCACTCCCCATTCCCTGCATGGCCCGTGTTCTTAGCGCAATTGTCTTCATCCCGATTCTCTTGGTCGCCCTGTGGCTCGGACAGCCGATCTGGTTTTCGGCGATTGCCGCCGCAGGCGTCCTGCTTGGACTTTATGAATACTACCGGCTGGCGAAACACGGCGGAGAGATTCAAGGCTTGATTGCGGCGGCGGCGACGCTTGCCGCTTTTTATTTTGGACGGCACGATCTGATCGCCGCCATCATCGCCGCGCTCGTGATCGTCGAATTGCTAGTTCAGCTTTTTACTCGCGCCAACGACGAAGATTTCGGCGAGATGCTGCCCGTCGCGGCGACCAAAGTTTTCGGCGTGCTTTATGTCGCTGTGCTCGGCGGTTACATCATCGCCATTCGAGTGATCGAAAGTTCGATCCCGCAACTTCCCGCGAAACTGCTGACGCTCTTTTTCATCGTCGTCTTTGCTGGCGACACCGGGGCTTATTACACTGGCCGCACGATGGGACGGCGCAGGCTCGCGCCGCGCGTCAGTCCGGGCAAAACCGTCGAAGGAGCCATTGGCGGGCTTGCGGGCAACGTCATCGCGGCCTTGATCGCTCACTTCTGGTTCTTCCCCGAATTGAAGATCGTTTACGCGGTTCCGCTGGCTTTGGTGATGGGCGCTCTGGGCATCACCGGCGATTTGTGCGAATCAATGCTCAAACGCGGGGCGCGGGCGAAAGACGCGGGGAATCTGATTCCGGGACACGGCGGACTGCTCGATCGTTTGGATAGCATGCTTTTCAACGCTCCATTGCTCTACTACTTTTATCTGGTGTTCATGAAATAACTACCGGTTCATCAGAAAGGAGCAACGCATGTTGAAACACTGGAAGATCGCAAAGAGAAATTCTCAGCGCCGGCGTTTGTCAGTTTATTCGTTGACGCTCGCGGCTGTTATGTTGACGGCGATGGCGGACACGGCCTGGGCTGACATCCATCTCAAACTGATTTCAGGCAGGCGAACGGTCAAGGACAAAGTCTCGTTCACAATCGAGGTGGATCACGAAAAGAACGAGAATCCAAGAAACGCCAAAATGCCCGATTTCATCAAGTTTCTTGTTGATTCCTCCGAGCCTGCGAGCGGCGTAGTCATTCTTGACGGAAAGGGCGCAATGCGTTTCGATGGAGCCACCCATACGCTTTCAGGCGATCTTGAAATCACTTATGGGCGTCACGTGGTCACTTTGCAGGTTTCGTCTCCGGCTGTGATCACCTTATTCGAGGTTTCGGTGCGCGGAGCAGTGGTTCGCGAGGTGTTCGGAGAATCTCCCGCCGCAGGAACGTCCGCAGCCGCTTCGTCGGGCGGCAGCGCCGAAGATCGAATCACCGCGCTGGAACGGAAGGTAAAGCAGTTGGAGGCTGAAATAGAAGCGCTCAAAAGGGGGCGGCGCAACCAGTGAACGCCGCCAGCCAGGGAGCGAGTTTGAGTTTATGAAACAGATTGCGATTCTCGGTTCGACCGGCTCAATCGGCTGCAACACGCTGCGCGTCATTGAATCGTTCAAGGGCGAGTTCGGCGTTGCGGCGTTGGGCGCCGGGTCGAATGTCGAGCTACTCGCCGAACAAATCGAGGCGCACCGCCCGCGCGTCGTTTCGGTCAACGACGACGAGAGCGCGAATAAGCTGCGTCACGAATTGAAGCGGCGGGGAGTGGCTTCGCAGCCGAAGATCGGCATCGGCGTTGACGGACTCTGCGAAGTAGCGACGATCAACGGCGCGGAGATTGTGATCGGCGCGGTGGTCGGCGCGCTGGGTTTGTTGCCGACTTATTGCGCGCTGGATATGGGGCGGCGCGTCGCGCTGGCGAACAAAGAAACGCTGGTCATTGCGGGCGAACTGATGACGCGCGCCGCCGAAAAGTCCGGAGCGGAGCTTTTGCCCGTTGACAGCGAACACAACGCGCTGCATCAATGTTTGCGCGGCGAGCGGCGGCGCGAAGTGAAAAGATTGATCCTGACCGCGTCCGGAGGGCCTTTCCGAAATTCGTCCAAAGAAGAAATCGAAAACGCCACGCGCGAGCAGGCGCTGAATCATCCAACCTGGCGAATGGGCGAGAAGATCACGATTGATTCGGCCACAATGATGAACAAGGGACTGGAAGTGATCGAAGCCAGCTGGCTATTCAACGCCGCCACCGACGAGATTGACATCGTCGTGCATCCTCAATCGGTCGTGCATTCGATGATCGAACTGGTTGACGGCTCGATCATCGCGCAGATGGGCGTGACGGACATGCGCCACGCTATCCAATACGCGCTGACTTATCCCGACCGGCGCCCGGCGGAGCTTCCTCCGCTCGATCTGACCGCTTTGAGCAAATTGGAATTCTTCGCGCTGGACGCTGAGAAGTTTCCGTGCGTCACGCTGGCTTACGACGCGCTGCGCAAGGGCGGGACGATGCCCGCCGTGCTGAACGCCGCGAATGAAGTCGCGGTCGCGGCGTTTCTCGACGGAAAGATCAGATTCGGCGACATTCCTCGATTGATACGCGGAGCCTGCGAAGCGCACACACCGCAGCCCGCTTCAACCCTCGACGCAGTGCTCGCCGCCGACCGCTGGTCGCGCGATTGGGCCAGACAGCATATTTATGGACATCACCATTCGCAGAGCTGAGTTGTCGGACGCCGAGGCCATGTGGAGGTGTTTCACCGCGCCGCGAGTCGTCCGCAACACGCTGCAACCGCCATATCGCAGTGTCGAATCGGTTCGTGAGCAACTGGCCAAAGGCGGCGAAGGCGATCACATCCTCGTTGCCGTCGTTGACGGCGAGGTCGTCGGTTTGATCGGTCTGCACGCGAAGACCAGGCCGCGCATCAATCACATTGGCGAGATCGGCATGTCGGTGCGCGACGATTGGCAGGGCAAAGGCGTCGGCTCGGCGATGATGCGGGCGGTGGTTGACCTGGCGGACAAATGGCTGAACCTCAAGCGTCTCGAACTAACCGTTTACACCGACAACGAGCCGGCGATTGCGCTCTATCGCAAGTTCGGATTCGAGGTCGAAGGCACAATGCGCCAATCGGCGTTCCGCGACGGCGAGTTCGTGGATGCGCATATGATGGCGCGAATCAAATTATGAAACGCATCACACTTTGCGGATTATTCATCACGGCGTTCATCTTCGCCGTCGCATTTCAATCGGGCGCTCAACAGGAAGCCGGGCAGGCTTTCGAGAAGACGAACGCGATGATCCCGATGCGCGACGGC
>WBZR01001637.1_pt1 | contig 26910 bp, 31 predicted proteins | sample 5204231 | NCBI WGS metagenome assembly WBZR01 (sample SAMN12412403, study PRJNA552823) | activated sludge metagenome | isolation source: activated sludge from anammox sidestream of wastewater treatment plant... | place: USA: Virginia | collected 2017-08
TGGGTTTTTGTAAAATTACCATAAAGATATAGGTCGCCATTTACTATCTGGTTTGTGCCTGTGGTTACTACATAAGTATAAGAGCCACTACCCCTGCCAACAGTTATTACATCCTGTGCAAAAAGACTAATGCTTAAAAGAAAGAATAAAAATATTTTCATCAATACCTTTCGTTAAAATATGTTTGTTCTAAAGTCCATTTGGTATCACTTAAATTTTTTGTAAATATTTTAATCTCATATACTTTTGCATCCTTCAAATACTTCTCTGAATACATATTAGAACCTATTCTGATATTAGTTATATTGGTAGTTAAACTCCCTGCGGTTGCCGTGCTTGATGCTACTCCATCAAGATAAAGTATTTCGGAAGAACTTTCAGTGACTCTAAATCCTAAATAATGGATTGCGGATGTTACTATAAGGCCCGTTATAGTCCCTGAGCCAGGAGAATTTGCGAGTCTTAACCTATTAGCTCCCGCATTATTAACGCCATAAAATTGGGCTAAAGGCGAAGATTCACTATTATCAAATGCTATAAAAATTTGGTCTGCTAATGTGCCTACGTTAAACGTCAATCCGAACAAAGTACTCATCTCAAAGTTAGCAGCACTAATTGTTTTCACTATTTTATAATAATCATCTGCTCCTGTTGAACAATATCCAGTCACATAAGTCCAAGCCTTTGAAGTATCTGCCTGAACAGCATCCGAAGTCCCGTAAATTGAATAAAGTTTTGTTACTTTATTATTAGCGTTCTTTTTAACTCCTGCAAATTTATTCCACCAAAAATGAAGAGAATCAAAAGTCCCGTTTAATTTCGCTGTTGCTATATTCGCATTCAAAGAGTCTATATTCAAGATTACTCCGCCGTCTGCAAGAACTCTCGTTTTATAGGCAATGGTTTCAGGTAGATAGTCATCTCCCATCAAAAGTCCAAGAGTATTAAACCCCTGTGCTTGTATAGTCAGGTAAAAGATTAAACTTAAAATTATTGTTTTCATAATGAATACTTATTATTTAAAAATGTTTTTATTGCTGTTCTTAAAGTTGCGCTTGCGTTTACATTAAGTATAATTTGCTCTGTTAAATTTACTTGTGCCCATCCTGTTAAATTAATAAGTGGATTCCCGCCTACCTTGCCTAATGTAATACCACCCATAGCGGTTGTATTCAACGAGCAAGCATCTGCTGTCGCATTATCAAGTTGTAGCGAAGAATTAGCCCCATCAAATGACGCAGTAAATAATATGTCCGTATCTTCTATAAACTCCTCCGTGCATCCTTCTGTCGGGACGATAAGAAGTTCTGATATACCCCCGCCGAACGACATAAGCAATGCACCTGACTGGGCATTATAACCGTCATAAAAATAACTTGAGCCTTCTTGCACTCTCGCCCTACCAACCAAAAAAATAGTCTCTGGTTGTTCCATTCCCTCAATCTGCACTTGCATATAATCATCATCGCCATCAAAAGAAGCCGTTGTGATTCCACTTGCCTGATAATCGGGAGAATAAGTTGTGTCGGCTTGAACGATGTCATTTTTATAAATACTTAAATCATAAAGTTTGGTTATATTAGAATCTGCATCCATTTTAACGGCATAGGTAGTTGACCAAGCATTTGTGACCGAATCTACTATCCCGTTTAATATCATCATATCATAGAAATCACTTATTGCGGAAGTGTCTATTATCGTTCCTCCGTCTTTTGTAACTCTGTCTAAGAAAATATTTGTTAAATAATTTTTGATGAATGAATTTGAACCAGTCTGTCGGTAATAAATTAAAAAGTTGAAATCGGTTACACCGTCACCAAGTGCAGTAAAAAATAATTTGACTCTGCTATTGATTGGGATTATGTGAGTGTCAAAACTTGTAATTACTGTATCAAGATTTACTAACGCAGGAGAATCGAATAAACTGTCGCTTCCGAAATAAACCTGCACGGTTGCCGAATCATCACTAACAAGCCTGACTGAATCTATTGTTAAAGCACCGGAAGTTTCTAACCATATATTTAATGTATCCCCTATGGTTGGAGCAAGAAATTGCCCCTGCCTTTCCTTTACTTCATCTAAAAAGAATCCTGAGATTATGTCCCCCTGTGACCTCGCAAAAGCACTTTCATTCACAAGTTCATAAGGAGTGGTTTGTGCAAGATTATGAGTAAGTTCTGTGATTTTCCCTTCTTTATTAACAGAATAGACTTCTCTATCATCGCCATATAAATAACCACCTATACCAGTATAATATCTTTCTGCATATTCTCTGTTGTTATTACTTTCTGCTAAATCAAAAGCTGTCCCAAATGCGTCTGTAACTTGAGTTGTGACTTTACTAAAGCGATTCCCACTAAGAGATATATTCGTGTTGGCTGCATTATTCCCAATATAAATCGCACTTGATTGTATATCCATAAAATCGTTATTAACTATACGCCCATAAGTACCTACACCCCATTTCACGGCGTTCTTATGATATACATAGGAAGCAGAACCTCCATTAAAGAATATATTATTAGAAATAATAGCACTGTCGCCCCTTGAAACATTTATTGCGTTTCCATCGTTTTCAGTAAGAAAGGACATATCAAAGATATTATTTGAGATTACAGCACCTTTATTTATCAAATAAATTCCATTGGCAGTAAACCCTCTGAAAGTATTGCTTTTTATATTATGCTTGATTACGTTAATCGGCCAGTTTGGGTCGTTTTGGTTGTCGTTCACATAAACTCCACCCAACCCACCTATAAATGTATTCCCCGTTATCTCAACGGGCTCGGCCGGGTAAGCTAATACAATGTGATAACCAGAATCCGCATCAAAAGTATTATTGACTATCGAAACATTTCTTTGCCCTCCGTAAATTAATATAGCCCCTTCATAAGAATAGGTTGTGTGTGCGTTATGAAAATTCTTAAAAATATTATTCTCTACTCTTATGTGGTCGCATACTCCATATAATGAAGTATCATCTGTAGATGATATTAAAAACCCTTTACAGGCATCAGTTGTATCCGTTTTCTCCCGTCTTGCATCAAAATAATTATTGCTTACTATAATTCCGCTTATATTACCCCACATATCCACAAGGTCATCTGAACCAGTCATAGGATTAGGGGGTATTGAACCATCGGGACTTGCCAATATTGTGCATCCAGTTACTATACCATCTGAGACAGGATTCTGATTTGTCCCTACGTACTGCACAAAACCCAACCCATCCTCAAACGTACAGTTAATAACCTTGGTGTGATGTGTCCCCTTTAAGAAAGTAATAGCATCTGAACCAAGATTATTAAAATACATATTTTGGATTGTGATATTGTTCGATATATAACCAGGCAACCAATTATCAGTAAATATCCCGCCTTGCTGGATATTGTAGGTTGGATTATCGGTAAAATCTCCTCTTATAGTAAACCCATCAAAAATAATATTGCTCGATTGACTACAATTAAATGCCCTGAAATCATTTCCTCCATTCTCTATAATAGCCTCCCAACTCTGCCCGATAATCTTTATATTGCTGGGAACGAACAACGAAGTATCAATACGATATTGCCCATTATTAATATAGAGTGTCCCACCGCCTAAACTTTCAATAAAATCTAAAGCAGCCTGGATATTGGGCGTATCATCAGTTACAGAATCCCCCACCGCACCAAACTCTTTAAGATTATAAATTTGAGAAGTCTTTGTGTAGAGAGAATCAACGTCAGTTTCTAAGGTATCTACCCGTCTTGGGATAGTATTGGAAGCCTGCGGGTACAGGTATCCTATACAAACTAATATTAAAAGAATTATCTTCTTCATTTTTTTCTACTTAGTTGTAAAATAAATTCCCAGATTTTATTGTTCACTATCTCGGCGTTGTTCATTTCTATTTTAATGGCTGCGAGTCCGCCTACTGCTAATTGGTAACTGTGTACCGATGAATTATCGGGTGGAAATGCCGTGTTACTTACGTTAGTCCAGCTTGTATCTCTGAAAAATGGGATTACTTGTTCAATGGATGAAGCAATGGTATCTCTTGGGACTCGTCTTGAGTTATCCTGATTGAATGTATAAGCTAAAAAGGATATACTGCAACTGTCTGTATATGTAGTCCCCGTATCTATTACTGTGATTACAGCCCATTCGTATTCAAAACCTAATGGGATGATTACGGATGCTTTCGCCGAAAGAGTATCTAATACTACCGTTGTGTCACTTCCTGTAATAGATGTATCATTCGGTAAAACGTAAACTCCGTTCCATAGTGAGTCGTTATAAATTACCCCTTGCCCGAAATTTATCGGGTTTATAGGGGGCGGTGTTGATGTTGTCCCTGTTGTGTCTATTGCTCCAAAAAGCAAAACAGGTAGCAAACAGAACAATAAGATTAGTCTTTTCATTTTTTCTCCTCGATGGTTACTTTCGCCATTTCTTTGGCTATCTCTTTAATATTAGTTAATAATTTTGGTATTACCTGAGTGCCTAATTCGCCTTCTTTTTCTAATGATTTAAATATGTCGAATTGCTCGTTAAGTATTTTGTAAACGTTTCCTCTGTAATATCTTTTATACTCGTTAAATTGTTCGTCTGTATAAATTTCTTTACCCTGTATTTTGGGATTACTTGGGTCGCCTATTGCATTCCCCGTTCTTAAAAGAAGTTCTGAAATTTCATTTATTTCTCTTTCTTTTGGTATCGGGAATCTTCTGTAAGTTGATCTTAAATCTTCTCCAAATACATCAGGCTTGGTTTTCAAATCTCCGGTTATGCCTAATCTCGATTTATACTGGTCTAATAAGGATTCAACCTGATAAATATTTTTACCTTCTCCAAAGTCTGCCGAACCCTGAAACAAAGTAACTAAATTAGGTGTTGTCATTCTTACTAATGAACTCTTTATTATATTTTCATCAGTTCTTTCGATAGCGTTCATCAGTTGAGATGTTCCTTGCAAAAAGGATTGATTGCCTATCGCTTTAACAAATCCTAATACTGCTTGCAGTGATTTATCTAAAACATCTTCTGCGTTGTCGGTTTTCTTGTACTTAGCATCGGTTATCATACTGCCTATCGAACCTAAAACTATATTTATAGGTGATACGTTCTGATAAGGGATTACGGTTCTCTTGCCGTCTTTATTAATTATAATCGAATAAGGTTCGTAACCTGACTTATACCACAAGTCTCTTATATCTTTGTCTCTCGGTGCTTCGCCTGTGATTTCTACTGTTTCGTTAGCGAGTAATGAAAGCAACCCTGTATAAAAAACTGTCCCTGCAATAGCCCTTGAATAAATGTCCTGCTTTTCTAACTTTGTTAATTCTTTATATTCTGCTCTTTTCAAAAGAGGTTTTAATAACCCGAAAGGACTCGCTTCTGCTGAAACTTTAGATAGATTAATCGCTATTCTTAAAAATGGTAAGGCTAACATCTTAACGGGTAGCATAACAGGTTGGTTAAGTGCTACTTGTATATTCTTCCCTGCCCTGCCTAATTCTTTCTGAAATACCATTTTATTGGCATAATTCTCAATAGCATCAACTTCTTTCTCAAATCTTGAAGTTCCTAATTCAGTAACTAATCTATTCTTTGATGTTCCTTTCTCTAAAATGTCTGTGTAAATGTCAATGATTTCTTTAGAAGAAACTCCTAACTCTTTTGCGGTTTGTTTCGCTTGCGAGGTCTCCCGCATAGATTCAAAGATACTCCTGAAGAAAGCATCTTCTATCGCTAATCTTGAAGTCGGCAAAAGAGTGTTCTTCACTCTTGTACTCGCTTTACTCTTAGTCTTTAGAATTTCATTTAACTGCATAGCTCTATCGGTGTATTTACTTATAGCGGATTGCTCACCATCCCAGACTCTTTTTGCGTTTTTGTATCCTTCTATAAGTCCTCTCAAGGCACTTCCGTTAAACAATGCCTGTGGTTGTCTTAAAATCTCAAATGCTAAGTTTGAAGCATTACCTATTATATTCGCTATGTCAGTCAAAGGATTTGATAAAATAGAATTATACCACCAATACAATGCCTTATCTTTTAATGTCGGGTCTGTAATTTTATCAGCATCTTTTAAATCCTTAGTCCTTCCGAGTTCTTTAGCTACGTCTTGGATAAGTTCGTATTCCTGCGGACTCATTCTGTGAGATTTTTTCGCACTTTCTAAAACTCTTGCAGCCTCTCTTAAATTATTCTTAGCTAATGCTTGTAATTGCATCAATTCCGTGAGTTCTCTATTCAAGGCCTTGGCTTGGTCTGTGCTTAAATTCTCTCCAAAGGCTTTTCTTGTTTCGACTACTTTAAGTGCTTTATTTAAAGCTATCTGGTCTATTCTTATTTGTTGAGCCTTATTAAATGTCTTCCCGTTCAAAGTCTTCGGGTCTAATTGTAATAAACTTTCTTCTGTTATATCCTGATATTTGTCGGCTTCTTTAACTGCGTCTTTGAATGTTTGTGTGCCATCGTCTCTTAATTTATTGTATTCTTCTTTTTGCCTAACATCGAATATTTCCTTAGTCACGTCTTTAGGTGCATCGTATTTATTCTCTAACCACTCTAAGGACTTTTCTTCCCTTACTCCGGGTTCTCTTACTTCTGGTTTCTGTAAACCTGAAGGAACTTGTTTCTGATATTTTAAATCAAAACTTCTTGGTATATCAAATTCATTCTGTATGACTTTGAATAAGTTAGTCTCAGGTACTCTTGGGTTTGTGTACATCTCCGTAAAAGCATCAGCAAATTGTTCTGAGAAAGGCTTATCTGATTCACCGATTATAGCTTTAATATCATCTCTGTATTTATTTAAACCTTCGGGATTTAATTCTCTTAGTCTGTTATAAATAGCGTGGGAAATTTCGTGATACCAAGTCTTGCCTTTTGTGTTTTCGTTGTACTGGATCACTGAGCCTTGTCTTTTAGATACGTTCCTTGCTGCGCCTTCCAAGCCCGTATTCGGGTCAATGATTTTACCCTCAACCTTTTCTAAGGTTAGTCCTAATGCGCCTTTATATTCATCTATCCATTTTTTAATCTTAGTGTCGTCTATTGCTACTCTTTTGTTAAAACTATCCCAAACATCTCTTAGATAAGGTCTGATAGAATCTCCCAGTTCGTTAATCATAACTTTTGAGAACTGAGTAAATGTTCTTGCACCCGCCTCGATGTGATAACCTGCTATATCAAATAACGCCTTTGCTCTTTCATAATCAGTGAATGGATTCCCTTTTGCAGTTTTTTCTTTCTCTAATAAAACCTGTTTCGCTTTTTCATACTGCTCTTTAGAGAAAAGTTTATTCCCTTGCCCGTATTTCTCTTGTAATACTTGGTCTATTATTTCTTCTTTCGGAGGTGCTATTTCTTCTTTGGGCTTGCTACGCTTCTCAATTAAAGCACTATTTAATTTACTGTAAATTTCTTTCGGGTCTTTTAATCCTTCTACTAATGGTCTAAATTCTGGGTTGTCTTTTAAAATATATCCTACCGTCGGACTTGTGTTCTTACCGTAAAATCCGGGTAGTTTTATTTCTTCTAATGGAGTCTCAGGTAAATCTACTTTTTGTCCCTTAGGTTTTGGTCTGTTTTGAACCCACTCATTTGCTAATGTTTTAATCGTTTCTAAACTTACTTTTTTAGGTAATTTACCCTGTTCAACTAAAGAAGTTAGTCTTTTAGATATTGCTCTCGGACTTCCTGAAAGTGACGGGTCGTTATCTAAAATCTCTTTAATCGCCTGTTTGTTAGAGTTTAGTAAATCTCTTTGCGGAGTTTTAGATTCAACCTTTGGAGTCTCTAACAAAGTTTCAATAGGTTTTACTTCTGGATTAACTATTTTGTTAATCTGTTGCTGTGATAAAACATCAGCACCCCTTATATCTTCTTTCGGGATTTGCTCTGTCAGGGTATATTCATCTTGTTTGTCTAAAACTCTCTCGGTATCCTTGCGTATCAGTTCGGATATTTTTTCTTTCTTAATTCCTTGTAGTTCTCTTTTAATATCGTCAATGGTTACTGTCTTTAGTCTTTTCTGCTCTGGGAATATTTCGTCTAAGTATCCTTCAACTTTTTTCTGTAATTTTTTATTAGTTGATTTAATGGTCTTGTCTGTTACTTTGTGTCCTAATACGAATGAGATTAATCCTGTGGCTTCTAATATCCTTTCTTGGTCTTTAGGTGATAATTCAGAACCGTCTAATATTTTCTCGGCTAATGTGTGTGAACCTTCTGCTGCGAAATATCCAGCAATTAAAGGAACGCCGCCTGCTAAGAGTAATGAGCCTATTTCCGAAATCTTTCCTGCTGTTTCTCCGCCTACTTCAGTAACACCTAATTTAATAGCACTAAAGGGAGTCATTAAAGTCCCGAATGCTGTTGATGCTATACCTAAAGGTGCGTCAACTAATTTACTTGGTATTTCTGTAATATCGTCTGTCGGCTGCATAGCCTGTCGTGTTCTTAAAATACCCGATGCTATCGGAGTGCCTAATTGTCTTACAACTTCTCCAAATCCCGTATTCTGTTGATTTAAACCTAAGAGTAAATCATTTATCTGATTAAGTCCTCTTTGTCCGAATGTTAAATCTTCTTTTTTAGGCTCGCCTTCTGTTACTATGTCTCCCGTCACGGTCATTGTTTCTTTTGGTGCTACGGGTGCGATAAATTTCTCAGGATTCTTTAATCTCATTAAACCTTTTAAGTAAGGTCTTTGCTCTGTTAAAGGTCTGAATGGAATTTCGGGCTGACCTAAAAAGTTCTGAGATTCAAAAAGGTTATACGACGGTACTTGGATGTCAAGCGGGTCGCCTAATCCCTTTGAGTATTTTAAGTAATCTTGTCTTGTAAATTTATCTGGCATATTTAACTAAAGGGTCAAATCCGTATTCTGATCTGTACTGATATAATAATTCCTGATATACCGATGGTTCAATTTCACCACTTATGTAATCTTCCCAAGTCACATTCCATACTGCCTCTGGAACTTGATTTATGTCATCTACTGCTACGCTATCCCAATTTGTATTAATGTAATCAGTAGCCTCTGGGCTTTTATTTCTTTCTACATAATCTTGTAGCTGTCCTCTTTTTGTCTGCACCATATCTTCAACCATTTTCTTATCGTAGAATTTTATCTCTCCGATATTACTTATGTAATATGGTTTCCCGCCCTTTTCAAGTGCTGTCTTTAATGAAAGTGCGTTTTGATATTCTTTCCACTTTTTATCGTATTCTTTAAATGCAGGGTCGGTCAATTTCGTATAATCATTCCCATTACCGTCTGTTTTCTTTTCCGTTGGTCTGTAAGGCTGATTAATTAATTGCTGAGAAACTATATTTCCTTCTTCGTCGTATTCTCTTTTAACTTTCTGAACGTATCCGGTGAATTTTTCCTGTCCTTTAATTTCATTAGCAGGGATGATTTCTTCTCTTATATCTCTTTTGGGTTCGGTGTATAATGCTTCGCCTTCGGGAACGTTTTCGTAATAAGGACTTTCCTTAAATACACTTCCACCTATCTTTACCGTCTTTTGTTGTTTAGGCTTTAATAATTCACTCACCGCATTATAATACTGACTTGGCTCTGGGAATATTTGCCCTATCTTTTCTATTTGCTGTTCTTGGGTATAGGGTGTAAATTGAGATTTATCTTGATTCACAAATGGGATATTATCCCTAAACCAATTCTGTGTAGGTGTGGTTTCCCCGCCTCTGAATAAATCCATTACAGCGTTTCTGCCTTGCTGTCTTTTCTTTTCTTCCTCTGCTTCTCTGCGGTTTTGTTCCTCCATAATCTTTCTCTGTCGTTCTTCTTGCATAAGATTATCGAGAACATTCTGGAAGGTTGGGTTAAAGGTCTGACTAAACCCACCTAAAAAACTTGAACCGAAATTTCTTTTTGGCATATTTATTTCCGTGTTCTTTTTCCGCCACCGAATAATGAAGAACCCCACGCACCACCTAAACCACCAGTAAATGCACCAACACCCATACCTAAGACTCCACCGACTATATCTTCCCAACTTGCAGGTGCTTCTGCTTGATCTTGTTGTCTATCCATCATAGCCCCACTCTGTAACATTTGGGCTAAGTTTTGGAACGCACCTGTCTGATATTGTGCCTGTCCTACGTTCTGACCTGCTTGGAATTGGTTTAATCCCAAAAGTCTTGCAATAGCATTTTCTCTTGCCTGCATACCCAATCCTCCGACTTCTGCTGTGAGGTCGCCTAAAGCCCCTGACTGAGTTTTAAATATTTCATTCATCAGGTTAGCACCCGAACCCCTGAACCCGCTTGAGGCTAAATTCTGTTGGGTCTCTCTCCTTGCTGTATCACCTAAGTCAGATATTCTTCTTGTCCCTGCACTTAAAATCTGCATCAATGCAGGGTCTAATTTCCCTCCGATTGTGTCTTTTAAGTTCCCCTGAAGGAAGTCAAAATTTTGTCCGTAAAGTTGTTCGTTTGTAAGTTGACTCGGCATAAACTGTGATGGATTTATCCCCGTCTGCCAACCTAAATTAGCCAACCAACTTTCGTTTCTTATATTGCCGTAGGGAGAATCATATCCTTTCCCGCTACCTATGGGTAATTGTATATTAAAAGGATTTGCCATTTTATACTCCTATCTAAACATTATTGCTGTATAACCTAATGCGGGGTCTGCTGCACCATCCCCGCCTAATTCTGTAAATCCTATGCAGATTCCGTCTGCCTTTGCCCCTGCTACTAAATCCATCCATCCAGTATCAGCGTAGCCAGTTGCTACAACTGAAAACTCAACTTGTGCAGAAGCACCTAATTGTAAAAAATTCCCAACTGTCGTATTGAAACTTGTATAATATTTTGCTCTGAATAATGGAGTATTGGCAGAAGCAGAACCAACAATTTTATTGCTTATCAATCTTACTTGAGTATATCCCGCAAGATTAACCATAAATAAGTGTCTTGTTGAATTACCTGCAAATCTTTCAGCTTGTGTTGCATTAGTCATTGCAAAATTAGCACCCGCATCTGCGTGAACTGTAAACACCTGTATCTCTTTATAACCTGTTGATTGGATTTCCCAACCTTTACCATCACAATAAGTAAGAGTTTCTAATGGTAATAGATTCCCTTTCCATAAAATATATTCAGTCCCATTCGCATCGAACTTAATTGTGACTAAAGTATTAACAGTATCTTTGTTGTGGATAGAGATATAATCTACTACTCTTTGTGTTGAAGCAGCAGGAGCAGGAACTATATTAACATCATTTGTTCCATCGCTATCATCAACTGTTCTGCCCGGAGTATAAGCAGTAGTAGTAATATCTCTCCAACAAGAAACAAATTCAAGTTTATTTGTTGTCGCAGCACCACCCATAACTGCTTGTATATTATCTGTTGTTTCTGTTAATACTAACATCCTAAAGTCCTTGCCATAATTTGTGGCTGAGTTAATCCACCACTACCTGCATGGGTATGCGATGATATTTCTCCTGTTAATTTGGCTTCAATTTCTTCCTTGGTTATATCTGAATTTACTTGAGCACCAGCAGCAATGCCACTTAACTTACTTTTTTCTGCATCTGTATAATTATTTTCAGTTTTAACATAAATAGTCCCATCAGGTATGTCATCCATATCGCCAGAAAAAGAACCACCAGCTACATCACTTATTTTTTCTCTATTTAATGGTACACGCATTAAACTTGTTCCAATACTACGTTTGAATTTAAATCAACTACCTTTTTATTCCACCTTCCGTTAAACATAATATGTTCCACAAAAACTCCGTCTGATTCCTGTTTGTAAAAAACTGTATTGTCCGTTACTGTTTTAGGGTTGGGTAAACTCTTGCCACTTAATACTTTTGGTGCGAAATAATTTTTTAATTCTTCTATATGCCTTACGTCAATTTCCAACTGCTTTGCCTCTCCTGATTGGTCTGTATTCTACCCTTAAATTATCAAATCTTTCAAGTCCCGCACCTTGAATCGTAACGTCAAAACTTCTTGTCGTTTTTAATGTATCGCTATCTCTGCCTATCCCGCTTTCGTATAATTTACTGTCGTTACTATTTGTGCTGTTTGTTGAATCCGTTAATACTATTGTCTCACTTGTGTCGTTATCTCTTACGGTTATAGTTGTGTTCTGGTCGTCAACTTTTGTATAATCTAATTTTAATTTTCTTAATCTTGCTAAAGATACGCCGTCAGGGAATTTGAACGCCTTTGTTCTAATCACAGGGCTTATTTGCTGTGTTGAGCCTATTTCCGAGTCTGCTCTTGTTATAACTGAATAATCAGTAATATCGTTATAAAGTGATATATAAGCATCTGCGTTAGAAAGTAATTGCTGTGAACTTCCGTATTTTGTGAAATAAATAGTCTTAAAATCTTCTGAACCTGATTGAGTCCTCTTAAACTTATACCAAGTATCCATTTTTATATCATAAACTAAGGTATAAGGACTTGAGACTAATAAACCTTGTATGCAATACCATCTGTCATTTATAGTTGAATCATAAAAAGTAGTCATTATATCTAAAGTGCCTTGAAATAATGCCCCTATATCAATAGGTCTATCTGCGCCTATATCGTATCTATATGCTTTGTTTTTATAAATAAAGTAAAATGAACTTCCCGACTTTTGGATAGTATCTGGTTGGTCGCATCCATAATCTTCCGTTAATCTTATCAGTCTCCAATTATTAGGATTGCCTGATAGGAATAATTTATTTATCGAACTCTTTTTGAAAATTATTAATCCGTCTCTGTCGTCAAATATCCCCGTTACTTCTTCGCCGTCATCAAAAAATATTTGTCTTTTATCTTCATCCCTGAAACTTGAAGGGCTTGAAATTTCACTAAAAGCAATCGCTGAAGGATATGCTTTAATATCAGTAGTTGGGTCACTCCAAGTTTCTGCTGTATTCGGTGCGCCTAAATCTGTAAAAATACCTGCCTTACTCCATTGGAATCCTGCGTTAGTGTAATCGCTTCTTCTTAAATTTACTCTCGCTATTAAATAATAACTTCCAGTCCCTCCGGTTCTTCTGAAAATAACCGCATTCGGGTGTTCTTCTGTACCAATGTCGCTTATAGTCCCTATTCCGTTTATTTTTAATTTATGATTATCTGAGCCTGTGCCTGCGGAGGTTGTCGTACCTACTTCGATGTAATATTCTGATAATCTGTTATACTTGTCTTCGTAATGTATTCTGTAATCATATTGAGTGGAGTCGTCTAATGTTCCGGGCTCTGCTCCGCCTGCGGTATCGGTTATACTTAATTCATAATTAGGCGTTAAATACCCAGTTGGAAGAACTACATAAGAGTCTCCTGTGTCCCAATCGTTCTCGATGCCCCCTGCTAAAGTCGCTGTGATTGCTGTCGCTGTATTCGCTGTTATCGTTCCACTTGAGCCGTCAGTAACATTATGAACCACCAGACCAACTAATTCGTTTTCTATGAAAGCTGCGTTTGAATCAGCTAATGCTGCTGCGTTATTAGCCCCTGTATGCGTACCATCATAACCTGCGTTACTTGAAGGCGGGGAAATAAAATTCAAATTCTTTTGTGAAAAGTTTCCCAAAAATAATCTTTCCTGTGAGAATGCAATATGCTCTGTTCTTGTTGGCATATTTGTAAAAATTGCAATCTCAGAACCTAATTCATCATCGCTTACATTATCTTCAAATTCTGTTTGATATTTAGTGCCGGTTGAATCATTATCTAAAATCGTGAGTAAGTAAAAAACAAATCCCGCTTTATAAGCCAAGCCTATTAAGTCTTCTCCCTTAGTCCTGAAAATCATTCTCGATTTTACTCTTGAGTCGGCTATGTAAGGTAGATTCTTCCAGTATATTTTAGTCGAAACCGTATCATTATCAGTTGTTAAAAATCTCGTAGTATCTGCATAATGAGTAAATGGTTTTGATACTTGTCCTATTTGACCGTCTTCCGTGAGTCCCACCATTACATATCTGTAATGTGTGCTCTGAGTTAAAGCACCTCCGTTGCCGTGATAGCTTCTTATATTTGAAACATCAGCAACGCCTAATTCTAAATTAAGAACTGTTCCTGAAGTTTTATCTACTTGTCTTGGGTCGTCGTTAGTATCAAAGACAAAAATATATGAATTAGCAAAAGGGATTATCTTGAATTTTGCACCAGCTACTAATGAACCTATATATCCAGCCCAGCTATTTGCCGTGATGTCATAAATATCTACTTCGGAGTTCGCACCCGTATTAACGATCCCTAATATGTACTGAGTGCCATTAATATCAATATCAGCGATTTTATCTAAATCAGCACCAGCAGCCACTCCTGCATCGTATCTTGAAAAATGTCCTCTCTTAACAGGTTTACCAATTTTATAATCTAATACCGCATCTGTTAAAACAGCTAATTCATCCTGACCGATTAAATCAGGTGCGACTTTATCGTTTACTCTACGTATTTTATCTAAGATTATTTCGTTCAATCCCAAACCTCGATTATAACTTCTGCCTCACCCCATCCGCTTGCAGGACTTGGAGTTATCGTTATTGTATCAGCCCCCGTTAATGTCCAACTGAATGCTTGATTACAGGTAACGTGAAGCCAATTAGTAAATTCACTTGCGGAACTTGTTATAACTATGCTTGATACGCTATTAACTACTGTCGGATTAGCGTCCCATCCCGTTTCTGATTCTATTGTGTAACTTCCTGTGTCGGCTATTCTTATTCTTGATCTTTTATCTGCTGTATCCGTTGGGATTGTTGATGTAGTTGAATTTGCATTAATACCCGTTGTTAATAGTTTAACGTCGTTTTCAACTCCGCCGAATTGATAACTGAATCCATCATCAAATGAGGCTACTCTTGAACTTCTTAAACTTCGGATTTCTTTTTCATATAACTGGTAGTAATCAGGTATTACTTGGGATAGCATATAGTATAAAATTGCCATATCGTATCTATCGGGTAATAGAAGTTTCCCTGAGAATACCGTTCCACTGAATGTTCCCCAATCCTGTGAACTTGATACTGAAGGTTGATAGTATCTAAAATCAGGATAATAAAATAAAGTCAATGTTCCCGATGTCAGTGGTGTTAAAATCTGCTGTGTGTTCCCCTGTTGGTAGATCGCATACCAATATCCTGAATTCCCCTGTGCGATTTGTTCTCTTATGAACCTTGCGGATTTTTCGTCCAAAAGATTCTGACCAACGTATGCGTGTTTATGTAATCCAAAATTACTCGGCAATGAATGAACATTTGATGATGTAGAAAGTGCAATATCAACCGAACTCTCTACTACTAAAAGTCTTCTTTGAATATCCTGTTGTGCCTGTGATATAAAAGACCCAAGTAGTTTCTCCGGTATTTCGATTTGTTTTAAATCTCTTACTTGAGATTGGATTTTATATTGAGCTACAAACAGGTCTCTAATTTCAGATATTAACATTATTGTAAACTCACTGTATTAGGTTCTTGAACCTTCATTATTTGTAATGACTGTAAAGCCTTCGCTAAGTCATTATCTAATTCAGCCATCGCTGCTTGCTTATCTGCTAACTTCCCTTTTCTGTCTTCTACTCTCAACTCAACTAATCTTGTAACGAAATAAGCAAATGCTTCGGGCAAGTCTAATGTTCCTGCGTCTGAAGCCATATCGGTGGTTTCTTTATAGTAAAATGCCGTCGCTGTGTCTATTGTAGATGGGGATATGTAGATTTTATCATCTAAAATAGTACATAAGGGCTGATAATTCGTCGGGGCTAAAAATGTATTCCTTATGTGTTCTAAAAAAACTCTATTAGATACGGGATAGGCTAAGCCTTTATCGGTTGCTCCCCCTGCTGCTACTGAACAGTTAACCGAAATTAACCAATTCGGCACTCCCATTCTATTAGGTACGTCAGTAGATAATGGCGATGTCTTTATACTTTTATCTCCTAATGTCCCAGATGAAAGAGTTAGTGAATCAGAACCCACAAACTCGGTATATCCTAAATAAAAAAGTTTTAATTGTATATCTCTTTGTGCATCATTTATCCAACGATTTAAAAGAGCATTTGTAAAATTCGGGTCTTCTTTAATCCCTGTATTGGCTTTTATTAAGTCACGGAGTTGTAAGAGTGTACTCGCCATTTTATAAACCTGTCATAAGTTTAAGTTGTTCTAAAAATAAATTATACTGTATTTGCGCTTCTTCAACCCTTTGGTCTTTATATAGCATTCTTGAGGTGGCAAAATGGACTATCGCATTATGTGTGTTCATTGGAAGTTCAGCATTAACTCCTGACGCAATATCTGTTGGCTTATCAAGGTAATCAATATCGTATGCTCCTGTCGTGCTATAAACGGGTCTAAAAATTATTGAGGGTAATCCACCGCCAGCATCTACGGCAATCCAGACTACGGGGTCTGTTGATGTTGCCACCAAATAGGTGTTGTTTTCCATAAAATGAGCTTCTGATGGGGTTATAATTCTACAAGGGATTTTACCCCCGGAGTTATCGTGATCCCACTTTGCAGCGATTAACTCTAAAAACCCCACTGGTAAGGCGACTGCGCTTGCAGCCCCAAAACTAATTAATTTTACCGAAATTGAAGCAAGCTCAAGCGGTAATAACGTCTCTGGGTCTATTTGCCTTTTAGCTCTATAAACGGAAAGTAATTTATTTATTACCTCATTCTGCCCGTCTGCTAATGCTGCGTAGATTTCATTGTCAGTCCAGAAACTTGCACTTGATTCATCTAAAATCGTACGAACAGCAGCAAGCATTACAGTACTTGTCATAACTCCTCTTAAAAGTGGGGCATTTCTGCCCCGTTAGATTATATACTTACGCCTTCTTTATCGAGCTTCTGCACGATAGTAAAGGTGTGTGTGGTAGCTGCTAAAGTTGAACCTCCGTCAAGATTAAAAGCATAGTAAGGGGCTACTGGCACTTTTATCTTTAGTCCTGTTGCTATTGCTCCTACTGTAACTACGTCTGCTACTGCTAAATCTGGATCCATCTGCCAAGAATAAGAAATCGTGTTTACCGCTAATACAACGTCATCCATTATTTGCTTGTAGTTTGAACCCGTTCCCGTTGCGACTACGCTTGCACCATCTCCTGAAAGCGCAAACGAATCTGAATAACCTACCCACAAGTCTAAAGGCAACGCCTGTCCATCAGGCGTGGCTGCTGCCGAATAGAAAAGTGTCCAAGGCTTTGTCGGGTCGAGATTTGCAGGTGTCTTTTTGGTATAAGCGTCATTCTCGGCAGTAGTAGAAATAACCGTACAAGTTGCTCTATATACTCCGTTGACGAAACGCTCAGTCCAATTACTCTGAGTTAAAGCCATTTTAAAATTTTCCTTAATTATTAATTATTTGTTCTAATTCGTGCATTTCCTGAACTTCTTTTTCGTCGGCATCTTTTCTTACCGTGCCGTCTTTTTTAAGAAGTCTTGCTCTAAATTCACCTAATCTTAAAAGTTTAGTGTCTCTATCTAAGACTGGTTGGGTAGCTGCACTTCTGATACCCTGAATTAAGTTTTTTTGAGATTTTACGACTCCCTTTTCGTGAATCTTTTTCCCGAACATAGGGTGTTTCCGTAGCTTCCCTGCTAATACGTCATCGGGAGTTGTAAAGAAACCATTGTCAAATCTTGCAATAGTCCCTTCGTTGTCCCTTGCAACGTATCTCCTGTATGGGCTAAAAAACGTGTACATATTTCTCCTTAACTAAGAGGGCATATTGCCCTCAGTTTATGCAACTGGCTGATAGAGATAGCCCGCTGTTTCCTGATTCGGAAATTCAAGCCCAATATCTGCCAATAATTTAGTTTCCGTTCTGTCTGCGCCGGGTGTTTCAACGTTGGCTTCAATTCTGAACTTTCTTGAACCTTTTTTATCGTTAGCCATATGCCTTCCGATAAGATTCTTTTGTTCTACTGTGATACCTGCGTTTGTGAATTTACCGTCGAACAACGGATGTCTCACAATATTAACGTCACCCATTCCGTGAATGTAAGTGTGGAATCTTACTCCGTATGCTGTCTTTTGAACAGGCGGGAAGTTTCCTAACTTATCTTTTACGATTTTCTGAATGTCGTTGAATTGTGCGTTACCGCAATAATGTGTTCTCTGATCTGAACCTTTAGCTAAAACTGCTGTCAGGTAATCGTCCCATACTTCTTCAGTAAGAGTTCCTGCATAGTCCTGTGCGTTTGTGGTAATGAATCCTAAAAGACCTTTACCATAGGTTCTTTGTATTGAATTTGTAGTTACGACTCCGGTTGAAAGAGAATAGATGAAGTTCCTTTCGTACTGCAACTTCATTTCTTTCATCTTCTTGGCTACTTGTTCGTCGTGAGTTGTACCATCAGTCCAAGAATCTCCTGCTTGCTGTCTTCCGGTACTCTTTACTGATTCGTTAAAGATTGTCAGTCGGTTATATACATTAATTTCCTGAGTGGAAAGTGAAAGTGGAACGCCTGAATTTTCATCGAACATCGAACCGATAACTTTAATGTAACTTCCAACCGCAGCAGCAGCCCAAGCTGTCGGTGCTGTTGTTCCGTCTGGGTGTGCTAATGTAGCTGAAGTTCCAACCGTCTGAGCTGAAACGTATAACATTTCATCGTAGTACTCTACATATACTAAGTCGCCCAATTTCAACATTGTAATATCTGCGTCAGCAGCAGTTACTACTAATGTATCAGGGCTTGAGCCTGCTAAAGCAAGCGTGCTTAAAATTGTAGTCTGGTGCGGGAATAATTCGTCTTCAAACCAATCAAATTTGCCCGCTTGATTTCTAACTGGTTTGCTTGTTTTGCCCGAAAAAAACATATACTGTAATATCGGGGTCTGGTAAGGTTCAAGTACTCTTAATACGGTATCTATATCTGGCTTTTGATTGGCTGCCAGCATAGCACCGGATGAACGGACTACTTGAAGATTTCCGGTATAAGCCATTTTTAACTCCTAAATTTGCCCTTCTTCGGCATATTTTAAAATATTCATTAACATTTGATCTTCAGGAGTTGTTGTAACATTTCTTTGAACTGTTTGAACTTGCGAAGATTCCTTTTTAGTCTGACGGGCTTTTTTGAAAGCCTCTTTAGTTTGCTTAAAGGTTTCTTCTTTCGCTCTCTTTTCTATTTGAAGTTCGTTTTGTTCGGCTTTGGATAAAAGATTGTAAAAACTAATCAATTCATCTACCATCAAATCGGGGTCTTCCTGATACATCTTTTTGATTTCAGGTTTTAAATTCCCCGTAGCATCGAATAATCTTCTTGAGTTAAATTTAGCCCACTCATCAGCTATCTTTTCTACATCAGCATCGGGTAGTCTTTTCTTAACCTCTGCTAATGGGTTTATAACTGGTTCGGGTTCTACTTTAACCTGAGACTTAATTAGTTCATCTCTTTTCTCAAGCCATTTATCGAACTCAGCACGATTTTCAATCGGGTCTGGCGGTTCGCCTAATTCATTTAGAGATGTTTTTGACAACTTCCCTTCGAGTTCTTTGTTCTTCTGAATAGTTTCGTGGAGTTTCCTGACTAATTTATCGTATGAAGGTGCTAATTCTTTAATCGGCTTGCCTCTATACATTTTTAGTGTCGGGAATTGCTCTATGATTTCATCAGAGATAATGTCTGGCTTAACTTCCTCCTGAGTTCCCTCTTGGGGTTCCGTTTCAGCCTCAGACTCTTCAGCTTCCTTCGTTTCTGTTGAGTCTGGATTTAACAGGTTTCTCACCTGTTCTACTTGTTCGCCCTCAGATAATTCGACTGTCTCATCCTCCTTGGTCTCCTCGACTGGGGATTCAACTTGGTCTTGCTCTTTGGTTTTCATTGTTTTTCCTGTTTTGTGAAAGGATTGCAGTCTGTGATTGCAGTTGACTTGTTAAGCCATCCTGAAGCACTTGGGCTGCTTTAATGTCTTGTTCACGTTTGGCGGTCTCCGCCTCTTGTTGTAATCTTCCTTGTATTTCCTGAACTATTTGTCTTCTGTCTTGAGGACTAAATTCAGGGTTGTATTCTATTAATTTCATTATAAATGTCGGACTCTGTTGTAAGTACGGAAGTCTTGAAGCTGCTTCTATCATACCAAAGAATTTAGCGTCTCTTTCTGTTTCTGTTAAGGCTGCTTCTGTAATTGTTAATTCAAAGTCTGCATCTTTTAAAAATGGGATACCTTTATTCATCGTTACATACCCAGAGTCGGGACTTATTTGTGAAGGTGTGTAATACTGTCCTAACGCTTGAATCATCTCAGGAGTTAGTTCAGCACCTTGAACTTTAATTTGTCTTTCAAATGTGTCGTAGGTCTGGATGAGATATAAAGCAATCTCCCCTAATGCTTTTTTCCATCTCGTTAGATTGTCTAACATTAAGGCTGCTACTAAAGTCCCTTGTTGTTTCTTTAGGTTAATCGCTTTGCCGGATTCTCCTGAACCCTCTGAAAGTCCCTGAAAACTTCTTCCGCCTGCGAAGTCTTCGATAAATTGCTGCATAATTGTAGCGACTTCCATCCACTGAGGATTGATTCCTTTAGATTGAACTGCTCTTAAAATTTCTTCATTGGAATTAGTTCTTATCACTCCGCCTGTTTGTTGGGCTTTTCTTGAAGCACTTTCAGGTGTTTCGTTTTCAGCTAAAGCATTTACATTCAACTGATATACATTTTTAATATCCGTCCCGAATGTATAATCAATCTGCGAAAAGAGTCTGTCCATAAACATCTGAGGACTTTTCAGCATATCCATAAACGACCAGAAGTCGTCTTCAAAGTGGAAGCATTTAAAAATCTTTATCGGTGCTGATGGTAAATCGGTTTCTTCGTATTCCAAAATCCTTGAGTCTGCGAACACATATTTATCTACGGCTTCTTCATCTTTATCCTCAATAGAGCCTTCCATATCTAAACCATTAGCTAAGTAAACTGCATTAAGTTCTCTTAATTTTTTCTCGGCTTCTTTTTTGTCTTTATATTTTCCTACTATCTGATTTTCCAAGCCTAAGAGTTTCATCGTGTCTGGAAAGATGACGTGGTAATAAGTTCTTATTACTTTTTGATAGTGAGTGAATTTATAAAGTATGTCAAACTCAGCCTTACCGTCGGGATTTTTTGAAATGTAATAAGACTCACTGGGTCTTCCGAAATTACCCTCGTTCTCAGCGATTTCATTTACTATGTCTCCGTATTCATTGGCTAACTGATAACGGTACATAGCCTCTCTCTTAGCGATGAATAATCCGTCTTCCCAAGGGTCAAAATCGATTGAATTAATATCCCAGACTACATCTCTGTAAGAAAGTTTCTTTAGTAAAATTCTTGGTTCTAATTTTGAATAATCTACATAGGCTTCTGCTGCACCGTATTTAATCGCCAAGCCTGAATCGAATACTTCTGATTCTAAAAATTTAAAGTTGGAATTTCTTTCTACGTCCCTTAAAGCTAAAGTTCCAAAGATTGCTTTATACTCATCATTGGGGTCAACTCTTGATTCAACTCTGAATTGTGTACGTGCTTGTTTCTGAGTACTTTTAATGATGTTTAATTTCGTAGCCATAGCAGCCATTGAATAAGGCTGTCTATCCTGACTTCTGATTTTCTGCTCTTGAGATTCGTCCCAGTGTTTACCTTTTTGGAATCTTTCGTTCTCTACGCCTGATTCCCATTTCTCGGTAAAGTACTGTATGCCTTGGTCGTGCAAGTATTCTAAATCAGTTGCACTTAAAGGTGTATTTAAAACTTCTGTTTTTCTTTTTTTAGGTTCTTTAGGCATTTAATCCTCAAAAAGTAGCGTAATCAATTTCATACGCCTGTTCTTCAAAAAATGGTCTCGCTACGGGTTCTTTCTTGGGTACGATATTAAAATTAGGCATCCATAAAGCACATCTTACCATTAAAGCTCCCCCCATTACTCTATCGTCGTAACTCTTAACTGATTTGTCTTCGTCTTTTCCTTGTGCCTGCATCTGTCCTCTTTCGTTCCTGACGAATATCATACACTCACTCCAAAATTCTTTTTCATCAGAAAAGAAAATTCCTTCCCGTATCCATTCATTTAAATCATTTATGACTTCGGATTTCGATTTTGATGTCGTAGTGAATCCTAAACTTCCTGAGTCCGATGGATAACCCCTATCAAAGGTTTGATTGTGATAAAGATTGACTCCTAATTTGTATGAACTCTTTATCGTCGTGAATCCGTGATTATTTTTCTCTATCGCAAAGAAGATTTTTTTCTTTAAAAATGTTTGTATCTTGTGAATTTCATCAGCTAATAAATCAGGGTCTATGTGTCCGTGCCATACTAAAGCAACATCGGAGTCTTTTCTATCTAAAACTTTTACATAAGAATAATCCCCTTGAGCTAAACCTTCGGCTACGTCAACTCCTGCTGCGTATCTATACATTTCTTCGTCTTTAACGTCAATGTTTTTATAAAGTCTTACGTATCCTCTTGGGTTTTCTCTGAAAACGACTTCCTTACCTACCCATTCTAAGTTTCCTCTTTTTAATTCACCCTTTGCGAGTTCGTAATTCCTTGCACATATTTTCTGATCGAATACAGGATTACCGCTTGATACAAATGCTTCAACGTCATTGCAGGGATATTCCTGCTGCATTTTTAATTTATCGCCACCGCAATAGTTGATTAATTGATACCTGTACCAATTCGCCTGTTCTAAGGAAAGGTTATAAAGTTTAATTCTTTCTCTTTCTTCATCTGAAAGCGAAGTCTCGAAAGTTTTCTTTTCTTCTTCGTTAATGAAGTCTCTTTTGTATTCGTCTAATTCAAACCAAGCCAAGAAAATAGGCGTGAAATCTGATTCGCCTTTTTTAGCAGCCTGCCATCTGTCGTAAAAATCTCCGCCTACTCCGTTGGCTGTACTCTCTAAGACTATCATTGAGTCTTTGAAAGCACCTATCGTTTGAAGTAAAGCGACTAAAGTTTCTTTTGCATTTCTCCAAAAGGCAACTTCGGTTAGAATTAAATCCTGATAGTTGTCTGAACGACCTACACTCTCTCCGCCTTCTGCTGTCGAGACTTTCATTTCGGATTCTAAAATCGAAAAGGCTAATTTCTTTTCATTCGATGCTTGGAGTTCCGGTTGTAAAGCAGGTTCTAAATACTGATAGAATCTTTTTATCATATCGAAAAGATTATTCGATGCGTCTTTGACGTGACCTACAACTGCGGTCTTCCAGAACTTCCTTGTCATATTTCTCCAAAAGCCTCTGCCTGAGAAATAAGTCGAAATTCCCTCTTGACGGGCTTTAAGAACTATAAACCACTGCTTCTTGCCTGCGCTTATAGTATCGTTGACGATTTTATCTACCTTCCTCTGGGCGTTGTTAAACTTAAACGGAATTATTTTCCCGTCTTTAGTTTTTATCCTTAGATATTTCTCGGCGAAGTTCGGATAAATCCTAATGTATTCATTGAACCATTTTCGTTCTTGTTCGGTCATTTACCACTTAGTTTTTAGAACTGTTCCTGCGTTCCAAGTCTGAGGTCTTTTTACTCCGCCCTTGTTTTTACCCTTTATTACTTTGGGTCTAACGTCAATTATGTGAACCTTCTCCGTAGGAGGTTGTTTAGTCCACATTGGTAATGCTCTTTTTGCTTTTGGCATAATCTTAGTTTAATATGAATAAATATCCGTGAAAAATTAAAACGTCTGCGACTCCCGCTTCACAGGCTAAATTCCAGATAGTCCAGTCACAGCCTAATTCGTTCATCTATTAAAGGCTCTTATGTATTTATATAATCTGTAACCCGCTTCGTCTCTTGTTTTGCAAATAGGGGTTTTGAGTTCCACGTCTTTGCCTCGATGTTGTTTATAACCCAGTCCTTGCCAGCCTTTTTCATCTTCGTGAAACGTGACTATGAAACCCTCCTGCATACCCATTATGTACTGATTGTCGGTTTCCTCTGCTGAGACTGTACCTTCGGATTCAGCCCTGTCAATTAATCTTGCGACTAATTCAACGTCGGGGTCTTTATGTTGCTCTCTTTTAAATTTAATTAACGTCAAGGCGGATGAATCCACAGGCTAAAAACAAGATAAAAAGTATTTTTTTCAATTTTGTCCTCTTTCTCTTATTATTTTAATGTTTTTTAATACGCATTCACAGGGTTTGTATTGATTTAAATTCATCAACCAGTATTCTTTTCCTGTTCCTAAACAATACTTACACTTAGGATTGGCATAATGCTTAATTACCTTAAAATCTTCCTCTTGCTGTTCTCTTGTTTTCTCCATCAGGGGTGTTTTCCCGTGTTCTTAGACACTTTTGTTTGATTATCGCTTAAAAACGCACCCTCAATTTTATACTTTTCGTCTAAATATGACTTCCATCTCCTTATCCCTTCGTTTTCAGCCCGGAATGGCGACTTCTTTTCTGTTCTGTCGGGGAAATCTTCCTTAAACGCACTTTTCATATATCTACACACGTACTCTAACTCCTATCTCTATGCCTTTCTTCTTTAACTTAGCCCACCAGCTTAATCCAGAATCAATTTTAACGGCATTTTTAGGCATCTTCTCCGTAATCTTAGGTAATTTGTCGTATTTATTTTCTAATGGCTTAAAACGCATTTATATGCTTCTAAAAGAAGATGCTGTTTGTGTGTGAAATCACGCTAAAGCCAGTCCTGCCGAGAGAACCTGCCCTCCTCCGGCATACCCCCGCCCCTCTTTTTTCTGTCAATTCCTTCATTTGCTCCATAGCTTTATTACGTTTGATTTAAGACACTTTCTTTTCATAGTGGTAAATTATACTAAGTAAGTTAGTTAGTGCCTGTATAAGGGCTGTATTAGCGTTTAACGAGATATTGTCTAAGTTACTCTCTTTAATGGCTTGAATTAGCCTTTGCTCTGTCTGTGTCTTCAGGTCTTCCATTATTCCTCTGCTTTGTCCTTATCTTCTTTTACTTCAATCACTTCAGCTTCTTGTATGCTTTCCTGGATAATATCCTCGATTTTCTTGGTTGTTATCGTTACTTCTGAACTTTTCTTTTTCGGGATGATGTATTCAACTATTTTTAAGGCTGTGTCCAGTTTTGTCTTCTTATCTTCAGATTCCAGCCCTTCTTCATCAATTATCTTAATCACTTTCTGTTTTGCATCCATTATATCATTATAGTTATTTAGCTTTAATGCATACAATTGTCTTTTTTCAATCTCATTTAATTGTTTTTTAGTCAGGATCTTCTCTTTTTTACTGTTATTCTGGTGGTATGTTATTAAGCTGTAATTATTAGGCATTTTGTTGAATATAACATTTAGTTATTACTTGTCAACTTTTTTAGTTTTATAGTCGGGATTCCTATTACTTCTAAGTTTCTTCCGGTTTCTCTTTTTTCTTGCTTTATCGGGTCTCTCTCTGGTCTGACGTGGATTCTATTTCTTTTTAGAAAATTGTAGCAATCGTATTGTTTCGCTATTTCTATAATTTCCGTATGACTAAACAAGTTCGGCATTTACAGGGCTGTAATAAGCAATATTAAAGCTATATCGAATATCGAGAGCGCTTTTAATATTGTTTTTACTTTTATGGTTATCATCTGAGTTTAAATTATTCCAATGCTTATTACTAATTTACCGATAAATATATTAAGATGCAAATATTATCTTTTATTCACGGCACGTTGTTTGATATGCTTTATTATAATACAATGCAATAAAAAAGTATAATTATTTGATGAAAGGTATTGACATTTAAAATAAATGTATTATATTAGTAGTAGTTCTTTTAGTTAATTATTTATCAATTTTTTAGGAGCCAAAAAATGAAAAATTACATCTTAACGACCGAACACCCTGCAAGCCACTACGGTATGCCAATTTTGGTTGATGAGGAAACTTGGAGACCGATAGGCACATCCGATTTAATGCCTGAGTTTAACCCTTACAACAACAAATCTCATTTGCTTGGTGGCTATCAACATCCTACTGGTGCAAGCTATGCCGCCGTAATGGTAAAAAAACTCGGATTAGAAAATGTCATCAAATATTTAAAATCATCTCCTGATGCAGCTCACTATATTGATATGGCAATCAGAATTTTTAACGCTCCGCCCCAGAATTTTGAGGCAAACAATGTCAAACAATAAACAAAGTATATATTAGCAGTAGCAATTAAAATAATTTATTAACAAGTAAATAGAGGTAAAACGATGCTAAATAATACAATAAAATCTCACTCTTATTATCCAGAAGGTGGATATAACGACATCCGAACAAAAGAAGCTTTCGACAAACGGCATTATGCTGGTAAATATCAAAACTTTTGGGAACGCAGGGAGAGAAACTTCTGTGTTAAATATGCCGATGAAATTCCGGCAAGTGCTTGTAGCATTAAGATTGTTTTTGGTAAAAACGTAAAAGAAGCTTTTAAGAATTATATAAATAAAAACTTTAATCTTTAATAGGTGTATCAATGGAATTCTTCGCAATATTTTTAGTTTTAAGTGTTACTGGTTTACTTTGGAAAATTATTAATAATTATTTATAGGAGTATTGGAATGAACTTAGAAGAAAAAAGAGACTTTATAAAAGGTCTAATTGAAGCCGTCGAAACCGAAATAATGAATAAAACAGGCAAAATGCCTGAGACTTGGGACGGCTACGAATTGCGCTGGTATATAAAAGATAAATTTTCAGAGGTTGTTTGGGGTGATATGAGAAAAAGCACAAAACGAAAAAGAGATTATAACAATACAATTTTAGTAGATAATCTTTAATTCCCTGCCCTTGCACTGTTAAGCAGTGACTGACTTCATTAGTCACAAGGGCACAAACTTTAATTAACATTCAATCAATATATAAAGGTGGATAAAATGAAAGACAAACTAAGTGAAATTTGGGATTATATCGAATTAAATGGTATAGCGACAAATGAAGAATTACAACTTGTAACCTGTATAAAT
>WBZR01001049.1_pt1 | contig 26901 bp, 26 predicted proteins | sample 5204231 | NCBI WGS metagenome assembly WBZR01 (sample SAMN12412403, study PRJNA552823) | activated sludge metagenome | isolation source: activated sludge from anammox sidestream of wastewater treatment plant... | place: USA: Virginia | collected 2017-08
ATCACCGCACGAGGAACAGCGGCCCGTCGATGAGCTCGGCGAAGGGCGCCACGTCGCACTCACGCGGCGTCAGCGTACCGCCGAAGCGCGTGATGACAAACCCCGCGCCCGCGGCCCGCATCAGGCTGGCGACGCTCCGCGGCGTGTGCGCCGTCATGTCGATGACCTCGAAGGCGAGGGCGGGCGTCGGACCGAGCGCCAGGCGGATCTGGCCTTCGGTCCAGTCCTGGCGCGCCTGGTCGTGCTCGAGGAGCCAGAGGGCTGCGGCCCCGCCGGTGGCCGTCGCGATCCGCTCGGCTGCCCGCATCATCGGGACGACGCGGTCCAGCTCCTCGACGACGGCGATCACCGGCCCGCTGGTGCGCTGCGCCGCGCGTCCCGCAACGACGATCCCGGTCGTCGCCTGCACGGCCTCGAACAGGGCGGCAAGGCCGGCGCCGGCATGGCCCGTGCCGTTGCCGTTGCGCACGGGCGCCCCGAGCGTCACGACGTTCCAGGGGCCGTTCTCGGCGCAGACGTCGGCCAGCCCCCGGACGGGCTCGGCACGCACCACGCGCGCTTCCGCCCGGACGTCTGCTGCTTTCGCGCGGGCGAGGATATGGCGCTGCAGTGCTGCGGCCTGGACCTGCATGTCCCGCGCCAGCGTATCGGCCGAGAGCGCGCGCGTCGCCCGGCCGGACAGCGGGATCTCGCGCGCGAACGGCAGCGTCGCCAGCTCGAAAAGCTGGTGATCCTCGATGAACACGCTCTCGACCTCGGATTCGAACGCTTGCGCGAGGCGGAACGCCGCGTCCACGGCCGTTTCCTGCGTTTCGCCGGAGGCCCCGAGCCAGAGCACCACGCGGCCGCGCTGCTCGCCGGCTTGTGCGACGTGCGCGATCATGCTTTTGCCGCTCCCACAGCGACGCTCGGCGCGAACGCGCGGGCACGCTCGGCGAACCCCTTGAGACGCGCCGCAACGCGCCCGTTGACCGTCTCGGCGGCAAAGCTGCCGTCCGGGTTCCTCTCGCCGGGCGGAAGCCCGGTGAGGAGCCCGATGCCCTCGTCCACGGTCCTGGCCGCGTAGACCGCAAAGCGTCCCTCGCGGACCGCCGCGACCACGTCCTCGCGCAGCATCAGGGCGTGCCGGTTCGCGGCCGGAATGAGGACGCCCTGCGTGCCGGCGAGCCCGCGTGCCGCGCACACGTCGAAGAACCCCTCGATCTTTTCGTTGACGCCGCCGACGGCCTGCATTTCGCCCAATTGGTTGACCGATCCCGTCACCGCGATCTCCTGGCGCAAGGGCGCGTCCGCGAGTGCGGAGAGAAGGGCGAGCAATTCGGCCGCCGACGCGCTGTCGCCGTCGATCGTCTCGTAGGACTGCTCGAAGACCAGCGAGGCCGCGAGCGCGAGAGGCGCGTCCTGCGCGAAGCGGCCCGCGAGATAGCCCCAGAGGATCATGACGCCTTTCGCATGCAGCGGCCCGCCGAGCCGGGCCTCGCGCTCGATGTCGGTGAGGCGGCCTTGGCCGACGTGCACGCGGGCGGTGATGCGCGCCGGACGTCCGAAGCCGGGGTGTCCCTTCTGCACGAGCGAGAGCGCGTTGATCTGCCCTACGGCCGTGCCGGCCGTATCGACCAGCACCACGCCGCGCGCGACCGAGTCCTGGAGATGCTCGCGCAGCCGGTCGGTGCGCCGCGCGCGCTCCTCGAGCGCGCGCACGACGTCCGCTGCGGTTATCACCGTGGCGTTGCGGGCGCCGTCGTCGGCCCAGTAGTCCGCTTCGCGCAGGATGTCGGCGATCCGGCCCACGTCGAGGCTGAGCTTGTCGCGGTCCTCCGCGATGCGCTGGGCCTCCTCGAGAAGGCGGGCGACCCCGTCGGCATCGACGGGCTTCAATCCGTGCGTCCCGACCAGCGCCGCGATGAGGCGTGCGAACGCGCGGTCGTTCTCGGGGCTCCGCACGAGCGTCTCGTCCATGTCCGCCTGCACCTTGAAGAGCTGTGCGAACTCGGGATCGGCCTCATCGATGCTCCGCTGGAGATCGCCGTCCATGAGGAGCACGATCTTGATGGCGAGCGGGATCGGCTCGGGCGCGAGCGCCGCCACGGGATGCGGGCCCGACCCTGCAGGCTCCGGCGCCTCGATTGGGATCTCGCCTGTTTCGAGCGCCCGCTTGAGCGCCGTCCAGGCGGCGGGCTCGGCGATGAGGCGGCGCGCCTCGACGATCAGCGCCCCGCCGTTGGCGCGATGCAGCGCGCCCGGCCGGATCGTGAGAAAATCGGCGCCGGCAGGGGGGGACGGCGCGATGGACCCCACGAGGTGGGCCAGCGTGGGGTTGGCCACGTCCACGATCGGAGCCCCCGCCTTGGGGTCGGCGTGCGAGACGAGGACGTTGACGAGATAGCGGCTGAGGAGCGCGTGCTCTGCGGGATCGGTCTCAGCCCGTGCGGCCGTCTCCTCGCCGTCCGGCGGGGCGAGCCGTGGGCTGTTGGCGACGAGGTCCTGCTCGAGCTCCGCCAGGAACGAGGCCACCGGAGCAAGATCCGCGAACGCGGCCGAGACGGGATCCAGCGCCTCCTCGACGGCGCACCGCGCCACCTCCTCGTTGAGCAGGGCGAGCTCGCGGCGGCGATGCGTGTCGGCTTTCGGTTGGGAGGCGAGGAGCGCTTCGAGCTCCGACTGCAGCGCCGTGATACGCGTCTCGACATCGCGGCGCATCGCCTCGGGAAGCTGGCTGAACACGTCGGAGCGCACCACCTTGCCGTCGTGCATGGGCGCCACGGCGAAGCCGCGCGGTGTGCGCAGCACGGCGATGTTCTGCTGCGCGGCGCGCATCTGCAGCGCATCGAGCGCGCCCTCCTGGCTGCTGCGGAATGCGTCCTCGATGGCGCGCTGGCGCGCGCGATAGCTCTCGGCGGCGAAGGCGGCGGGCAGCGTGGCGGCGAGCTCGCGAATGGCCGAGCGGACCCCCTGCGCCAACGCCTGCGCCCGCCCCGCCGGCAGCGACAGCGCCCGCGGCCGGGCGGGATCGGTGAAATTGTTGACGTAGATCCAGTCGGGTGGCGTTTGTGATGCGGCCGCGATTTTGACAAGATGCGCACGGATGGCAGCGGTCCGGTCGGCGGACGGCGGCCCCACGACGAAGATGTTGAAGTCGCGCGCCCGCATGCCGAGGCCGAAGTCGATCGCATGGATGGCGCGCTCCTGTCCGATGAGACCGCTCGCCGGCTCGAGATCGGCCGTGGTCTTGAAGCCGAGGTCGCCGCCGTCGATGGTTCGACGCAGGTCGGCGCTGGCAAGCGGTTGCAGCCCGGCCGGGGCGGACGGGGCGGAGCCGGCCGCATCGGCCGGCCTTTCGGCCTCGGCCGCCGGAGTCCCCGTCGGCGCGGATTTGCTCTTGGTCAACCGTTTGAAGAACATCGGATGGCGATCTCACCGTGTCTTGAGGTGCAAGGCAGTGTCTTGAGGTGCAAGGCGGTGTCTTGAGGTGCAAGGCGGTGTCTTGAGGGGCAGGCGGTGTCTTGGGAGGCCGGGCGTGTCCTTGAGGCGCAGGAGGCAAGCGACATCGAAACTGCCGAGCGCGCGCGAGGCGCGAGGTCGAAAAAAGAACGGTCCGTCGATCGTGTGCGGACCGATCCAGGGTCTCACGGCGACCCGGGGACAAGTGTTCGGTGCTGGAATGGCGGATCGATGACCGAAGAGGATGACGGTGTGGACAACGGGATGGACCAGGCTTCTATTCCTCGCGCCGCGCTCGGCGGGCCGCAGTCGGCCGCCGCGCGAGAGATCTGCCGGGGGGTGGTGCGCGTTCTGGCGGCCCACGGGCTGACGGCGCTGGCCGAGCTGCCGCTGCCGAACGGCCGGCGTGCCGACGTCGTCGGCATCGGTCCGGACGGCATGCTTTGGATCGTCGAGATCAAGTCCTCTCTGGAGGACTTTCGTGCCGACCGCAAATGGCCGGAGTACCGCGAGTTTTCCGACCGGCTGTTCTTCGCCGTGGGGACCGAGTTTCCGCGCGACGTCCTGCCCGAGGATGCGGGTCTTATCGTCGCCGACCGCTACGGCGGGGAGATCGTTCGCGCGGCCCCCGAGATCCGTCTTCCCGCTCCGAAGCGCAAGGCCATGACCCTGCGCCTCGCCCGCGCCTCAGCCTCGCGCCTGTCCGTCTTGCTCGACCCGACGCTGCCCGCCGAGATCGGCCTCCGGCTCGGCGACGCATGAGCGTTTCGACCGAAGGTCGCGCGTGTCTCTAGACCCCTGCCTTCGCCGGGATGACGGTGGTGAAGGTGATCGGCCCCACGCAATCAACGTCACTCCGGCGGAGGCCGGAGTTCCGATACGTCGAAATCGAAGCCGTGATAGGTCGAGCTCGATCGGACAGGCTGAAGTCGCCTACTTCGGCGCGCGCTTGGCCAGGATCCGCTGCAGCGTGCGACGATGCATGTTCAGGCGCCGCGCCGTTTCCGAGACGTTGCGGTTGCAGAGCTCGTAGACGCGCTGAATGTGCTCCCAGCGGACGCGGTCCGCCGACATCGGGTTTTCCGGGGGCGCGGCTTTCGCGTTGTGGGGCGCGAGCAGCGCATCGGTGACGTCGTCCGCATCGGCGGGCTTGGCGAGGTAGTCGATGGCGCCGAGCTTCACGGCCGACACTGCCGTCGCGATGTTGCCGTATCCCGTGAGAACGACGATGCGCGTATCGGGCCTGACACGCGTCAGCTCCGCAATCACGTCGAGGCCGTTCCCATCCTCGAGCCGCATGTCGACGACGGCGAACGCCGGCGCCTGGCCTCGGATCAGCTCGATCCCTTCGGCAACCGAATGCGCGCTGCGCACCTCGAACCCGCGCAGCTCCATGGCTCGCGCCAGCCGCTGCAGGAAAGGCCGGTCGTCGTCGACGATAATCAGTGAACGGTCTTCCGGCAGCTCGTCTTTCTGGAACGATAGATCTTCAGTCACCACGGAGTACCTCCCGATTTCTGGCATTTATATTAGCCGGGATCGGTTCGCCAAGGTGTGATGCGTGAATTGCATGCCTAATAGTGTGAAATTCCGTGTCGCCGATTAAGGTGAATCGCCTCGCGGTGAGCCGCCGGACAGCCAAAGAGACGTCCAAGTCCCTTAAATCGCGTCGGAAATCGGATCGCCCGGCCCTGGCGGCTCGCGATGCTTGGTCGGCCGCGGTATTTGCTGCTCCCGCTGCTCGGCCGCCGCCTCGAAGGCGGACCTCGGCCAGATGACCCGCACCACGGCCCCGCGTTCGGGGGGCTTGCGGTTCTCGAACAGGAGCCGGGCCCCCGAGCGCTCGAGCAGAGTCTTGGCGATGAAGAACCCGAGGCCGAGCCCCGAGACCTTGGTTCCGCTTTTGCGGTCCTTGCGCCCGTGCGTGCGGGTGGTGACGTAGGGTTCGCCGATGGTGTCGATCACATCCGGCTTGAAGCCGGGGCCGTTGTCGGCGATCACCACGGTCACCGTCTGCCCGTCCCATTCGGCGTTGATCTCGACGTAGCTTTGCGCGTAGTCGGCGGCGTTCTCGATGATGTTGCCGAGCCCGTAGATGACCCCTGGGCGGCGGATTCCCACCGGCTGGCGCGCGGCAGGCCCGGCCGCGGCCGTGGCCGGCACGGCGCGGATCCGGATGGTCGTGACGCCGTCCGCATACGGGGCCGCCGCCTCGTGCAGCATCTCCTTGACGGTGAGGCTGCCGTGCAGCGGATCCTCGTCCGGAGGGTGGCGTGTCAGCTTCTGCAGGATTTCGCGGCAGCGCTGCGCCTGGCTTCGGAGCAGGAGAATGTCCTCCCGGTACGGATTGTCCGGGGCGATCTGGCGGGCAAGCTCGTTGGTGACCAGCGTGATGGTGGAGAGCGGCGTGCCGAGCTCATGGGCCGCCGCCGCCGCCAGCCCGTCCAGCGCGTGCAGCTTCTGCTCGCGGGAGAGCACATGCTCGGTGGCGGCCAGCGCCGCCGACATCTGCCGCCCTTCCTGGGTCAGCCGCCAGACATAGATGGCAAGGAAGGGCATCGAGGCGGTGACTGCCGAAAGAATGCCGATCTTGTAGAGAAACGGCAGTGCGAGCGGCGGATCCACATACCAGGGGAGCGGCATGGCGTAGAAGGCGAGCAGCCACGTGCAGGCCAGCGCCAGGAGGCCGAGCCCGATCGTATAGACCAGCGGCAGCGTCGCGGCCGAGACCGCCACCGGCGCGATGATGAGCATGGTGAACGGATTGTCGATGCCACCCGTAAGGTAGAGCAGCGAGGCGAGCTGGACGATATCGTAGGCGAGGAGCGCGGTGGCGAAGGAGACGGACAGCCGGTGGCGCGCCGGGTAGTAGATGGCGAGAAACACGTTGAGCCAGGCCGAGATCGCGATGATCGTGAGGCACAGGCCGATCGGCAGGTTGAACCGCAGCCAGAAATAGACCACGCAGAGCGCGAAGATCTGCCCGATCACGCCGATCCACCGCAGGCGCACGATCGTCTGCAGCCTGAGCTGGCTGTCGCCGCTGAAGCTGGCCTTGGATTCGAAAATACGGGTGAGCTGTCCGACCACGGGAGAAAACTTGCGTTGCGGGAGGTTGCTGTCTACCAAGACTTGAAACCCTAGCACAACCCAGGTGCGCCCCGCATGGGATTGCCACGGTGCCGGAGGCCCGAAGGATGCCGTGTGATGCGCCATCCGGGGCTCCGACGAGGCCCCGCCGGGCGCTCGCGGGCGTGGCCCAACCAACGAGACCTCCATGACCCAGAAAAAGACGGTTTCAACGCGCGCGCCCCGCAAAGTTCTCGTGCTGGCGCTTCTGGCTGGCCTCGCCGCCGGCGTTCTGACGGCGGTTCTGCTGGCTTGGCTTCCCTCCTCCGGCCCCACCGACGGGCCGCCCGCGCAGACGGCGGGCAAGGCGCTGATCGGCGGCCCCTTCAGCCTGCTCGATGCGTCGGGCCGGCGTGTGACCGACAAGGACTTCATCGGCAAGCCGCTGCTCGTTTATTTCGGCTTCACCCATTGCCCGGACGTGTGCCCGGCGGGCCTGCAGGTGATCGCGGCCGCGCTCGACGAGCTCGGCGACAAGGCCGATGGCCTCTCGGTGGTCTTCATCACCGTCGATCCCGAGCGCGATACCCCCCAGCTGATCGGCGAGTACGTCGCAAGCTTCCACAGCCGCATCGCCGGCCTCTCCGGCTCCCCTGAGGACATTGCCGCTGTGACCAAGGCCTATCGCGTCTACGTCAAGAAAGTCGTCGACGAGACCGCGCCCGGCGCTTACACAGTTGATCACAGCTCGTTCATGTATCTCATGGATAGCAAAGGAGAGTTCTTGAGGCACTTCCCCCACAGCGTCGATGCCAAGGAGCTGGCCGCTGCACTGGCCAAGGCGATGAACGAGCCGGCCGCAGGGTCGGGCGCTTAGCCAATCGCCTCGAATCAGTGCATTCTCGCCACGGGGGAAAATTAAGAAAGAAACAGAAACAACATCAAGTTCTGGCGACCAATCGCCGCGTGTCCGCCTGGGCGGACGATCTTTCCCATGCGTTACCGTGAGCAGGACTGGTGCGAGGCGATCAGTGCTTTGACGCCTTGAGATCGGGAGGCATTCGATCGTGCTCTACCATTGGTATGAGATGGGCCATGTCGCCATGGGCCCGGCGCGCGCTCTGGCTGGGCAGCTCCGCTCACTCGTCGAGAATCCCTGGAACCCGTTCTCCCAGACATCGGCCGGGCGCCACGCGTCGGCGGCCTTCGAGGTCTTCGAGCGCACGACACGCCGCTATCCGAAGCCCGCTTTCGGGCTGACGTCGACACGGATTGGAAGCCGGAGCGTGGCGGTCACGGAGGAGGTCATCTGGGACCGCCCTTTTTGCCGTGTGATCCATTTTCAGCGTGACATGCCGGCCGCGCAGCGTGCGGCCGACCCCAAGATCCTGCTCGTCGCGCCCATGTCCGGCCACTACGCGACGCTCCTGCGCGGCACGGTCGAGGCCCTGCTGCCCCAGCATGAGGTCTACATCACGGACTGGCAGAATGCGCGCAGCACGCCCGTTTCGGCCGGCCGCTTCGGCCTCAGCGAGTACATCGACTACATCCGCGACATGCTCCGGCTGCTCCGCGGCGATGTGCACGTGTTCGCCGTGTGCCAGTCGGCCGTCCCGGTGATCGCCGCGGTTTCGCGCATGGAGGAGGAGGCGGATCCGTGCGCGCCTTTGAGCATGATCCTGGCCGGCGGCCCGATCGACACGCGCGTCTCGCCGACGGCGGTCAACGATGTCGCCGTTTCGCGCGGCACGGACTGGTTCGCGCGCCACGTCATCACGCCCGTGCCGTGGCCCTACCCCGGCTCGGGCCGCGAGGTCTACCCGGGTTTCCTCCAGCTTTCGGGGTTCATGTCGATGAACCTCGACCGCCACGCCAACGCCCACAAGGATCTCTTCCGCCATCTCGTCAGCGGCGACGGTGACTCGGCCGAGAAGCACCGCATCTTCTACGACGAGTATCTGGCTGTCATGGATCTCACGGCCGAGTTCTACCTTGAGACCATCGACACGGTGTTCGTGCGCCATGCGCTCCCCCAGGGGGAGATGACCCACCGCGGCCACCGCGTCGACCCCGGCAAGATCCGCCGCGTCGCGCTGATGACGATCGAGGGCGAGAAGGACGACATCACCGGCCTCGGCCAGTGCCGGGCCGCGCACGATCTCTGCACGGGGCTGCCGCCCGAGCGCAAGCTGCACCTGGAATGCACGGGCGTTGGTCATTACGGCGTGTTCAACGGCTCGCGCTTCCGCACCGAGATCGTGCCGCGCGTCGCCCAGTTCGTGCGCCTCTTCGACCCGCGTGCCGAGCTGATCCTGACGCGCCCGATCACCTCGCGCCGCCCGATCGCAGCGGGGAGGGCCGGCTACGACCCCTCATCGGTGGCCTTCACCTTCGCGCCGGCCAACGACACCGGTTCCGCCCCGCGGAACGCGGCCGACGAAGCCTGACGTGGCCGCGCTGAAACTCTTCGGTTTTGCCTTAAAACTCGAACGAGCTCGGAGGTCTGACCGGGGTGTTCAGCCGTCACGGCTTCGCCATGACGGCTCCTGCCTTTCCGGATGCTCTTTAAACCGGGTCGAGGAGGGCTTTCGCCGGTCCCGCCGGATCTTGCGCGGCCACCCCGCGCGCCGCTGAGTTGATGGTGTTGACGAGCAGCATCGTCACCGTCATCGGCCCCACGCCGCCCGGCACGGGCGTGATGAACGAGGCACGCCGCGAAACACCCTCGAAATCGCAATCCCCGACCAGCTTGCCCGACGGCAGCCTGTTGATGCCGACGTCGATCACCACCGCGTCCTTCCGGACCATCGGCCCCGTGATCAGGTTCGGGCAGCCCGCCGCGACGACCAGGATATCGGCCAGCACCGTGTATTGCGCCAGGTCGCGCGTCATGGCGTGGCACACCGAGACCGTCGCCTCGTGCTGCATCAGCATCAGGGCCATCGGCTTGCCGACGATATTGCTGGCCCCCACCACCACGGCATTGCGCCCGGCGACCGAGATCCCCTCGTGCTCGAGCAGCCGCATGACGCCGTAGGGCGTGCATGGCGGAAAGACCGTCCCGCCGACGACGAGGCCGCCGACGTTGTAGAGATGAAAGCCGTCGACATCCTTCTCGGCGGGGATCGTGCCGAGCACGCGTTCGATGTTATAGTGCTTGGGCAGCGGAAGCTGGACCAGGATGCCATGCACCGCCGGGTCCGCCTTCAGGCGGTCGATGAGGCTGATCACCTCGTCCTCCGAGGAGGTCTCGGTGAGCAGGAAGCGTTCCGACCGGATGCCGACGTCCTCGCAGGCGCGCATCTTGTTGCGCACGTACACCGCGGAGGCGGGGTTGTTGCCAACCATGATGACGGCAAGGCCCGGCGTGACGCCTGTGTCCCGTTTGAGGGCCTCGACACGCTCGCGGCATTTCTGACGTTCTGCGGCCGCCACGGCTTTGCCGTCGATGAGTCGCGCTGTCATGAGCGTTTTTCCTATGAGTAAATGTAGTTGAATAATACGCAATGACGGGCGCACCGCAAGATGTTGTGCGATCTCGTGTTGGGAAAACTGGCATTGGTGCCAACAAAAAAGAATTACTCCAGCGCGACCTGGAAATGACGCTCGTTTGGAAACGAATGCGCGCTGTCGGCCGGCAGCGGACCGCTCAGGGGATCCAGCCTTTGTCGAGGCTCATGGTCTGGCGGGCTTTCGATGCGCCGTCGCGATCGAAATGCACGGCCGTCCAGGCGAGATGCGTGCCGGCCTCCTCCGACGAGGTCGAGCGCAGTGCGACGAGGATGCGTTCGCCGGATGTGGCCGTCATCGGCGCTTCCAGCGGAAAATAGAGTTGCTCCCAGTGGGTGGGCGGGGCGTGCGGCGCGGTCGAGAGCTGCACGCCCTCGATCAGGTCGGCATCCCACCAGTAGGCGAAGCCGTAGGCCGTGTGCTCGCGGTCGAGCGTCCACGACACCTCGCCCTTGCGGTTGCTCTTGGCGGCGGAGCCGAGCGTCACGGCATCCCACTCCTTCGCCGCCGCGCCGCCGTCGAGCAGGTCGCAAGCCGCGAAGCGGCGCACATAGACGTTGTTGAGGCTCATCGTCCGCGCATCAGAAAGGTCGAGCCCGAAGCCGACCTCGTCCCACGCGCTAAGCTCGCGATGGAGGCGATCGGAGATCACGGGGACGATGAACTGCCGGATGCGCGATGGGATCACGACGCCGCCGTCCTTGAGGTGGCGCCGCTGCGCGTCGGCGAGCGTGGCGACGATGTTCTCCTCGAGCGCGTAGTTGCCGAGCGTCTCCGAGACGACGACATCGACGCGCGGCGGATCGTCCATCTCCGTCGAATGGCACGGCATGAGGTGGCACGCCTTGGCACGATTGGTCTTGATCGCCGCCGCTGCGACGCCGGCCACCTCGGCCGCCTCGTACATCAACACCTCGCGCGCGCCGAGCTTGGCCGCCATGAGGCCGATCAGCCCCGTGCCCGCGCCGATGTCGGCAACCGTCGTCTCGCCGCGGCGGATCACGCGCGCGAGCGCGTCGTGGAAGGCCTGATTGCGGATCGCGTCCGCGATCAGCGTGCGGTGGTATTCGATGCGCATGAGCGTGGTGCCGGAGTTCGGGTGGCGGGGCGCGACGTCAACGCGGCGCAGCCGCCGGCGAAACGGGTGCCGTTGTGTAGCGCAAGCCCCGGTCCTGCGCAAAGTGCAGCATGGCCCGCTCGGCGAGCGCCGTGATGGTGAGCAGCGGGTTGACGCCGAGCGAGCGCGGGATCACCGCGCCGTCGATCACATAGAGCCCCTCGTGCACCGCCGTGCCGCCGGCGCCCGATCCCCCGTCGAACACGCGGCACGCGTGGTCCACCACGCCGTCGCCGCGCTCGCGGCCCATGCCGCAGCCTCCGAGCGGATGGGCGGTCGCCGGCTGATGGCCCATGATGGTGCCGGCGAGCGGGTTTTTGACGTAGGCTCCGCCGCTCGCCGCGACGACGCGCGAGAGGACGGCGTCGAGCTTGGCGTAGACCGGCTCGTCCTTGGCTTCCGCCCAGGTGAGCGCCAGCTGATCGTCCTCGAGGAGAAAGCGTCCCGATGCGCTGTCGTGCGAGACGGCGAAGAACGTCTGCAGGTTGGCAAACGGCCCCTTGTAGACGCCGTTGACGAGGCTCGAGAGGGCGCCGAGCAGCCGTCCGTTGGGCAGGAACATCACCGGAAGCACGGACGCGAACGCCGACGGCAGAGCCCCCTCCTGCACGTTGAGCTCGTTGGTGAACGCGTTTGCGTCGCGGAACTCGAGCTGCCCCGAGACGGCCGCGCCGATCTCGAGCCCCTCGACCTTGGGTGGGAATCCGACGCCGACGGCGTTGACGGGCGTCTTTGCGCCGTAGCCGAAGGCGATGATGTCGCCGTTGGCCGAGAACCGATGCCCGAGCCGCTCGGAGAGGGCGAGCCCCGCCTCGCGCGAGCGCAGAAGGATCTCCGTCGAGCCGAGGGTCCCGGCGGCGAGCACCACCACGGGGGCTTCGATCGCGATGTCCCCCGGCGTGCGGTCGGAGCCGACCGGCCGCGCCGAGACTTGCCACATCCCCTCCCCGCCTGCGCGCACGGTTTCCGCCTTGAGCCCCGTGAACACCTCTGCCCCGTGGTTGACCGCATCGGGGAGATAGGTGAGCGCCACCGTGGTCTTGGCGCCGACGTTGCAGCCCGCGCAGCAATCTCCGCAGCGCGTGCAGGCGGGCTGGTGGAGGCCAGCGGCGTTTGTCGTCTCCTCGAAGCTGACGGCGAGCGGCGAGGCGACGAGCGTTCCGCCGACGCTTGCTCCGGCGCGCGCCAGCACGCCGAATTTTGTCATCTCGCGCGCCCGCGGGTCTGAAGCAGGCCGCAGCCATTGCTCGGCCCGGCGGAAGCCCTCCTCGAGCGTCCCATCGCGTGCGATCTCGTCCGGCCATGCCGCATCCGCGAACACGCGCGGATCGGGAACGAGAGACACGCCCGCATTGACGAGCGAGCCGCCGCCGAGGCCGCAGGCGACGAGCACGTGCATGTCGCGGCCGAGGCGCACGTCGTAGAGGGCTTGGTCCGAGCCCGTGCGGAAGCTCTTGCCGGTGACCTGAAACTCGCTCCTCAGCTCGCTGAACTTCTGCGGGAATGAGCCGGTCGCGATCTCGCGCCCCCGCTCGATGACCGCGACGCGCTTGCCGGCGCGCGAGAGGCGCGAGGCCGTCACGCCGCCCCCATAGCCCGAGCCGACGATGATCACGTCGTAGCGCCTCTTGAGAGCGCTGAGCGGAAGGCTCATCCGTAGCATGTGGAAATCCCGTTCGACGTCGAGGCCACGCGGCTCTCGCGCGCTTTCGTTTACCTTACGGCCGCGAGACTGCTTTTTGCGCGAGATACGCACCGTGAGGGCTACTCCGCTGCGCCGCGATACGCAATGCGGCGGGACAAATCCAGAGACACATCTGGAAGGGGGCGGCCGCGGAAGGATCGGGAGGAGGGGGTGTTGCGGGCGGACGATCCGGACTCTGCCGGCTCGCCGGCGCCCCGGCCGCATCGACGAAGCCATTGAAACCCAAGGTTACCGTCGCGATATGATGAGCCGCGCGCGGCGTGCGCGAAGCGGAGGACGGATCCCATGCATGTGACGATCGACGACGCGAAGAAAATCATCGAGGCCGCACGCAAGGAGGCCGAAAAGACCAAGACCAAGATGTGCATCGCCGTCGTCGACAGCGGCGCCAACCTGAAGGCGTTCCACCGCATGGACGACGCCTGGGTCGGCTCGATCGACATCGCGATCAAGAAAGCCAAGACCGCCGTCTTCTTCGGGATGCCGACCGGCCAGATCGGCCAGCTGTCGCAACCCGGCGGCCCGCTGTTCGGCATCGAGCATTCGAACGATGGCCTGATCACCTTCCCGGGCGGCCTGCCCATCGTCGACAAGGACGGCGTCCTGATCGGCGCCATCGGCGTTTCGGGGAGCTCTGTCGAGAACGACCACAAGGTCGCGGCGGCGGGCGTGAAGCCGGTCGGCGTCTCGGACCTTCCCGAGCATCCCTGGCGCACCTGAGAGAGCGGGGAAAGGAGCGCGCGTTTCCGGCGGGCGCGTCTAGACCATGATCACTTCAGGCCCTATTGGCCTGAAGTGTGAATCATAAGTCTATCAAAGAGATAGAGCGTGATCCCGATTCAATCGAAAATGATCGCGCTCTAGCGCGTGCGCCCGGCGCTTGCGTCGTCGTCGGCGCTCTTCCCTTCGGCCGTGACGACGACGGGAGACGGGCATCCCTCGCGGACGGCGCCGAGCATCATGTCGCGGCCCGGGCGCCCGCGGTGGCTCTTCGTGTCGGCCGCGTCGTCGGTGCGGGCGGCCGCCTTGGGCAAGGCATCCTGCACCCGGTAGCGGCCCTCGCAGACGCTGATCCGCGGCGGGCGCCCCGTGCGCGCGAAGGACCGGTCGCCCTCCCTGAGCGTCGACCAGAAGTCGTGCCAGGGGCTCGCGGCGCGGGCGGCGAGCGCCTCCTCGCTCATGCGGAACGGAAACACGTGCACAGGGATGTGCCGCTGCCCGTCGCGGATGGCCGCCTTGGCGAGACCGTAGATCTCGCCGATCACCGGATTGGTCATGGCGAAGCAGCCGACCGACGAGCAGCCGCCGTGCAGGAGGATGTAGGAGCCGTCGCGCTTGTGCGCGCGGTCGAACGCATTCGGGAACCCGAGGTTGATCGCGCGCGGCCAGCGGCCGATATGCTGCAGTTGCCGTTGGGTGATGGTGTAGAAGCCTTCCGGCGTCTGCTTGTCGCCCTCGCGCTGCTTGGGGCCGAGCGTGCCCGACCAGTGGCAGATCGGATAGGTGGCGAAAAGCTGGAAGCGGTCGCCTTTTTCGAGCCAGATCTCGAGCTCGCTCGTCTCCTTGAAGATCCGCATCAGCATCGGCGCGCCGGATGTGAACCCGGCCGCCGTGAGCCGCTGTTCGAGGTGGGTGACGTCCGGCGTGTTGGCGAGCGGCAGCCGCCCCTCGGCGTTGGCGCGCTGCCGCTCGATGCGGTCGGGCGCCACGTCCTTGAGCTCGATGGTGATGGCCGCTGCCGGAGACGCCGCAGCGATGAAAGCCGCAGCGACGAGAAGGACGGCCACGAGGCCGGCACGGACCGCCTCCCGCATCCGAAAGCCTCTCCCCTCACCTAGCGTCCCACCGGACATGCCTCATCCCCATGCCGGAAATGGCTCGCACCGAAAAAAGCCTTGGGCCGATTGAAAGCACGGGACGGCGGGCGGCGAAACCCCGTCGCCGGGTTATCGATAAATTCAGCCGCGAAGGCGGAGCCGGTGCGCCACAGAGGCCTGTGGATCGCGGGGAAAAAAGTGCCAGCGAGGCGCGGGTGCGCGGCCGCCCGTCGTGCGAGCAACCGGCGTGGATCCGGCCGTCCATGCGGGGATGGCTCGGGCTGCTTCTACGTGAAACGGAAACTCTTTAAGGCTTGGTCGCGGCCGGGCAGCCGGCCGCGATGGGGGTGCCGCCGTCATAGCCCGGAGCCCCGGGCGTGAAGGCATACTGCGTGCCGCACACGGAGACCTTGGGCGGGATCCGGCTCGTCTCGAAAAGGTCGGAGCCGGGCTTCAGCTCCTTCCAGAACGCCTGCGCCGGAGTGCCGGCATACCGGTCGAGAGTGCGCGCCGTCATGCGGAACGGGAACACCTGAACCTGGAACCGCTGCTGGCCGCCGTCGAGCGCCGCCGTGACGAGCCGCCAGATCTCGTCGATGACGGGGTTGGTCATCGCATAGCAGCCGATGGACCCGCAGCCGCCGTGCACCATGAGCAGCGAGCCCGTGCGACCATGCGCCCGGTCGAAGGCGTTCGGGAAGCCGAGGTTGAACGAGCGGCGCCAGGCGCTGTTGGGATTGAGCGCCGTCCGGTCCACCGAATAGAAGCCCTCCGGCGCCTGCCGGTCGCCCTGCTTGAGCTTCGGGCCGAGCTCGCCCGACCATTTGCAGATCGGGTAGGTGGCGAAATGTTGAAAGCGTCCGTCCTTCTGCATCCAGAGCTCGAGCTCGAACTCGCGCTTGAAGATGCGCATCAGGATCGGATCGCCCACGGCGAGCCCTTGCCGGGCGAGGCGCCCGTCGAGATCCGCGAGGTCGGGCGTGCCGGGCAGCGCCACGCCGTTCTTGGCGAATGTCGCGCGCCAGTGCCGCTCGAAGCTGATCCACACCCGCTCGGCTTCGACGGGCCGCACGAGCGCGAAGATCGCCGCCGAGATGAGGAGGGCGGCCGTGAGCAGGACGAAAGCGCTGAGGAGCCGACGGGTCAGAGCAAGGGTCCTCGCAAAAGGCGCGGCCGAAACGCGGCCACGCGGCGATCATACCAGCGATGCCCCGGACGGGGTCGGCACCGAGCCGGAGCGATGGGGTGCCGAGCCGGTGCTACGGGTTGAAACCGAGCGCCGACGCGCCGGGCGGCATCCCGAGGGAGACCGGGAAGGCGTCGCTTGCGGCGAAGGTGGCTTGCGCGTTCGCCGTCGTGGCGGCGACCTCGACCGCATCTCGCGTCTTCGGGCCCGGCACGCGGATGCGCTCGGAGGCGAGCTTGCCTTCGGCGGGGCGCGGCGAGAACGGCTGCAGCTTGGGTCTCAGGAAGTGCGGGCAAGGCCCGTTCGGATCGACCGTTTGCGGCGCCGTCAGCACGGCATTGACCATATAGCGGCGCTCGCAGACGGCGATCGCTGGCGGAATGCGGTTGGCCTCGAAGAAGTCGTAGCCCTCCTTGAGGGTTTTCCAGAATGGGTACCACTTGTGCTTCTTGAAGCGGTCGAGCTTCTCCTGCGTCATGCGGAACGGGAACGCATGCACCTCGAAGCTCGTCTGCCCGCTGCGGAACGCATCCCGCGCCAGCGCGTAGATTTCCTCGGCGAGCGCGTCCGTCATCGCGTAGCACCCGGCCGATTTGCATTTGCCGTGCACCATCAGCGCTTCGCCCGTCCGTCCGAGCGCGCGGTCGTAGGCGTTGGGATAGCCGAGGTTGAAGGCCAGATAGAACTTCGAGTTCGGGTTCATCTGGTTCTGGGAGATGGTGTAGAAGCCCTCCGGCGCCTGCTTGTCGCCTTGCGCCTGCTTGGGGCCGAGCTCGCCCGACCAGTTGCAGATCGGGTAGGTCTTGAAATGATAGAAGCGCCCGTCGTCGCGCATCTTCCAGACCTCGAGCTCCGATTCTTCCTTGAAGATGCGCACGAAGATCGGGGTCGTCGTGGCCATGCCCTTCTTGCCGAGCAGCGAGACGGTTTCCGCCGAGAGCGGCTGCTCGGAGGGCGGCAGAAGCCCCGGTGCGCTCGAGCAGGCGGCAAGCAGCACGCTCACGAGCCCGGCCGAGAGCACGGGCTTGAGGCGGGACATGAGCCTGTCAGCGAGGATGTTTAAACGCACACGCATTCCCTCTGGCGCATACGAAAGACCATCCGACCGTAACCATGAAGATTCCATGAATGTCACGGAATTCTTCAAGTTTCTCAGCGCGGAGCCTGGATTTGTCAAGCCTGCCCGGTAAATGCGGCCCTCGTGCGGCCGGTCGTGCACAGCCGCTACAACTGGCGCCCGATGGCGAGGAAACGCTCGTGGCGCAAACGCTTGATGTCGGCAGGCGATTGACCGTCGAACTCGGCGAGCGCCTTGGCGATGGCGTCGCCTGCGGTCTTGATGGCGAGCGTCCGGTCGCGATGGGCGCCGCCCACGGGTTCGCGGATGATGACGTCGATGACGCCGAGGGTGTCGAGGTCCTGAGCGGTGATCTTCATGTTGGTGGCGGCGTCGATCGCCTTCGACGAGTCGCGCCACAGGATGGAGGCGGCCGCTTCCGGCGAGGCGACGGTGTAGATGGCGTGCTCGAGCATCAGGATCTTGTTGGCGGCCGCGATGGCGATGGCACCGCCCGAGCCGCCCTCTCCGATGACCACGGCGATCACCGGCACGCCGATCTCGAGGCACTTGTCGGTCGAGCGCGCGATGGCTTCCGCCTGCCCCCGCTCCTCGGCGCCGATGCCGGGATAGGCGCCCGCCGTGTCGACGAGCGTGATCACCGGCAGATTGAACTTGTCGGCCATCTCCATGAGGCGCACCGCCTTGCGGTAGCCTTCCGGCCGCGCCATGCCGAAGTTGTGGCGGATGCGCCCTTCGGTGTTCGAGCCCTTCTCGTGCCCGATGACGACGACGGGACGCCCGCGGAAGCGGCCGAGGCCGCCCATGACGGCTTCGTCCTCGGCGAAATAGCGGTCGCCGGCGAGCGGCGTGAACTCCTCGATCAGCCCCGAGACGTAATCGAGGAAATGCGGCCGGTCGGGATGGCGCGCCACCTGCGTCTTCTGCCAGGGCGTGAGCCGACTGTAGGTATCGACGAGGGCCGCCTTCGCCTTCTGCTCGAGCTTCTTGATCTCCTCCGAGATCGACACGCCCTCATCGCCCTCGAGCACCTTAAGCTCCGAGACTTTGCTTTCGAGCTCGGCGATCGGCTTCTCGAAGTCGAGATAGGTGCGAACGGCGATCGGGCGGTCGGGATTCGTTGGTTCCAAGGGGGCCTCATGCGGGCAGCGCGGTGCGCGGGCGTCCGGCCGGGGTCTCTCCGCCAGCCCGGCGCACGTTGACCGTTTCCCGGAAATTCTGTCAACTCCCGCGTGCCGTTTCGTAAATGCCGGCACCCCGGCGAGCGCCGCTACGGGGCTTTCTTGGCCAGCGGGTGATGCTCGGTGACGAGCCGTTTCAGCCGCTCCTCGAGCACATGAGTATAGATCTCGGTGGTCGAGATGTCCGCGTGCCCGAGGAGGCTCTGCACGCTTCTGAGATCTGCGCCGCGGTCGAGCAGGTGGCTCGCGAACGCGTGACGCAGCACGTGCGGCGAAACGCGCTCGGGGTCGATCCCCGCGGCGAGCGCCGTCTCCTTGAGGTCCTGCGCGAACCGCTGCCGGGTCACGTGGCCGCCGCCGGCGCGGGAGGGAAAGAGATAACGCGTGGCCACCATAGGGGCGACGCCGTCCTCGGGCGAGGAGCCGAGCGCGAGGTAGCGGTCGAGGGCCGCACGCGCGCTCCCGTTCAGCGGCACGAGCCGCTCGCGCCCGCCCTTGCCGCGGATGGCGATGAGGCGCGGGTCGCCCTGAAGCACGCTGCGCGGCAGCGATACGAGCTCGGTGACGCGCATGCCGGTCGCATAGAGCATCTCGAGGAGGCAGTGGTGCCGCACGGCGCGCACGAGGTCGCGCCCGCTCACGCCCTGGGTCGCGTGAGCCGCCGTGCCGATCAGCCGGTCGACCTCGTCGACCGACAGGGTTTTCGGCAGCGTGCGCGCCTTGCCGGGTGCGCTGACGCCTCCTGCCGGACTTTCGCCGACGGCGCCCTCGGCCTCCAGGAATTTGTAGAGCTGGCGCACGGCCGAGAGCCGCCGCGCGCGCGAGGCGGGCTTCAGCCCCGTGACGGAGAGCTGTTGCAGGTAGCGCGAGACGTCGGCCTTGCCCGCCTCCGTGAGCCCGAGGCCGGCGCGCGCGAGGAACGCCAGGTAGTCCGCGAGATCCCGGCGGTAGGCGTCGAGCGTATTCGCCGCCGCGCCCTTCTCCGCCGCCATCATCTCGAGGAACGCCGCGATATGCCGCTCTGCCGCCCCGCTCATCGGCCCCTCCCGGGCCGCGCGCCGATGGAAGCGGGGACGTGCGCGGCCGCCGCGGGGGTGGGGCCGATCACGGAGCCGGTCACGGAGCCGGTCATGGGGCGGCTTCGGGCTTTCGGATCTTCACCCCGGGCACGACCTTGACCACCTCGTGCTGCGCGGGCTCGAACTGATGGGCGAGGATATACAATCCGGCAGATACCACCGCCACCAGGGAGCCGGCAGAGATCAGGAAGCGGAAGAGGCTCGGCATCGGGGAAAAAGGCTCGGATGAATGGCCCGGTGCGGGGCAGGATGCGCCGTCTTATGTCCGGGCCCAACATGGCGCGATTATGATGACAAAGCCGGCCCGGCTGCAACACTACACCGCTTTGGCGCCGGGCGCTCGCCTCGGGCGAGGAAGTTCAGTATGAGTGGCGCCTATCCGAAACCGATCCCGTGTCCGCCCTCGGGGGCCCACGGAGCCGAGAGCAGCATGGAGCAGGACAGAGACAGTGCCGAGACGGTGCGCCGGGCGCTCGGCCGGCGCACGCTGGTGCTCGTCGGCCTGATGGGCTGCGGCAAGTCCTCGATCGGCAAGCGCCTCGCCGCCCGCCTCGCGCTCCCCTTCATCGACGCCGACGAGGAGATCGAGCGCGTCGCCCAGAAGTCGATCAGCGAGATCTTCACCGACCATGGCGAGGCGTTCTTCCGGGATCGCGAAGCCAAAGTGATCGCCCGCCTCCTGAACAGCGGCCCGCAGGTGCTGGCCACCGGCGGCGGCGCCTTCATCACGCCGGAGACGCGCGAGAAGGTGCGCGAGGCGGGCGTCTCGATCTGGCTTCGCGCCGAGCTGCCGGTTCTCATGCGTCGCGTCGGCAAGCGCGACACCCGCCCGCTCCTGAAGGACGGCGATCCCGAGCAGGTGATGAGGAAGCTGATGGCGGCCCGCTACCCCGTCTACGGCGAGGCGGATCTCACGATCGAAAGCCGCGACATTCCCCACGACAGCATCGTCACCGAGATCATCCAGGCCCTGTCGCGCCACCCGGCGTTGGCGCAGCCGACGTCGATCTGATACCTCTCAGACGTGAAACCCTGCCCGCCAAGAAAAGATGCTCGCCATGCCGACCCTCGCCCATTCGCTCGCCGCAACGACACGGGCCGCCCGTACGGTGCCCGTTCCCCTTGACGGTCGCGCCTACGACGTCCTGATCGGCCCGGACTTGCTGGCCGAGGCGGGCCGCCTCGTCGCCGGACGGTTGGGCAAGGCGCGCTGCGGCATCGTCACGGACGAGAATGTCGCGCGGTATCATCTGGCGGCGTTGGAGGCGAGTCTCAGGGCGGAAGGCCGCCACAAGGGCTCGATCGTCCTGCCGGCCGGCGAGCCGACCAAGAGCTTCCGCGCACTGGGGCCTTTGTGCGAGCGCCTGCTGGAGATGGGGCTCGAGCGCGGCGATCTCGTCGTCGCCTTCGGCGGCGGCGTGATCGGCGACCTCGCGGGCTTCGCGGCCGGCGTCCTGCGCCGCGGCATCCGCTTCGTGCAGATCCCCACCACCCTGCTCGCCCAGGTCGACAGCTCCGTCGGCGGCAAGACCGGGATCAACACGCCCCAGGGCAAGAACCTGATCGGCGTCTTTCATCAGCCGTCTCTGGTCATCGCCGATACGGACGTGCTGAAGACGCTGCCCGCCCGCGAGATGCGCGCCGGCTATGCGGAAGTCGTGAAGTACGGTCTGATCGGCGATGCGGGCTTCTTCGGCTGGCTCGAGCAGGCGTTCGGCGGCATCTTCTCCTACGACCCGGAGACGCTCGTCGCCGCCATCGAGACGAGCGTGAAAGCCAAAGCCGCCATCGTCGTGCGCGACGAGCACGAGCGGGGCGACCGCGCGCTTTTGAACCTCGGCCACACCTTCGGCCATGCTCTCGAGGCCTGGACGGGTTACTCGGACCGCCTTTTGCATGGCGAGGGCGTCGCCATCGGCATGTGCCTCGCCGTCCGCCTCTCGGAGCGCCTCGGCCTCTGCCCGGCGGGTACGGCGGACCGCGTCACGCGCCATATCGCGGTCGTCGGCCTGCCGACGCGCCTTGCCGACATTCCGGGCGCTAAGGCCGACGCCGACGAGCTGGTGCGTCTCATGGGCCAGGACAAGAAGGTGCGCGACGGGCGCCTGACGTTCATCCTCGTCCGCGGCATCGGCGAAGCCTTCGTCTCGCGCGACATCGAGGAGGCGACGGTGCGCGATTTTCTCGCCCGCGAGATCGCGACGCCGTGATGGGCTCGATTGCCTCCCAGCTTCTGATCGCGCTTTTTCTGCTGGCCGCCAACGCGTTCTATGTCGCGGCCGAGTTCGCCCTGGTCAAGAGCCGCGGCTTTCGCGTCAAGGCCATGATCGAGCGCGGCGAGCTCGGCGCGCGGCTCGTGCGCGACATCATGAGCAACGTCGAGCCCTATCTCGCCTGCTGCCAGCTCGGCATCACGATGGCCTCCCTCGGTCTCGGCTGGGTCGGTGAGCCGGTGGTCTCGGCGCTGCTGGGGCCGCTGCTGGCGCCGCTCGGCCTGCCGCAGTCGGTGTTGCATTTCACCTCGTTCATCACCGGCTTTCTGGTGTTCTCCTCGCTCCACATCGTGCTCGGCGAGCAGGTGCCGAAGACACTGGCGATCCGCCAGCCCGAGCCGGTGTCGCGCTGGATCGCTTATCCGCTGCACATTTCCTATCGCGTGTTCTATCCGCTGAATTGGCTGCTGAACGGCGCCTCACGCGCCATTCTCTCGGCGTTCGGCGTGCAGGAATCCGCCCAGCATGAAGTCCTGTCGGGTGCGGAGATCGAGGGGCTCGTCGGCGAATCCGCCGAGCACGGCAAGATCGCGAGCGGCGAAGCCGAGTACATCCAGAACGTCTTCCGTTTCGGGGAGCTGCAGGTCGCCGACATCATGATCCATCGGACGAAGATGGAGACGCTCGACGTAGCCGACAGCCCGCAGGCGATCATCGGCGAGGTTCTGCGCTCCCAATATACGCGCGTGCCGATCTGGAAGGACGAGCCGGAGAATATCGTCGGGCTGCTCAACACCAAGGATCTGCTCGGCGCGCTCGCGGGGAGCAACTGGGACGTGAGCAAGCTCGACATCATGAGCATCGCCGCGACGCCCTGGTTCGTGCCCGACACGACGACCTTGAAGGACCAGCTCGCGCAGTTCCTGAAGCGCAAGGCGCAGATGGCGATGGTGGTGGACGAGTACGGCGAGGTGCAGGGTCTGATCACCCTCGAGGACATTTTGGAGGAGATCGTCGGCCAGATCACCGACGAGCACGACACCGCCGAGCTTCACATCCGTCCGCAGGCCGACGGGACCGTGAACGTCGACGGCTCGGTGCCGGTGCGGGACCTGAACCGCCATATGGACTGGACCCTGCCGGAGGACGAGGCAACCACCGTCGCGGGGCTCGTCGTGCACGAGGCGCAGATGATCCCGGAGCCGGGCCAGATGTTCACCTTCTACGGCTATCGCATGGAGATCCTGCGCCGGTCGCGCAACAAGATCGCGGCCGTGCGTATCAAGCGTCTCGATGGCGAGGAAGCCAACGTCCGGAGCCGGAGAGCGGCCGCGTCGGGCCTTGTGCGCGCCGACGACACGCGGTGATCGCGCGCACCCTCACGCGCGATAGTCATCCCAAGGCTTCGCCCGGCGCGTAGGCCGAAAGGGCCAGCGCGTGGATGCCGCCGCTGTTGAGCTCGTCGGCGATGACGTCGTTCACCATGCGGTGCCGGCCGACGCGCGAGACGCCGATGAACATCGGCGAGACGATGAGGATGCGGAAATGGCTCTGCCCCGTCCCCGGCGATGAGCGGTGCCCCGCGTGCAGCTCGCTTTCGTTGATGATGTCGAGTCGCGTCGGCTCGAGCGCGACCATGAGCTTCTCACGCAAAAGTTTCTCGGCCGACATGCATCGCTCCTTTTAGTCTATCATAGAGGTGGTCGCGCGGCGATGCGCCGAAGAGTGCGTCTTGTGTGACCGCGACCGGAAGATCATAATCCAAGCCATGAAGCTCAGCTCCAAATACTTCGATTCGATCCGGGTTGCGCCGAAGCGTCGGGCCGACGAAGCCGCCGAGCGCAAGCATCCCTCGTGCCAGTGGAAAGGATGTGGCCGTCCCGCGCCCTACCGCGCGCCGAAAGGTCGCGGCCGCGACGGCGAGTATTTCTCTTTCTGTGTCGATCACGTGCGTGAGTACAATGCCGCCTACAACTATTTCGACGGCATGAGCGACGCCGAGGTGAGTGACTTCCAGAAGGACGCCGTGATTGGCCATCGGCCGACGTGGAAGGTCGGAGCCAACTCCTGGGCCCATGGCACCTCCGCGGGAATGTCGGGCGGCGTCCGGGACGGGCCCGGATTTCAGGGGCACGACCCGCACGGCCTCTTTGCCGAGCGCGCCCGCGAGGCCCGCGCGGAGCCGGTCGCGCGCCGCCGCGCTCTGAAGCCGCTCGAAAAGAAGTCACTCTCGGCCCTGCACCTGGGCGAAACCGCCTCGAAGGAGGAAATCAAGGCGCGCTTCAAGGAGTTGGTCAAGCGCCACCACCCGGATTTGAACGGCGGCGATACGCGCTCTGAGGACACATTGCGCGAAATTATCCAAGCCTATAACTATCTTAAGAAAGCGGGTCTCGTCTGAGCCTTGCGCGGCCCTGTTTGCGGGCCGCTGAGGCAGGAGTTGAGGCCCATGTCCCGCCTCGCGGGCCGCCCTTGCGACGGGTCGGAACCGCGAGCCCACCAGGCCGCTCCCCATGGGATGCCGTCCTTGCTCGAAGGTTTCAATGCGCGCGCAATCATCCACCGCCCCTCCGGAGACGCCCGGGCTTCCGGACATGATGCTCTCGGTCCGCCAGGTCTTCGGCATCGATTCGGATCTCGAGGTTCCCGCCTACGCCAAGCCCGACGAGCACGTGCCCGATCTCGACCGGGATTACCTCTTCAACCGCGAGGTGACGCTCGCCATCCTCGCCGGCTTCAAATACAACCGCCGCGTGATGGTGCAGGGCTATCACGGCACGGGAAAGTCGACCCACATCGAGCAGGTGGCGGCGCGCCTCAACTGGCCCTGCATCCGCGTCAACCTTGACAGCCATGTTTCGCGCATCGATCTCGTCGGCAAGGATGCGATCGTCCTCAAGGACGGCAAGCAGGTGACGGAGTTCCGCGAAGGCATTCTGCCGTTCGCGCTGCAATCCAACACCGCCCTTGTCTTCGACGAGTACGATGCCGGCCGTCCGGACGTGATGTTCGTCATTCAGCGCGTGCTCGAGGTTTCGGGCAAGCTGACCCTGCTCGACCAGTCGAAGGTGATCCGCCCGCATCCCGCGTTCCGCCTGTTCGCGACCACGAACACCATCGGTCTCGGCGACACGTCGGGCCTCTACCACGGCACGCAGCAGATCAATCAGGGCCAGATGGACCGCTGGTCGATCGTCGCGACCTTGAACTATCTGCCGCACGACGACGAGGCGAAGATCGTGCTGTCGAAGGTCAAGAGCTGGAACAAGACGGACGCCAAGCGCAAGGTGGTCTCGGCCATGGTGCGTGTCGCCGACCTGACGCGTCAGTCCTTCATCAACGGCGACCTCTCGACGGTGATGAGCCCCCGCACGGTGATGACCTGGGCCGAGAACGCGGAGATCTTCGGCGATGTCGGCTTCGCCTTCCGCCTGACGTTCCTGAACAAGTGCGATGAGCTCGAGCGGCCGCTGGTCGCGGAGTTCTATCAGCGCTCGTTCGGCGAGGAGCTGCCGGAGAGCGCGGCCAACGTCGCGCTGGCGTGACCGGGGACGAGGCGGGCCGGCGATGGCGAGCAACGGCGAGGACAAGGAGAGGGCCTTGGCGGCGGCCGGCCACACCGGGCCGCTCGGCACGCTTCTCCTGTGCCTCGTGCTGGGGGGGCTCGGTGCCCTGCTGGGATCGATCGTGGTGGCGATGCTGATGAGCGCCGTGTTTCCGTCGAACTCTGAAGCCGAGAACGTCGTGCTCGGCATGGCGGCGGGCGCCGCGCTCGGCGTCTTTATCGCCCTGGCGAAGGTTCGACAGGGCAACCGCGACGCCCGCGAGGAGGTCGAGGACCGGCAATGGCGTCGCCTCGCGCGCCGCACGGATTTCGACCGACCGCAATGAGCCAGTTCACCAAACGCAAGGAAGCGCCCTCCGAGCCGTTGAAGCGCGTGCTCGGCCTCACCGTGCGCGCCATTGCCGGCGATCCCGAGGTCGAGGTCAGCTACGGTCCCACGAAGCCGGCGCTCGATGGCAAGCATGTGCGGCTCGCCGAGCCGTCGCGCGCGCCCACCAAAGACGAGATCGCCGTGATGCGCGGCTGGGCCGACAGCCTCGCGCTCACCGCCGCCTGTCACGACGCCGCCCTGCACCGGCGCCTCGCCCCGCCCGCCGGCCCCGCACGCGAGGTGTTCGAGGCCATGGAGCGGGCGCGTGTGGAGGCGCTCGGCGCCAACCGCATGCGCGGCATGGCCGCCAACCTGACCGCCAAATGCGAGGACGAGTTCGGCCACGATCGCTTCGAGCACATCTCGGATCGCAACGACGCGCCGATCTCGAGCGCGCTCGAGCTTCTCGTGCGCGAGCGGCTGACCGGCCACGCGCCGCCCGAGACGGCCCGCGCCATGGTCGACCTCTGGCGTCCCCACATCGAGGCGCGGGCCGAGAGCGTCTTTCGCCGCATGCAGGGCCTGGCCGAGGATCAGGAAGGGTTCGGACGTCTGGTTCGCGATCTGCTGACGGCGCTCGAGCTGGCGGACAATCTCGCCGAAGGCCCGTCCGAGGAGACCGAGGAGACGCTCGAGGAGCAGCCGAACGCCGGCGAGGCGGAGTCCGAAAGCGAGGAGGAAGGCGGCGAGAGCGGTGCTGAGGATCACGACCAGGAGCGCAGCGAAGGCGAGGCGGGCGAGGCGCAGGATGTGACCGAGACGCCCGACCGCGACGAGCTCGACAGCGAGGCCGAGGACCCGGACGGTCCCGATACGCCCGAGCCCTGGCGCCCCAACGTGTCGGTTCTCGATAATTCCGAGCCCTTTGGCTACAAGGTCTACACACGCGCCCACGACGAGGAGATTTCCGCCGAGGACATCTCCAACCCCGAGGAGATGGATCGTCTGCGCACCTTCCTCGACAAGGAGCTGAAGTCGCTGGCGAGTGTCGTGGCCCGCCTCGCCAATCGCCTGCAGCGCCGCCTGCTCGCTCAGCAGAACCGCGCCTGGGACTTCGATCTCGAGGAAGGCGCACTCGACGCGGCACGCCTGACCCGCATCGTCACCGACCCGATGCATCCACTGTCCTTCAAGCGCGAGCGCGACACGGATTTCCGCGATACGGTCGTCACGTTGCTGCTCGACAATTCCGGATCGATGCGCGGCCGGCCGATCATGGTTGCGGCATGCTGCGCCGACATCCTGGCGCGCACGCTCGAGCGATGCGGCGTGAAGGTCGAGATCCTGGGCTTCACGACCCGGGCCTGGAAGGGCGGGCAAGCGCGCGAGGACTGGCTGGCGGCGGGAAAGCCGCCGGCGCCCGGCCGCCTCAACGATCTGCGCCATATCGTCTACAAGACGGCCGACGCGCCCTGGCGCCGCGCGAGACGCTCGCTCGCGCTGATGATGCGCGAAGGCCTGCTCAAGGAGAATATCGACGGCGAGGCGCTGGCCTGGGCCCATGCGCGCCTGATGGCCCGTCCCGAGCAGCGCCGTATCCTGATGATGATCTCGGACGGCGCCCCGGTCG
>WBZR01001638.1_pt1 | contig 26885 bp, 24 predicted proteins | sample 5204231 | NCBI WGS metagenome assembly WBZR01 (sample SAMN12412403, study PRJNA552823) | activated sludge metagenome | isolation source: activated sludge from anammox sidestream of wastewater treatment plant... | place: USA: Virginia | collected 2017-08
GTTCGTCGGCTTCGATCCCGCCGGCCTGCCGGCCGAGTCCGACTTCGGGATCGCCGACCTCCCGTCGATCCCCGACTCCGTGTTGGCGCCGGAGAAGAAGGAGATGACCGCGTCGCTCATCACCCGCTTCGGCCAGGCGAGCTTCGCGGCGACGTACCGGTACCTGAAGGACTTCCGGGTCGGCGGATCGGACCTGGCGAGGATCACCTGCCCGTCGCTGGGCGTGGCCGGCGAGGGAGAGGGGGCCGAGCCCCTCGCCCAGCTCGAGACGTTCAACCGGGCGGTGGGCGGACGCTCCGACCGCCACCTCTTCACGGCGGCCGAGGGGGCCGACTCGCACTGCCAGGCCGGCAACCCGGCGCTGGGCGCGGCGGTCATCCTCGACTGGCTCGATGAGGTGCTGGCGTGAGCCGCGGTGGCCCACGGAGACCGAAGGGCCAAGGCGTAGAGACGGCGCCCGACGCCCGGGCGACCGGCGCCCTGGCCGTCGCCCGCGACCTGGTCGTACCCGGGGTGCTGCTGGTCCTGGGCGCGGCCCTGGTGGTCCTGCTGCTCGCGGGCTGCGGCGGCGGGACCGGTTCGGACCCCGCCGACGCCGGAGGCCCGGGTCGGGGGGGCGACGGGACCGGCACCCACCGGCCGGTGCCGTCGGCCCCGATCCCCGGCTCGACGCCGAAGGCGCCCGCCGACTTCGTGGGGCCGGTCCGCACGGTCGCGGTGAACGGGGTCGAGCTCGGCTTCCGCCAGTTCGGGTCCGGCCCGCCGCTGCTCATGGTGATGGGACGCGACGGGACGATGTCGATGTGGGGATACCGGCTGCCCCGGGCCCTGGCCGACGCCGGCTTCCGGGTGACGATGTTCGACAACCGCGGGACCGGTCGCTCCAGCGACGACACGTCGCGAGCCCTCACCATGCAGGTGATGGCCGACGACACCGTGGCCCTCGCCGACGCGCTCGGGCTGGAGCGCCCGACCGTGGTGGGCTGGTCGATGGGCGGCGAGATCGCGCTGACGGCCGCGGTGCGCCACCCGGGCGCCTTCGGGGCGATCGTCACCTCGGGGAGCGACGCCGGGGGCCGCCACTACGCGGAGGGCGACCCCGCCTACGAGGCGGTGCTGGCCGACCCCGACGCCTCCCCGGCCGACATGCTGCGGCTCCTGTTCCCGGAGCTGGAGAGCCCGGCGGTGGGCGACTTCGTGACCGGCCTCGGGCTCTACCCCGACCCGGAGCTGAGCGAGCAGATCCAGGACCGCCAGACCGCCATGTACGACGCGTGGTTCCACGACGAGTCGACCTGGGACGGCCTGGGCCGCATCCGCAGCCGGGTCGTGCTGACCAACGGTTCCCGCGACGTGGTCAACGTGCCTGCCAACGCCGGCCTCATCGCGGCACGGATCCCGGGCGCCCGGACGGAGATCTTCGACGGCCTCGGCCACGGGATGCTCTTCGAGGCCGTCGACCGCTTCGTGGCCCTGGTGGAGCAGACCGCGAGCTCCTGAGCCGGCGCCCGGCGGGGCCAGGAGGCCGGCTCGCCCGGGGCGCCACGGGTGGGTGCGGGCGGGCGGCGAGGGCCGTGCGGGCGCGCGGGGAACCCCGGTCCCCCGGCCCGATCACGTCCTACGATGTGGCACCCGATCCGCCCGACCGGAGGAGCCGAGGACCCATGGCGAAGGCGCAGGCCGAGATCACCATCCCCCGCGAGCCCGACGACGTGTGGGAGGTCGTCTCCGACTTCGGCGGCCTCGGCGACTGGATGCCCGGCGTGGAGTCGTGCCGGCTCGAGGGCGACGACCGGGTGATCGCCCTGATGGGGATGGAGGTCCGTGAGCACCTCGTCCGCAACGACGCCGCGGCCCGGGTGCTCGAGTACTCGATCACCGACGGCGTTCCGGTGGAGTCGCACCGCGCCACGATCACCGTCACCCCCGACGGCGACGGCGCGCACGTCACCTGGGACGTCGAGGCGACGCCCGACGAGATGGCCGGGATGATGGCCGGCATCTACCAGCAGGCCCTCGAGGCCCTGCGCACCCACCTCGGGGGTTGACCCGCCTCGGGAGTCGACCCACCCCGGGGTGGAGGACGGGTCCCGGGCGCTGATGGATCCCGGGAGCGCTCAGGCCGCGATCGCCGCCGCGAGCTCCGCCAGCGACGCCGTGCGGGCGAAGCCGGCGTCGTGGTGGAGATCGAGGGGATCGATCAGGAACGGGCGGATCCCGGCGCGCCGGGCACCGACGACGTCGATGCCGGGCATGTCGCCGACGTACCAGGTGTCGGCGGCATCCACCCCGAGCGCGTCGAGCGCGATCCGGAAGATGCGCGGGTCGGGCTTCATCACGCCGACCGCCCCGGAGTCGACGACGCAGCCGACCTCGACCCCCAGGCCCGGGCCGACCTGGAGGATCTCATGGGTGCGCAACCGCTGCGCGATCAGGCCGTCGGCGTTGGACACGACCCCGAGCCTCACACCCGTCGACGCCAGGGCCCGCAAGCCCTCCCGGGCGCCCGGGATCTCCTGGTTCCAGAGCGCGGCGTCGGAGAAGAGGTTGTCGAGGTGGTCGTGCACCTCGGCCCGGTGCCCGGGCGGCACCCCGCACGCCTCCACGTAGACCTCCAGGAACGAGCGCCAGCACCCGGCCCAGTCGCCCTCGGCGTCGGCGTCGACGGTGAACGACGCCGCCGCTAGGTAGTGCGCCTGGTCGAAGGCCTCGGCGGGCGGTTCCCACTCCGCGCCCGCGAACGCAGCCTGGAGGCGCCGGTGCTCGGGGAGCAGGAACACGCCCCCCGCGTCGAGCAAGACCGCAGCCGGAGCACTCGTCATCTCTCGAACCTAGCCACCGGTCCGCCCGGGGCCCGACCGCCCGCTCGCCCCCCCGAACCGCTCCGGCAAGGTTCGCGGAACCGCGCGGGCCGACGCTTCGGAGCCGACCGGATCCGTCGTCGGAGGACCTCACCCGCCGGCGACGGACCTCACCCGCCGGCGAGACCGACCAGCAGAGCGGCCCGGGCCGAGGCCGTCGCGGCGTCGGGGCAGCCCACCTCGACCGTCTTGGCCCGGGAGGTGTGGCCGGCCGACACCACGACCGCCCGCCGATGGACACGTAGCGCACGGGCCAGCAGGCGGCAGACCTCGTCGTTGGCGCGACCGTCCTCGGGGGGCGCGGCGACCCGGACCTTCAGCGCGTCGCCGTGGACGCCCGCGACGCCGGGTCGGCTCGACCGGGGCTGCACGAACACCCGGATCCGGATCGTGGTGCCGTCGACCGTGAAGACGGCCTCGGCCGTCACCGTGCCGGCGGCGCCTCGAGATCGACGCCGAGCAGCCGGCCCAGCTCGACGAGGACCGCGGGCGCCGACGGGTCGTCACCACCCGAGAGCACGGCGTCGGCCAGCTCGCCGAGCGCCTCCAGGGCCCGGGGCGCGTCGAGGTCGTCGTCGAGGGCGGCCCGCACCCTCTCGGCGAAGGGGGCCGGGTCGGGTCCGTCGGGGCGAGCCGCCGCCGCGACCAGGCGGCGCAGCAGCGCCGTGCCGTCCTGGATGTCGGTGTCGTGCCACTCGAAGCCCGACCGGTAGTGGTAGTGCATCAACGCCAGGCGGATCGCCCGGGGGTCGGCGACCTCCAGGAGATCGCTCACGAACACCAGGTTGCCGAGCGACTTGCTCATCTTCTCGCCCTCGTAGGCGACCATCGCCGAGTGCATCCAGTGGCGGGCGAACGGCTCCCCGGTGAGGGCCTCGCTCTGGGCCCGCTCGCACTCGTGGTGCGGGAAGATCAGGTCGGTGCCGCCGCCGTGCAGGTCGAGGGTGGGGCCGTGCTCCTGCATCGCCATCGCCGAGCACTCGATGTGCCACCCCGGCCGCCCGACCCCGAACGGGGCCCGCCACGCCGGTTCGTCGTGCAGGCTCGGCTGCCACAGCACGAAGTCGAGGGGGTCGCGGCGGTGCGGGTCGTCGGGGTTGCCGCCCCGGGCCCGGGCCAGGCGCACCATCTGGTCGTGGGCGTAGTGGGAGAGCTCGCCGAAGCCCGGGAACGTCGACACGTCGAAATAGGCCGTGCCGGCCGTGAGGTAGGCGTGACCGGAATCGAGGAGGCGCTCGACGATGGCGATGATCTCGTCGATCGTCTCCGTGGCCCGGGGCTCGGCGATCGGGGGGCGCATGCCCAGGGCCTCCATGTCGGAGCGGAACCGGGCCGTCTCCCGCTCGGCGAGCTCCAGGAACGGGACGCCCAGCTCCCGGGCCTTGGGGAGGATGGAGTCGTCGACGTCGGTGATGTTGCGCACCATCCTCACCTCGTGGCCCGTCTCCTCCAGGCGGCGGATGAGGAGGTCGTAGGTGAGGTAGGTGGCGGCGTGACCCAGGTGGGTGGAGTCGTACGGCGTGATGCCGCACACGTACATGCGCACCACCGACGGCGGCTCGAACGGGACCACCGCCCGGCGCTGGGTGTCGAAGAGCCGCATCCCCACCGCCACGCCCGCTGCTAGAACCCGCGCGCCCGCGGGTCGGCGCGCACGCTCAGACCCCGCTCAGGCGCAGCCCCGCACGCACCTTGTGACGGATGTTGATCGTCAGCAACACCGCGGCGAACGTCTCCATCCCCACCGCGTTCTCCAGCGACCCGCCGTCGAACGCCCTCAGGTTGGGGATGCCGACGATGATGTCCATGAGCGTCTTGCGGGCGGAGTCGTCGTTGCCGCACGCCACGACATCGCTCTCCATCGGCTCGTCGAGCTGCTCGAACTCGGCCGCCGGGACCAGGTGGAACGCCGTCACCACCTCGGAGCGCCACAGCAGCGCCTGCATCTCGTTGGCGATCGAGCCGTGCGGCGGGAGGACGGCGTTGAACTCGGTGCCGTTGCGCACGAGGTTGTTGGCCATCGAGACCACGACCTTGCCGGTGAGCTGGTCGGCGAAGTAGCGGGCCGTGGACAGCGCGGCGTCGGCGTTCACGGCGAGGACCACCACGTCGGCGTCGCAGGCCTGCACGTTGTTGGCCGGGGTGATCGCCGCCACGCGATCGCCCCACCGCTCCCGGAGGGCGCCGACGGTGACCTCGGCCTTGGCCCGTTCACGGGACCCGGCAAGGACCTCGTGGCCGCAGTCGGCCAACCGGGCGGCGAGGCCGCGACCCGCCGGACCCGTGGCTCCCAGGACTCCGATGCGCATCACGGAAGCTTTGCACGCCCACCCTCCGGCCCGCGAAAACCTCCCCGTCGGAGCCCCATCCCCGAACATGTTGCGTTCGACCCCACTGGAGGTGGGTGGATCGCAACATGCTCGGGGGAGGGTGGATCACCGCGCGCGCTCTCGAAGGCTGTCGCCGCCGAAGGTGTCGCGCCCGTAGGTGTCGCACCCCGCGGACAGGATGGGCCCCATGCCCAACGCCACCGTACCGACCATCACCGCCCCGGGAACGAGTGCCATCCCGGGGACCATCACGGCCCTGGGATCGATCGCGACCCGCCAGCTAGGGCTGCTCACCCGGTCCCAGTGCCTCGAGCACCTCAGCCGCCGCCGGCTCGAACACCGGCTCGCCACCCGGACGCTCGTGCCGGTCCGTCCCGGCGTCTATCGCGTCAACGGCGCACCGGGCTCGTGGCACCAGGAGCAGCTCGCCGCGTGCCTCGCGGCCGGCCCCCCGGCCGTCGCCTCGTTCCGGGCCGCCGCCGCGCTGTGGGAGCTGCCGGGCTTCCCGCCGGGGGCACTCGAGCTGACCGTCCCCCGACCGCGGGTCGTGCGCCTCGACGGCGTGGTGGCTCACCAGTCCCAGGTGTGGGGACCCGACCATGTGACCCGGCACCGAGGCGTCCCTGTGACCAGCCCCGCCCGGACGATCTGCGACCTCAGCGCCGTCGCATCGATGACCATCGTCTCACGGGCGCTCGACGACGCCCTCCGGCGGGGCCTCACCACCATTCAGCAGGTGGACCGGGTGTTCGCCCCGATGGCGCACCGAGGCCGCCATCGGGGTCGGGTGATCCGAGCCCTGATCGAACAGCGCTCCGGCGGGTTCGATCCGGGCGAGAGCCCCGCCGAGGAGCGGATCGTGCGGTGGCTCACGGAGGCCGGGCTGCCCCGGCCCGTCCAGCAGCACCGCGTCACCGTGGGCGACCGGATCCTCCGGCTCGACGCCGCCTACCCGGACCTGCGGATCGCGATCGAGTACGACGGCTGGGACGCGCACCGGACGCGGACGCGGTTCGACTCGGACCGTGCCCGCGGCAACGAGCTCGAGATCCGCGGGTGGATGGTACTGCGGTTCACCAGCGCATCCACCTGCCGCGAGGTCGTCGAGGCGACCACCGCCGCCCGCCGATCCCGCTCCGGCATGTTGCGATCCACCCCACCAGACGTGGGCCTATCGCAACATGCTGGGGAGGGGGCGTGGACCCCGGCGAACGTGTTGCGATCGACCCCACCCGACGTGGGTGGATCGCGACATGCTGGGGATCAGGCGATGCAGTCGGCGCCGAGCAGGACCCGCAGCTCGGCGTAGAGGCCGTTGCGGGCGTCGACGAGGTGGTCGTCGCCGAGGCGCACGACCGTCGTGCGGTCGGCGCTCTCCACGTGCACGAAGACGGGGCTGTCGCCGGGGTGCTCGGCGAAGAGCTCGCGCAGGCGGGCCGACTTCGACGCCGTCAGCGCGCCTTCGCGCACCCGGATGCGGACGGGGGGACCACCGTCGACGACGAGCTCCGGACGGGTCACCTCCATCACCACGAGGCTTCGCTCGTCGTCGCGGGCGTTGACCCGGCCCCTCACCACGACCACGGCGTCCTCGGCGAGCAGGTCGCCGTACTCGGTCATGGTCCGCGGGAACACCATCGCCTCCACCGCCCCGGCGAGGTCCTCGAGCACGAAGGTGGCCATCAGGTCGCCGCGCCGCGTGTACTTGCGCGCCAGCGCCGTCACCACCCCTCCCACCTTGCGCACCTCGCCGTCGGCCAGCTCGAGCAACTCGGGCACCGTGCACTCGGCGTACCGACGCAGCGCACGCTGCGCGCCCATCAGCGGGTGGTCGCTCACGTAGAGCCCGAGCATCTCCTTCTCGAACGCGAGCCGGGTGGTCTTGTCGAACTCGCGGTCGGGGACGGGCGTCCGCTCGTCGAAGGCCGGCGACCCCCCGCCGTCCCCACCGCCGGCACCTTCGGACCCGCCCGGCCCCGACGGCGCACCGAAGAGGCTCATGATCCCGGCCTCACGCTCGCGGCGGCGGGCGACGGCCTGCTCGGCGATTCCCTCGAAGACCAGCACCAGCCCCTGGCGGGGGTGACCGAGGGAGTCGAAACCGCCCGCCTTGATCAGCGACTCGACGGTGCGCTTGTTGAGCGCCACCGGGTCGACCCGCTCGCAGAAGTCGTGGAAGTCGGTGAACGGGCCGCCCTCGGTCCGGGCCTCGACGATCTTCGCCACCACGCCCTCGCCCACGTTGCGGACGGCCGACAGCCCGAAGCGGATGGAGTCGCCCCGCACGACGAAGTCGGTCTCGGACTCGTTGACGTCGGGGACCAGCACCGGGATGTCGAGCTGACGGCACTCGTTCAGGAAGACGGCCGTCTGGTCCTTGTTGGCCTTGACGCTGGTGAGGAGCGCGGCCAGGTACTCGCGGGGGTGGTTCGCCTTCAGGTAGGCCGTCTGGTAGGCGATGAGGCCGTAGCCGAACGAGTGGCTCTTGTTGAACGAGTAGTCGGCGAACGGCTCGATGATGTCGAACATCTTCTCGCCGAAGTCGCGCCCGTACCCCTGGCGCTCGCAGCCGTCGACGAACTTCGACCGCTCCTTGGCGATCAGCTCGCGGATCTTCTTGCCCGTCGCCTTGCGGAGGTTGTCGGCCTCCTCGAGCGAGTAGCCGGCCAGCCTCTGCGACACCCGCATCAGCTGCTCCTGGTAGATCATCAGCCCGTAGGTCGGGGCGAGGATGTCCTCCAGGTCGTCGTGGTAGTAGGTGACGGGCTTGCGGCCGTTCTTGCGGTCGGCGTAGTCGTTGTGCATGTTGGCGCCCATGGGCCCGGGCCGGTAGAGGGCCACCAGGGCGCACACGTCCTCGAAGGTGGTGGGCGCGAGCGAGCGCATGAGCGCCCGCATCGGGCCGCCTTCGAGTTGGAACACGCCGACGGTGTCGCCGCGGCGTAGGAGCTCGAAGGTGGCCGGGTCGTCGAGGGGGACGCGGTCGATGTCGGGGCGGGTGCCGGTGGTCCGCTCCACGAGGTCGCAGGTGATCTCGATGACGTCGAGGTTGCGCAGGCCGAGGAAGTCCATCTTGAGCAGGCCGAGGTCCTCGACGCCGTGCATCTCGTACTGGGTGACGATGGGAGCGTCGTCGGCGGAGCCGCCCGGTTCCGGCTTGCGCTGGACGGGCAGGTACTCGGTGAGCGGCTCGCGGGTGATGACCACCGCGGCGGCGTGGATGCCGTCCTGGCGGCGCATCCCCTCCAGGCCGCGGGCGACCTCGACGACGCGGTGGGCGTCGGGATCGGACGCGCAGAGCTCGCGCAGCTCGGCGGCCATCTTGTAGCCCTCGGCGTGCTTGGGGTGCTCCTCCAGGCAGGCGTAGAGGGGCGTGTCGCGCCCCATCACCAGCGGGGGCATGAGCTTGGCGACCTTGTCGCCCATGGCGTAGGGGTAGCCGAGCACGCGGGCCGCGTCGCGCACCGCGGCGCGGGCCTTGATGGTGGAGAAGGTGACGATCTGGGCGACGCGGTCGTCGCCGTAGCGGCGGGCGGCGTAGCGGATCATCTCCCCGCGGCCGCGGGAGTCGAAGTCCATGTCGATGTCGGGCATCTGCTTGCGGCCCGGGTTGAGGAACCGCTCGAAGAGGAGGTCGTAGCGGATCGGGTCGATGTCGACGATCCCGAGGCAGTAGGCGACGCACGACCCGGCCGCGCTCCCCCGGCCCGGCCCGACCCGGATGCCGTGCGAGCGGGCGTAGCGGACGAGGTCCCAGACCACGAGGAAGTAGGCCGAGAAGCCCATGTCGCGGATCACGCCCAGCTCGTACTCGAGGCGCTCGAGAACCCCCGGTTCCGGTGCGTGGCCGTAGCGCTCCTTGGCGCCCTCCACGGCCAGCTCGCGCAGGTAGGAGTCCTCGTCGCGGCCCTCGGGGGTGGGGAAGGCGGGGAGGACGGCGCGCCCGAACTCGATCTCCACGTCGGCGCGCTCCGCGATCCACAGGGTGTTGTCGCAGGCGTCCTCGTACCCCGAGAACAGGCTGCGCATCTCGGCCGCCGTCTTCAGGTAGAACTCCTCGGCGTCGAACTTGAAGCGGTTCGGGTCGTCGAGGGTGGCGCCGGTCTGCACGCACAGCAGGGCGGCGTGGGCCTCGGCGTCGCGCCGGTGCGTGTAGTGGCTGTCGTTGGTGGCGAGCAGCGGCGCCCGGATCTCCTCGGCGATCCTCACCAGCGACGGGTTGGTGTCGTGCTGCTCGGGCAGGCCGTGGTCCTGGAGCTCCACGAAGAAGGAGTCGCGACCGAAGATGTCCTGGAACGTGGCGGCGGCGTCGCGGGCCCCCGCGTAGTCGCCCTTCAGCAGCCGCTGGCACACCACGCCGCCGAGGCACCCGCTGCTGGCGATCAGACCCTCGTGGTGCTCCTCGAGCAGCGCGAAGTCGATCCGGGGCTTGTAGAAGAAGCCCTCGAGGTAGGCGTGCGACGACACCTTCACGAGGTTCCGGTAGCCCTCGTTCGACTCGGCGAGCAGGGTCAGGTGGTAGATGTCGTGCTCGGCCCGGCGCGGCCGTTCGGTGCGGGGGGTGGTGACGAAGTAGCCCTCGAGGCCGATCACCGGCTTGAGGTCGACCTCCCGGGCGGCCCGGTAGAAGTCGAGGACCCCGTACATGTTGCCGTGGTCGGTGATGCCGATCGCGGGCTGGCCGTCGGCGGCGGCCTCGGCGACGACGTCGGCGATCCGGGCGGCGCCGTCGAGCATCGAGTACTCGGTGTGCAGGTGCAGGTGCGTGAACGACCGCCCGGTCATGGCCTCCGCCGCTGTCCGCTACGAGACGGATCCCGCCGATCCCCCACCGCCGGAATCACAACGCTGTAACTCACGATGGAAGCACGCCGGCGGGGCCGGGGGCAAGCTTCGCGCGCGACACGGGCGCCCCGGTCACCGGGGTTCCCTCATCCGCCCCGGGAGGACGCCGTCACACCCGGGCGGTTCCGCGGGCGGCGACGAGGGGGACCAACATCTCGTCGGGGGTCAGGGACCCGTGGGCCCCGACCAGGGCCGCCTCGACGGGGAAGCCCGGGTCGGTGAAGCCCACCGGCTCGCGCGCCGCCAGGACGACGTCGCCGACCCGGCGCCTGACGCTCCGCGCGGGCGCCACCCCCGGAGGGCCCAGCCAACCCTCGTCGAGGAGCTGGTCGCGGGTGAGGACCCAGGCCTGGTGACCGGTCTCGTCGCGGGCCGCGTCGAGGAGGTCGACCGCCGCACCGTGCCGTGCGTAGAGGTGGCGGAACCTCCCCTCGCCGCTGTAGACGTCGACGAAGCGGTCGAGCGCGCCGAGCGACGTCCAGCCGCCGGGTGGGATGTGCACCTGGCCGTGGTCGGCGGTGACCACGACGCAGACGTCGGGCGGGAGCACCTCCACCAACCGGGCGACGAGGTCGTCGGCGAACCGCAGCTCCGAGGTGAAGTAGGAGCTGTGGAGGCCGTACTCGTGGCCGACGGTGTCTACGCCCGGGTAGTAGGCGTAGACGAGCCGCTCCCCGTCGGCGACGAGGCGGCGGCAGCGCTCGACCAGCACCGCGGGCGTCGACCACCCCTCGAAGCGTCCACCCCGCAGGTGGGCCTCGGTGAACCCGCTGGTACGGAACTCCGAACGGGTCACCACCGGGACGGCGCGCCCGAGGAACGCTGTGTGGCGCTGGACGGAGAACGCCTTCGGCGCCTGGCGGCCCCCGTCGAGGCGCCACCGCAGGACGTTGAGCACCCCCTCCGGCACCCGCATCCGGAAGCCGGTGATCCCGTGCTGGGCCGGGGCGAGGCCGGTGGTGAGCGACGTGAGCGCGCTGGACGTGGTCGACGGCGCGACGGTGGTGACCGGGCTCCCGCCCATCGCCCCCAGCGCCGGCAGCAGGCTGCGGTGGGACTCGAGGATGTTCCAGCCCAGGCCGTCGATGACGAAGAGGACGACCGCCCGGGCCCCCTTGAGGGCCTCGGGCATCCACCGCGGACGGTCGTCGGACAGCAGGCCCGGCATCACGCCGGTCAGCGCCCGGCCACCGAAGTCCGGACGCACCGGCTCCATCGCTCAAGGCTACGTCGTGAGGTGGGGGTTCGCGCGCCATGCGCCCGTCGAGGCCCTCGATGCCACGCAGAGCGGCGACCACGCGGCAACGGGGTCGCACCGGCCCGGCCGAGGTGTGCGACCATGTCGGCCGTGACGGAACCCGGCGCCGCTCCGGTCGGCGCGCCGGTGAGGAACCGGCCCGGCCCACCCCACCAGCCATGAAGGTCTCCACCCGCGGCGACTACGCGGCTCGGGCCCTGCTGTCGCTGGCCCTGCACGCCTCCGACCGGCCCACGTCGGTGAAGGAGATCGCCGAGCGCACCGATCTGCCCCAGCCCTACCTGGAGCAGATCCTCCTGGCCGTCAAGGGCGCCGGCCTCGTGCGCTCCAAGCGGGGCGTGGGAGGCGGCTACGTCCTGGCCCGGCCGCCGGAGGAGATCACGCTGGCGCAGATCCTCGCCGCCGTCGAGGGCCCGCTCTACACCACCTTCGAGGCCCACGACCACTGCGAGGGGCACTGCATGCTCCAGGAGGTCTGGGTCGAGGTGTCGCGCGAGACCGAGAGGATGCTGGAGCAGCACAGCCTCGCCGACCTCGTCGCCCGGACCCGGGCCGGCCGGCACGGGGAGCGGGCCCCGGCCCCCGGGCGGCCGGCCGGCGGGCCGTCGGAGCGAGCCTCGACGGGGTCGTCGACGGGTGCCCGCCGCCGGACCTCACCCCGTACCTGAACCCGCGGCGGCGACGGAGCTCCCCGCCGGCGTCCCGTCGCCGCCGCGGCCCCGGGGCCAGAGGACCACCACCTCCGTACCGCCGCCGGGGCGGGATCCGATGCGGACCTCACCGCCGTCGGACTCGACGAGCCGGGCCACGATGGCCAGGCCCAGGCCGGCCCCTCCGGGCCCCCCGCCGGTGGCCCCCCGGTTCGCCGCGCGCCCTGACGCGGCGGTGCTCCAGAAGCGATCGAAGGCCCGGGCCCGCTGCTCCTCGGTCATGCCGGGGCCCCGGTCCGCGACCACGACCTCCACACCCCCGTCCACCGCCCGAGCCGTGACCGACACCTCCGATCCCCCGGGGGCGACGGCGAGGGCGTTGCTGATGAGGTTGTCGAGGACCTGCTCCGGGCTCCCGGGGGTGGCGAGGATCCGCAGGCCCGACCCGACCGCGGCGGCGAGCTCCACACCCGACTCGGCGTACAGCGCCGCCCAGGCCTCGCAGCGCTCGGTCACGAGGGGCCCGACGTCGAGTGCGACGGGTGTCGCCACGCGCTCCTCCGCCCGGGCCAGGGCGAGCAGCCCGTCGACCAGTCGCGAGAGGCGCTCCACCTCCGTGCGGGCCCCGGCGATGTCGGCGGCGATGTCGGCGGCGATGTCGGCGGCGGGATCGGTCGAGGGGGCATCGGTCCGTCCGCCGGCGGGCTGCGAACCCCGAGCGGGCGCGCCGTCGTCGTGGAGGAGCCGGTCGAGGCTCTCCAGGCGCAGGCGGAGCGCCGTCAGCGGGGTCCGGAGCTGGTGGGAGGCGTCGGCCACGAACGCCCGCTGGCTGTCGACGAGGCCGCCGAGGCGGGCCGCGGTGCGGTTGAACGACCGGGCCAGCGCCTGGAGCTCGGGCGGCGCGTCGGGAACCGGGGCCCGGGCCGTGAGATCCCCGGCGCCCAGGCGACGCGCCGCCTGCTCGATGCCGCGCAAAGGGCGCGTGGTCCACGCCGCGAAGCTCCACCCGCCCACGAATACGATCACGAGGACGATCAAGCCCCCGGCGCCGAGCAGCAGCCAGGTCCGGAGGATGTGCGACTCCACGTACGACATCGGGAACGTGACCCTCACCGCGCCACGCACCGTCCCGTCCGCGACCACGGGGGCGGCCACGTAGAACAGGTCGGTGCGGAGCGTGCCGGAGTGCCGGGAACCCCGTACCTCCCGGCCGGCCAGCGCCGCGGCGATCTCCGGGCGGGAGGTGAAGTCGCGCTCGCCCTCCCCGCGGGGATCGGAGTCGGCCAGCAGGACCCCCCGGGCGTCGACCACCACGGCCCGGCCGCCGGTGTCGCGGGCGAAGGCATCGACCAGGCGCCGCAGCTCCGCGGCGTCGTCGTCCACGAGCGGATCGTGGACCCGCAGCGTCAGCGCCAGGGCGTCGTGCTGCACCCCGGCGGTGATCCGATCGCGCTCCTGGTGGGCGTGCACCAGCCCCAGCGGCACCGCCAGGACGACCAGCACGAAGACGGTGGCGGAGAGGGTTCCGACGAGCAGCCGGCGCCTCACGCGGGATCCTCGCCGGCGAGCCGGAAGCCCACCCCCCGCACCGTCTCGATGCGGTGCGCACCGAGCTTGCGGCGAAGCGACGCGACGTGCGCGTCGAGGGTACGGGTGGGCCCGTACCAGTGGGGGTCCCACACCGCCTCGAGGATCTCGCCACGCGAGAAGACGCGCCCCGGATCCTCGGCCAGGAAGGCGACGAGGTCGAACTCCTTGGGGGTGAGGGCGACCTTCCGCCCGCCTACCGTGACCTCCCGCGTGCGGAGGTCGACGGTCATGGAGCCGGCCTGTAGAGCCACCGGTGCGGGCGTTCCGTGACGGCCGACAGGAGTGGTCCTCCGTAGGACGGCGCGGACGCGGGCCAGGAGCTCCCGGAATCCGAAGGGCTTGGTGAGGTAGTCGTCGGCACCGAGCTCGAGGCCGACGACCCGATCTACTTCGTCGGCGCGGGCCGTGACGACGATGATCGGCACACCGGAAGCGGCCCGGATCCCCCGGCAGACCTCGAGGCCGTCGACGTCGGGGAGGCCGAGGTCGAGGAGGACGAGGTCGAACGTCGCTGCGCCCGGTCCCGCGGCCGCCGCGAGCGCCCCGGCGCCGGTGGCCACCCGCGTCACCGCGATCCCCTCGCGCTCCAGCCCCCGCTCGAGCGGCTCGGCAATGGCGTCGTCGTCCTCGACGAGCAGTAGGTGCATGGAGAGGGTCGGCCCCACCGACGGCGATCTTGGCCGAATCTTTGCACTCCGGTGGACGAGCGTTCGCACGGCCCTCCGTACCGTTGCGACACGACGACCCGCCGATCGACCGGCCGGCCCCGAAGGGCGGTCGGGCACCCCAGGAGGACGACGACATGGAACGACGCAAAGCCGCCGCCATCGCCGGAGCGGGATCCCTGACTCTGGTGGCCACGGTCCTTGCGCTCGGAGTGAACCTCGGTCTGTTCGGGGTGGGTCACGACGACACCGAGGTCGGGACCTTCCCGGTGAGCGAGCGCACCGTGGCACCCGCCCCCGGTGCCGCGTCCCCCACCGGCCCGGTGGTGGCGCCGGGTGAGGGAGGGCCGGCACCCGAGCCCGGGACCGCGTTGCGACCCGGCGACGACTCGGATCCCGGCTCCGATCACGACGACCACGACGCGGACACCGCGTGCCGGGAAGACCACGAGACGGACCCGGGAACCGCCGAGCGTCACGACGACCAGCGGAGCGACGACCGCTGCCGGGACGACCGCGGGGACGACCACGACGCGGATCCCCACGGCCGGGACGACTTCGACAAGGAGCACCACGATGACGACGATTGACCGCCCCTCCGATCATGACGGCCGTGGGCCGGCCGACCGGAGCCCCGGGACGCCGGCGCGGCGAAACGGCCGGCGACGCCGTCCCCACGCGGCAGCGGCGTCGAGGGTCCTGGTCGCCGGCGCCAGCGCCTCGGCCACCCTGCTCCTCGTGGCCGGCTTCGCGAGCGCCGACCGCCGGGCCGAGCCGGCCCCCACCACGGGCGACCCGACCCTCGCCACGCGGACCACGGTCCCGGCCGTCACGGGATGGGACGGCGGCGGCGCGACGGCGGCGACCTCCGACGCCTCGCCCGCCGACTACTACTCCGGGCCCGACACGACGTCCGAGGCCAGTTGACCGATCCCCGCGCCGGAACCCGGACGGGAGGGAGACCATGAGCGCACCCGACGCCCTGTCGACCCACGCGACGCGAAGGCGGAGCGACGTCACCGAGGCCCGCTGGACCGCCATGGGCAGCACCGCGCACGTGATCGTGGTCGGCGGCTCCCCCGGCCTCGTGGATCACGCCCGCCGCCGCCTCGCGGAGCTCGAGGCGCGCTGGAGCCGCTTCCGGCCCGACAGCGAGATCGGCCGCCTGCGAGCGGTCGGCGGCCGGCCGGCGCTCGTGTCGCCCGACACGTTCCGGGCCGTGCAGCTGGCACTGGAGGGTCACCGCGTCAGCGGTGGCCGCTTCGACCCGACGCTCGGCGCGGAGATGGAGCGGCTCGGCTACGACCGGGACCGCACCGGGTCGTGGACGTCGATCGGCGCCGGCGTCGGCGATGTCCACGACGGCGAGGCGGACGGCGGCGGTACGGCTCCGTCGCGGTCAGCGACGTGCCGCCCGCCGATCACCGGGCCGGCGGCGCGCGACGCGGGCCGCGGACGGCGAGTCGGCGGCCGGGTTCGCGAGCGGTCCGTCGGCGGGCCGGGGGCGTCGGCGGCGTCACACATCCACCTGGACGCGCGGGCGCAGACGGTGACGGTCCCCGCGGGGGTGCTCCTCGACCTCGGCGGCGTAGGCAAGGGCCTGGCGGCCGACCTCTTGGTCGCCGAGCTGATGGAGGCGGGAGCGGCCGGCGCCTGCGTCAACGTCGGGGGCGACCTGCGGGTCGCGGGCGCGGGGCCCCGCCCCGGCGGATGGTCCGTGCGCGTCGACCTCGCGGGCCACGCCCGGCACCCGGGGCGCGCGCCCGGCGGCGGCCCGGTCCTCGCGCTGGCCGGCGGCGGGGTCGCCACGAGCAGCCGACGGCGCCGGCGCTGGCGCCACGAGGGCCGCGACGTGCACCACCTGATCGACCCCGCCGGCGGCGACCCGGCCCGGTCCGGGCTCGTGACCGTCGCCGTCGCCGCGGCGACCGCCGGGCAGGCGGAGATCCTCGCGACCGCGGCCCTGGTCGCCGGTCCCGGCGGCGCGGCGGAGCTGATCGCCGACGGCGGCGGCACCGGCGTGCTGGTGGACGACGACGGACGCCTCGTGACGCTGCCCGGTTGGAAGGAGCTGACCCGGTGAACCCGCACTTCTGGTGGTACGTGGCCCGCGCCGCGGGCCTGACCTCCTGGGCGCTGCTCGCCCTGGCCGTCGTCTCCGGCCTCGCCCGCTCCGGTCGGGTGACGCACCGCCCACGGCCTGTGTGGGTGCAGGATCTGCACCGATTCCTCGGAGGGCTGGCGGTGGTGTTCGTGGGAGTGCACATGGCGGCCCTCACCCTCGACCGGACCGTCGGCTTCGGGCTCTCGGCCCTCCTGGTGCCGTTCGCGTCCACGTGGCGGCCCGGTGCGGTGGCGTGGGGCGTGGCGGCCCTCTACCTGCTCCTCGCCGTGGAGCTCACGTCGCTCGTGATGCGGCACCTTCCCCGGCGCCTGTGGCGGGCCGTCCACATGTCGAGCCTCGTGCTGTACGGCGCCGGAACCGTCCACCTGCTGACCGCCGGGACGGACCGGTCCGCCACGCCGGTCCGGTGGGCCGTCCTCGTGGTGACCGCCACGGTGGTCGGGTTGGCCACGTTCCGCGCCTTGACCCGGGGCGCCGGTCCCTCAGCCCGCCGGGGCCGCGCCGGCGCCGAGGGGGTCGAGGACGGCGGCGAGCTCCGGCGGCAGCGGCGACTCGTAGCGGCAGGCCTCCCCCGTGGTGGGGTGCGCGAAGGCGAGCCGGGACGCGTGCAGGAACGGCCGGTCCATCCGGATCGCGGGGCGGGAGCCGCCGTAGCTGCGGTCGCCGACGACCGGGTGACCGATCGCCGACAGGTGGACCCGTATCTGGTGCGTGCGGCCGCTCTCCAGCGCCACGTCGAGGAGCGCCACCACCGGCCGGGAGAAGAGGCGGCGCACCTCGTAGCGGGTCCGCGCCGGGCGGCCGTCGTCGCGGACGGCCATCCGGGTCCGCCGTGAGACCGAGCGCCCGATCGGGGCGTCGACCACGCCCCGGGGCTCCGGCTGCCCCCACACGAGCGCCGTGTACTCCCGGGCCACGCGGCGCGCCGCGAGCGCGGTGACGAGCGCCCCGTAGGCCTCCGGGCTCCGGGCCACGACCAGCAGGCCGCTGGTGTCGCGGTCGAGGCGGTGGACGATCCCGGGCCGCGACGGGTCGGACGGGTCCCCCACGCCGGCGATCTCGGGGAACCGGGCCAGGAGGCCGTTGACCAGCGTCCCGCGCTCGTGGCCGGCCCCCGGGTGGACGACCATCCCGGCCGGCTTGTCGACGACGACCACGTCGGCGTCGACGTGGACCAGCGGCAGGTCCATCTCCTCGGGCACCGGGGAGGTGCCCGCCGGCGCGGCCTCGGGAGCGCTGAGGGTCTCACCCTCGGCCAGCCGCCGGCTCTTGGCCACGGGACGACCGTCGACCAGGACCTCCCCGGCCTCGCAGAGCCGCTCGACCTCCCGGCGCGAGAGCCCGAGGAGCAGCGCCACGGCGCGGTCGACCCGCTCACCCGCCAGCAAGGCGGGCACGGTGACCTCGAGGGTCATCCGCCGGCGGCGGCCGGCCCGCGACGCCAGGTGACCAAGACCAGGGCGACGGCCCCGATCGTGATGGCGGAGTCGGCCACGTTGAAGCTCGGCCACCGGCCGACGCTCACGAAGTCGACCACCCACCCCTCCAGGAAGCCCGGCGACCGGAACACCCGGTCGACGAGGTTGCCCAGGGCCCCGGCGAGGATCAGGGACAGCGCGACGACCGTCCACCGGTCGTCGGTGCGGCGGACGGCCCGTACCAGCACCGCGGCGACCACCGCGGCCAGGACCGCCAGCAGGGGCGTGAACCCCTGGAACAGGCTGAAGGCACCGCCGGGGTTGCGGGCCAGGCGGAGCTCGACGGTGGAACCCACGATCCCGACCGGCCCGTCGGCCAACGCGGCGACGGCCCACACCTTGGTGGCCTGGTCGAGGGCCACCACCCCGAACACGATCAGCGGGGCGAGCAACCGGGCCGGGCGTCGGGCTCGCCCGGCGGCACCGCCGGGCGCGGCGCCCGCCCCGGCCACGGGGGGACCGGCCCCGCGGTCGGCCTCGGAGGTCGCTCCGGATCCGCCGGTACCGGGTTCAGCGCCGACGTTGACCACGGGCCTTGCACTCCACGCACACCGAGGTCCACGGTACGACCTCGAGCCGCGCGACGGGGATACGCCGGCCGCAGGAGCTGCACACCCCGTAGGTGCCGTCGGCCATCCGGGCCAGGGCCGCGTCGATCTCCTCGACCTGCTGGCGGGCCGTGGCCGACAGGAGGAGATCGCGCTCGCGCTCGATGCTGACGGTGTCGCCTTCGCCCGACTCCTCGTCGAACTGCGTGTCGCCCTGCTCGCGCTCGGCGGCCAGGGTGTCGGCCTCGGCCTGGAGGCGGGCGGCCTGACCCAGGTTGTGCGCCCGCTCGCCCAAGAGGAGCTCCCGCAGGCGCTCGAGCGTCGAGGGGGCGATGGCGGGCTTGACCGGGGCGGCTCCTCCTCCGGCGGCCTTCCGGCCCCGCGCCTCGCCCTTCCCCGCCGGGGCCCTGGTCGCGGCGCTCTTCCTGGGCGCCTTCCTCGCCGGCGTCTTCTTCACGGCGGTCTTCCTGGCGGCCGCCTTGGTCGCCTTCCTCGCCGTGCCCGCCCGGGCGGTCGCCTTCTTCGGCGCCGGAGCCTTCTTCGCCGGGGCCTTCCTGGCGGTGGTCGCCGACGCGGACGCCTTCTTGGTGGTGGCCTTCTTCGTGGTGGCCTTCTTCGTGGTGGCCTTCTTGGCGGTGGCCTTCTTGGCGGTGGCCTTCTTCGCCGGGGCCCTCCTGGCGGTGGTCGCCGACGCGGACGCCTTCTTGGCGGTGGCCTTCTTCGCCGGGGCCTTCGTGGCGGTCGCCTTCTTCGGCGCCGCGGCCTTCTCAGCGACAGCCTTCGGCGTCCCGGTCCGGCCTCCCGCCTTCCTCGCCCCGGCCTGGGCGGATCCGGTCTTCCCCGCGCTGCGGCTCGCCATCAGGAGGTCTCCTTGGGATCGAAGGGACGCCGGTACGGCGACCACCACGCGCGAGGGGCCCACGTCATGGAACCCCCGGCCCGGGTTCGGCCCCACCGACTTCTGCCCGTAGAGCCGGGAGAGGATAGTCGCCCACGGTCGCAGGTTCAACAAGCTCGACGAGCGAGGCATTCCGGTACCGTGTCGGGATGCCGTTCGAGCCCCTGGGTTCCTTCGATCCTGTCGCGCTCGAGAAGCGCGTCCTCGAACGGTGGCGCGACCACGACGTGTTCCACGAGAGCCTCCGCCGGCGGGCCGGGGGGCCGGAGTGGGTGTTCTACGAGGGGCCCCCGACCGCCAACGGGCGGCCGGGGATCCACCACGTCTGGGCGCGGCTCTTCAAGGACCTCTACCCGCGGTACCACACGATGCGGGGGCGGTACGTGGCCCGGAAGGCGGGCTGGGACTGCCACGGCCTCCCGGTGGAGGTGGAGGTCGAGAAGGAGCTCGGCTTCTCGGGCAAGACCCAGATCGAGGCGTTCGGCATCGAGGAGTTCAACCGGCGCTGCCGGGAGTCGGTCCAGCGCTACGTGGGCGACTTCGAGGCCCTCACCGAGCGGATCGGCATGTGGCTCGATGTGGCCGACGCCTACTGGACGATGAGCGACGACTTCATCGAGAGCGTCTGGTGGCACGTCCGGTCGATGTGGGACGCCGGGCACATCTACGAGGGCCACAAGGTGGTTCCCTACTGCGGAAGGTGCGGCACCGCGCTCTCGAGCCACGAGCTGGGCCAGCCGGGCGCGTACCGCGACGTCACCGAGGACTCCGTGTACGTGCGCTTCCCCCTCGCCGACGACGACGCCGACCTGCTCGTCTGGACCACCACGCCCTGGACCCTCGTCTCCAACGTGGGCGCCGCGATCGGCCCGAACGTCGACTACGTGCGGGTCGCCGTCCCGGCGGGCGGCCGCGACGTGGTGATGGCGCGCGACCGGGTGGCCGCGGTGCTGGGCGACGACGCCCGGGTGCGCGGCCCCGTCGCCGCCTCCGAGCTCGTGGGCCGGGCCTACGAGCGCCCGTTCGGCTGGCTGGAGCTCCCGGGCGACGCCCCCCGTGTCGTGGCCGACGAGTTCGTGACCGTCGACGACGGATCCGGGATCGTGCACCTGGCACCGGCGTTCGGCGAGGTCGACCGGGAGGTCGCCGAGCGCGAGGGCCTCCCCATGCTGAACCCGGTGGGCCCGGCGGCCGAGTTCGACGCCTCGGTGCCCGAGGTGGCCGGCGCCTTCGTGAAGGAGGCCGACGCCCGCCTCGTCGAGCTCCTCGCCGAGTCGGGGCGCCTCCTTGCGGTCGAGCGCTACACGCACTCCTACCCGCACTGCTGGAGGTGCGGGACCCCGCTGATCTACTGGGCCAAGCCCACGTGGTTCGCCCGCACCTCGGCCCACAAGGCCGACCTGCTGCGCGAGAACGACGGCGTCGAGTGGCACCCCGGCCACATCAAGGCCGGCCGCTTCGGCGACTGGCTCGAGAACAACGTCGACTGGGCCCTGTCCCGCGACCGGTACTGGGGTACGCCCCTGCCCGTATGGCGCTGCTCCTCCTGCGGCACCGACCGCTGCTTCGGCTCGCGGGGCGAGCTCGCCGACGCCGCCGGGCGCGACCTCTCGACGCTCGACCTCCACCGGCCCTACGTCGACGACGTGGAGATCACCTGCTCCTGCGGGGGCACCGCCCGGCGCGTCGAACCGGTCCTCGACGCGTGGTTCGACTCCGGGTCGATGCCGGCCGCGCAGTTCCACTTCCCCTTCGAGAACCGCGAGGTGTTCGAGCGGCGCTTCCCCGCCGACTTCATCTGCGAGGCGATCGACCAGACCCGCGGCTGGTTCTACTCCCTGCTGGCCGTCAACACCCTCGTCTTCGGCCGGGCCCCCTACCGCAACGTCGTGTGCCTGGCCCTGGTGGTCGACGCCGACGGCCAGAAGATGTCGAAGTCGCGGGGCAACGTGATCGACCCGTGGACCGTCCTCGACACCCGCGGCGCCGACGCCCTGCGCTGGAACTTCCTGTCGACGGGGTCGCCCTGGACGCCCAAGCGGGTGTCGCTCGACGGCATCGACGAATCCACCCGTCGCTTCCTCGTCACGCTGTGGAACACGGTGTCGTTCTTCGTCACCTACGCCAACCTCGACGGGTGGTCACCGCCCGGGACCGCGGAGCCGGAGGGCGCCGGCGGAGCGGACGGCGACCGGGCGGGAGGCTCGCTCCGGGGCCCGTCCCATGTGATGGACCGCTGGGTGCTCTCCCGCCTGAACGCGACGGTCCGCGAGGTCACCGCCGCCCTCGACGGCTTCGACGCCCTGCGGGGCGCGCAGGCGATCGAGGCCTTCGTCGACGACGTCTCCAACTGGTACGTGCGCCGCTCACGGCCCCGGTTCTGGCGGTCGGCCGACGACCAGGCCCACGCCACGCTCCACCGGTGCCTGGCCACCACCGTTCTCCTGCTCGCCCCCTACTGCCCGTTCCTGGCCGACGCCGTCCACCGGGTCCTGACCGGATCCGACGAATCGGTCCACCTCGCCGACTGGCCGGAGGTCGAGGCGTCGTCGATCGACCCCGCCCTCGAGGCGGAGATGGCCGACGCCCGCCACCTCGTGTCCCTCGGGCGCGAGGCACGGAACCAGGTGAAGTTGGGGGTGCGCCAGCCCCTGTCCCGGGCGCTGGTCGTGCTCCCCCGCGAGGGCGGCCGCGCCGGTCTGTCGAACGCGGTGGCGGCCGAGGTCGCCGACGAGCTGAACGTGAAGCGCCTCGACGCCGTCACCGACATCGAGGGCCTGCTCGAGTACACGGTCCTACCGAACTTCCGGGTCCTCGGCCCCCGACTCGGCGCCCGGCTGCCGGCGCTCCAGCGGGCCCTGGCGACCGTCGACGGCGCCGCGGTGGCTCGCGCGGTCGAGGGGGGCGGCACGTACCCGATCGACCTCGGAGACGGTGAGCCCGTCGAGCTCGGGCCCGACGACGTGCAGATCCGCGCGTCGTCCCACGACGAGATGGCCCTGGCGCGCGACGAGGGCTTCGCGGTCGGCCTCGACACCACGCTCGACCACGGCCTGCGCCTCGAGGGCCTGGCCCGGTCGCTCGTCCGGGCGCTCAACGAGCACCGGAAGGCGGCCGGCCTCGACATCGCGGACCGCATCGAGGTGGATCTGACCGCCGGCGGCACCCTCGCCGAGGCGGCCGTCAGCCACGGCGACTGGATCGCGTCCGAGGTGCTGGCCACGGCCTGGCGGGTGTCATCCACCGGCGCACCCGGCACCCCGGGTGAGGCGGCCGCGGCGGGTGAACCGCTGGTCGTCGACGACCAGGAGGCCCGGGTGACGATCCGCCGCCCGGGCGCCTGAGCGACTCCTAGCGGCGGCGCCGGAAGGCGTTGCCCAACCGACTCCCGGTGTCGTCGAGGTCGACCAGCTCGGCCTCCGGGGTGGACGGCGCCGAACCCGCCGGCGCGGCCGGGTCCCCCGGCCCCAGGGGAGCGTCGCTGTCGACGGCCTCGCGCAGGCTCGCGAAGAACGCGTCGTCGGTGAGCGCGGCCGGGTCGGCCGGCTCGTCGACGAACAGGCGCCGGCTGTCCGCGGCGGCGCCGGCCTCCGCGCCCGCCAGATCGACCTCGGCGCCGGAGCGCTCGCCCGGCGACGGGTGGGACATCGCCTCGGTCGCGTCGCCGGTTCCGGCGCCACCCGAGGCCCCGACCGCCTCCGGCCGCGGGGGACCGAACTTGCCGAGGCCGATCTCGCCGGCGGGCGGGACCCCCGGCAGCCCGGATCCGTCGGGAGCGTCGGAAGACCCCTCGGCGGGCGCCGGTTCGGCCGCGGCCGCCTCGGGTCCGGTGGGGGCGGGGATCTCCACCTCGTGGAGCGCGGGGGGCGGGCTGGCGTGGGCCGGCCCGCGGGATTGCAGCGTCGACAGGTCGGCCTCGATCACCTCCCGCAGGCGGTCGCGGTAGCCCGCCTCGAAGGACTCGAGGTTCGCGATGTCGGCGAGGAGGGCGTCGCGCCGGGCACCCAGGTCACGCACCGCGGTCTCGAGGCCCCGCCGCTCGGCGTCGGCGGTCCGGCGGGCCGTCGCCTCGGCGTCGGACACCAGCATGTGGGCCTTGGTCTCGGCGTCCTCGAGGGTCTTGCGCGCCTTGGCCTGGGCCTCGGTCACCGCTTCGTCGGCGGTGCGCTGGGCGAGCAGCAGCGTGCGGTGGAGCATGTCCTCGGTCTCGCGGTTGCGGGCGGTCTCGGACTCGAGCCCGCCCAGCTTCTCGGTGAGGGACCTGACCTGGCCGGCCTGCCGCTCGATCGTGGCCGCGGCCCGCTCGAGGAGCTCGTCGACCTCCTCACGGCTGTAGCCGCGCCATGCCTCTCGGATGTCGGTGTCTCGGAGCTCTCGGGGCGTCACGTCCATGGGTCGCCATGCTAGCGAGATGCCCCTCCCGCCATGGCGGATTCGCCGGAGCCCGGTCGGTCAGAAGCCCCCGCTCACCCCGCAGACGGCCTGGCGGAGGATGACGATCGCGAAGAACAGCACCAGGAACGACAGGTCGAACATCCCGGCGTTCGGGACGACCCGCCGCAGGGGGGCCAGGAGCGGCTCGGTCAGGTCGTGGAGGATCGAGCTGATCGAGGCCAGGGCCGTTCCCGGCCGGACCGGGAACCACGACACGATCGCCCGGCCGACGAGGATCAGCAGGTAGACCAGCAGCAGGTTGCAGAAGACGGTCGTCAACAGGAGGGGCCCCGCTCAGCCGGTGTAGAGGCCCCGGGCCTGCAGGCGCTCCTTCTCCTCCTGCGAGACCTCGACGTCGGTGGGGGTGAGGAGGAAGACCTGGTCCGCGACGCGTGCCATGGCACCGCCGAGGGCGAAGGCCAGGCCGCTCGAGAAGTCGATGAGGCGCCGCTGGAGGTCGCGGGGCAGGCCCTGGAGGTTGAGGATGACGGGCTGGTTGCCCTTGAGCCGCTCGCCGACCTCCTGGGCGTCGTTGAAGCCCGCCGGCTCGACGATGTGGACGCGCGCGGAGGCCGAGACCGTCCGGATGCCCTGGGGACGCGGGGTGACGGCGGAGCCACCTCCCGCCACCGCGGCCCCGTCGTCGTTGCGCAGGGGCCGCACGGTCGGCTGATCGCGCTCGTCGGGCCGGGCCGGCACCCGCTCCACGCGCTCCGGGCGCTTCTCGTGGCGCTCGTTGCGCTCCCGACGGTCCCGGACGGGGCGCACCGCCGGTTCGGGTTCGACGGCGCGAACGGGCTCGCGCGGCGACGCCTCGGCGGGCTCGTCGCCGTAGTCGTCGTAGTCGTACTCGTAGTACTCGTCCTCGTCCTCGAGGCCGAGATACACCTTGGCTCGGCGCCAGAGCGTTGCCATTCGTCCCCTCCTGGTGGTGCAGCGTAGTGGCGGGCGGGGTGCCGGGGTGGACTACCGGACCACGACCATGGCCTGGCGCCCGGTGACGCCGTCACGCCGGTACGAGAAGAGGTCGGCGGAGCAAGCGGTGCACACGCCGACGTCGTCGACCCGCTCGACCCCGGCGCCCGACAGCGCCGCCGTCACCCCGGCGGGCAGGTCGAAGGCCGGGCGGCCGGAGTCGCTGCGGGCGCGGACGGCGTCGCCGAGGCGCCGGGCGAGGCGGTCGAGGTCGGCGGCGCCGAACTCGTTGTGGTGGGCGTGGATGCAGGGCCCGACGAGTGCAGCGAGGGGGCCGTCGTCGAGGTCGCGCAGCGCCGCCACCGCGGCCTCCACGACCCCGGCTTCGAGGCCCCTCCAGCCGGCGTGGACCGCCGCCGCCGCCCGCGGGCCCGCTATCGCCACCGGGGCGCAGTCGGCGGTGAGCACTCCGAGGGCCACGCCGCGCGCCGCGGTGACCGAGGCATCGCCCTCCGGCCCGGGGTCCGAGCTCGCCGGGGGGGGCGCCGAGCCGTCGCCGCGCCCGGCCGGCGCAAGGGTCGGGACGGCCGGGGCGTGGTCGGTCGGGGCGTGGTCGGTCGGGGCATCGGCGACGACCCCGGCGCCGTGCACCTGGGTGAGCCACCGCCACCGCACGGGACCCTCGCCGCCGGGTACGAGCGCCGTCGCCAGGCGCCGCCGGTTCTCGGTCACGGCCCGGGCGTCGTCGCCGACGTGGTACGCGAGGTTCAACGACCGGTAGGCGCCGGTGGAGGTCCCCCCGTCGCGGGTCGTGAAGACGACGAGGGCCCCGCCTAGGTGCCGGCGGATCACCGTCGGGGCGCCCGGACCGGCCGCCCGGTGGCACCCGGCCGAGGGGCACCGCGCCGGGAGCCGGCCCCCGCGGCCCCGGGCCGCGAGGGGCCCCGGGCGATCAGCGCAGGAACTCCGGGACGTCGAAGTCGTCGTCGAGGTCGAGGTCGTCGTCGTCGGGCTCGTCGTCGTGGAGACCGAGCGACGGCGCCTCGGCCGAGTCGGCCCCTCCGTCGCGATCGAAGCCGGCGGCGATGACGGTGATGCGCACCTCGTCGCCGAGAGAGTCGTCGATGACGGCGCCGAAGATGATGTTGGCGTCGGCGTGCGCCGCCTCGCCGATGATCTCGGCGGCCTCGTTCACCTCGAAGAGGCCGAGGTCGCTGGGGCCGGCGATGGTGAGGAGGATCCCGTGGGCCCCCTCGATGCTGGCCTCGAGCAGCGGGCTGGAGATGGCCGCGCGGGCGGCGTTGACGGCCCGACCCTCGCCGGACGCGTGCCCGATGCCCATGAGGGCCGAGCCGGCGTCGGTCATGACCATCTTCACGTCGGCGAAGTCGGTGTTGATCACACCAGGAGTGGTGATGAGGTCGGTGATCCCCTGGACGCCCTGGAGCAGGATCTCGTCGGCGGCCTTGAAGGCGTTGATCATCGACGTCTTCTGGTCCGAGGTCTCGAGCAGGCGGTCGTTCGGGATGATTATGAGGGTGTCGACCTCTTCCTTCAGCCGCTGGATGCCCTCCTCGGCCTGGACGGCGCGGCGGCGCCCCTCGAAGGAGAACGGCCGGGTCACCACCCCGATCGTGAGCGCCCCGAGGCTCTTGGCGACCTCGGCGACGACCGGCGCGCCACCGGTACCGGTGCCGCCGCCCTTGCCCGCGGTGATGAAGACCATGTCGGCGCCCTTGAGCACCTCCTCGATCTCGCCGCGGTGCTCCTCGGCGGCCTGCCGGCCCACGTCGGGATCGGAGCCGGCGCCCAGCCCACGCGTCAGCTCCCGCCCGACGTCGAGCTTCACGTCGGCGTCGCTGAGCAGCAGGGCCTGGGCGTCGGTGTTGACGGCGATGAACTCGACGCCCTTGAGGCCGGCGTCGATCATGCGGTTCACGGCGTTGCAGCCCCCGCCGCCGATGCCGACGACCTTGATGACGGCCAGGTAGTTCTGTGGTGCGTTCAGCATCGGTCGATCCCCTCGCGCCGGCCTGCCCGTTCTCTCCGGTCCCATCCGGTCCTATCCGGTCCCCGTATCAAGAGGCCCGGGCCTGAGACCCTCGACCTCGACTTGAACTTTGGGGTTATGTAAACCTACGGTTCGGGTGGAGACTCTACCGGGCGCGTGCCGACCCGGTCAACGTGGGCGTCGTCGACGTTCCCGGCGCGCCCTGTGCAGCGACGGCGCGGAGGCGACCCGAGCTGTGCCGGCGTGCGGCCCGGCTCCGGCCTGCGTTCGTGCGGCT